>Ga0210040_10008114_pt1 | contig 12527 bp, 4 predicted proteins | sample CryGeyCG12114_NA_FD_185462 | JGI IMG/M metagenome (GOLD analysis project Ga0210040, IMG submission 185462) | Groundwater microbial communities from aquifer - Crystal Geyser CG19_WC_8/21/14_NA (SPAdes) (version 2) | ecosystem: Environmental > Aquatic > Deep subsurface > Groundwater | place: USA... | reverse complement strand
CAGTAAGATTTACAAATTTATCTATTCAAAAGTCACCATACTCTTTTTTTCTGGTAACTATGTATATATAGTTCTTGTTTACAGAGAAAAAAACATTTCATCTCCAGTTGTAAATAATCTCTTTCAAGCATTCACCAACATGAGTCTCCCATATCTATATGTTAATAGTGGGATGGAGAAAAACTGCATTTTCTTCTCCAAAGAAACAACACAAAGAAAGATGCCACAAAAAAGATACGGTGGAACTAACCAGTGACTAGCAAGTTCATTGTGTAATTGCCTTCTTTTGTACTCTCTGTGTAATGTAGTAGCTTTCTCCATTACGGCATATTGTAAGGCCATTGATTTTAGTGTGCTTTTTCCACATTTCTTCATGCGACGGAATTCATAAGCTAATTTTTTCATGGAATGGACTTATGTAACTACATTACATAAAAAACTAAGTTCTTCATTCTTGGAAATTCCTACGCACAACCCGGCCCACGACGATAACTGTAGAAACAGTTAATTAGTATTGCACAAAACAATTATTTGGAAACTATTTACCAAAAAAACTTTCTAAAACTTCTTTGCCTACAGTGGCATACATAACATTCTAGCCAGTTAATCTCAAGTGAAATAATAATCTTTAAACCAAAGTAAAAAAAAACTGGCGTTACGTACTCACTCAATAAACAACTCAAACGAGCGTAAAATAAACATTTGAAGGACACCTCTGAAAACACAAGTTTGCTATGATAAGCCGTTTTACATCACTCCCGCGTAGTAAAGTAAACAAGCGAACTTGTGTGTCATATCTTTCATTATTTATTCACACAGCTCATCAATCAGTTTGGCACACACACACACTTGTTTCCCATCGTGAAAGTCCTTACTAGCCTGTGATTTGATCTCTCATATACTATATGAACTATGAGCTGAGTTGTTAAGCAAAATATACTTGCTGCATGTCAAGCATAAGTGAGTTAGTTAAAGTTAGTTAGTTAGCAGGATGAGAATCTTCAACTGCTAGCTCCCTCAGGACCAAGCTGTAGGAACAAATCTAAATCTAATGATAACTTGATAACAACAAAACTAGTGCACAGCAATCTAATCAACTATGTCGTATTCCATTTGCCTAGCCCCCGATTTGGCACACCAATTTAATGTACTTTATTTCGTCCTATAACTAGTTACTATTTCATTTTTTGGACCATATGACCATTTGAGACAAAAACGCACACAAAATTTCAAGTGTGGGCAGCCAAATAGAGAAATGTTGACTTGGCAATACTAGTTTTATTGTAGAGGAAAAAATAATTGCTCAGTTTGAAACTGACAAGGAATTTACGGTTGCACAGGCATTATGACAAAGAGAAAGCACAAAGGCATGATTTATTATCTGTCGGCAAAAAGCTATATGAGCCCAGTAGAGCACCATCACACATATGTTTGGAGCATGTGTGTGTGTATATATGGTCCCACTTTAGAGAGGAATGAGTGACGACTTTCTCAGCATTTACTTCACTACAAATCATAATCAGGGAGAAAGCAGTGGGATGTTGATTTCATTTGAAATCCACCAAAGGAAATGTGTAAGAACCTGCCTAGGCCAAATATGAAACACAGCATGTCTATAGTATTAAGATAGTCATTTACAACTAAAACTTGTATGGCAGTGCATAAACTCATCACAAAAGTCACACGATTCTGACAAGTGTCGACGGGTGTTTCGTTTGAATTAAATTTACACTTAGTTACTTAGTTATCCAATTTGACTGCCGACGGAGTATTACTATTGCAGTACTTCTACACTGTATTACTCTAAAGCTAATTTGTATGCACGTAATAATATAGGGGATTTATTACAAGATAGAAAGAAAAAATCAATGTGAGGATTTAGCTAGAAAATCGATATGTTTTAAACATAGTCAAGCAGGGCAATCTATTTTCTTGGCGGTAATAGAATCGTCCATACAAAGTAACCAAAAGTTTCCTAACCCAAAGAAGGTTTACGAGGTTTTAAAAGTTGCAAACTTTTTACAGCAAAGCATGCAACAAAGTTGGCCACTAATGAGACAGCTTCCAGTTGAGTATTCTAGAGAATCATTAGTGGAGCAAAGTTAGTAACCTAGTAAGTTATAAGTTAAAATTGAAAACTTGAGGTTCAAAAAGGTCATTTCAATTATTTTAGAAGTCAAAAAATCATACAAAAAGTCTTTATATAAGAGCTTGCTTTAAATGCTTAAATCAGTGAGAGAGGTTTCACTGAAGTTGCAAGTATTTTTGCGAAATACTATTTCAAACAGTGTGGGTGAGTTCATACTAGAATCCATGAAAAGCCAGTATTTTTAGTTACACAAGAGAATCCTACTTACAAGCATCAAAGTTTTCTCAGACAACTAGGTAAAGTAAGTTACGTTCCCCTACTATAATTAAAAGTCATACGTCCTAACAATTTTCATATAAAATGGTCATAGTATAGCATACTAGACGAACTTGAGATTCACCAAGGGAAAATCTCTTGGTCTTTCACATATTTATACGTGTTTCCGCTCCTTTTATCCAACATACGAGTGCTCAAACTATGTCGAGTGCATACTAACTGCATTTCTGTGCCTACTGCTCTTCACAAAGCCTGCTGCTTGATTAAGTAGACATCTTGAATACTTGAACAAAGTTTAATCAACTCCGTCTCGTGTTGTTTGTACACATGCACACAAAACTAGCTGAATTTAGTATTTGAGGGTTTTTCACATTTGGAATTACAAGCAGGTTTACAAAAGAGAGAATTTTTAATTTTGTACGAATTCCTCAATGAGCAAGACTGTATAGACAGCATTAGCTAGCTAAATAACCAACTAACTGAAACTGAGCAATAAAATTCTACTCACTCAGTTTTTATCACTCTGTAATTCATTTTTTTTAATTCTCTACCCTTTCCTTGGATACAAAAGGCTCATTAATCCGCCGAAACCATTAACCGGCACTCTCTTAAATAAGTTGCTCAATGCTGGGCGTCTTTTCCTCCATGGACTAACGGTCTCGTAAAAAACTACTTGCTCCAGACATAAAGTACATCCTTAGCATAGTCATTATTATTACTACTATGCAATGCACCACCATCCGACTAACTAACTACTGGACTGACTGAGTGAGTGAGAGGGAATGAGAAGTAGAGAGAAAAAATATTTCGAATTGATAAACACTTTCACTACGAAACTTTATTTACCTATATCAGTTTTCATTGCATGGATGCACTTTTGAAAACTCTATTCACCCAGAATCACAAAATTCGAGCATGTTGAAACTACATAGAACAAAAAGAACTAAAGACCATTTCCCAAGAGGGCAATATTTTGGTTCATTTATTGCCCATTTGTCAAGTTCGAGTTCAAAATCCTGTAAGAAGTGCTCTCATGATGTATGTAGCAAGTTGAATGGTCCTTAAGAACAGTCTTATTATATTTCGTTACTTATAGTTTCGTAACGTCAGCTTACAGTCTGCATAGTTTTAATTCCGTCAGTGATTGAAATCCGTGCTTAAGAGGATATATAATACAGCGTTACCTTCTCCAATAGATTCCCTTATTTGGATACATACTTCTCTTTTGTGTGACAATTTCGTTCCTATTTCCTTTCTGTGCAGAGTTAATCCTTTACAAAGTTTAGCTGGCTTGTGGAAATCGTTAGTAGTCAGATTTACTGGTTTGGGTATGGAGTTATCAAACTAAAAGTATGTTTTGACATTGAGTGAAAGTTGCTCATTATTATTGTCAGTTGAAGGCCGAAACGACTGAACAAAAACTTGAGAATTTCCCTCAGCACAAGAAATTTAATGAGGGTAGGAATGAATCTATAAAAAATGAACTGGCGCATTCACAGACATGACGAAGAGTGTGGGGATATTATAGAATTCATAATGTGTGAGCGGTTCAGACAAATGATTTACTGACAATGACAATGGTTTCAGTATAACTGTAGTTTAAATAATTGATAGTTTTTGTAGACATATGTCCAGATTCAGGATTTTATAAATCAGTCTTGCTTTCTACAGGAAGCCCATTACTCTAGATAATGCTTTATACGGGGAAACAAATCCACGTAATCATATTCAGGCACGTATCACATGAGGCCATAAATTGTAGCCAATTTCATGGAAGTAATCTGCAGCCTACAGAAATCAGAGCATAATATTCATTCACTTATTGGTTACAATCGTTGATGATAATAAAGTGAAATCGAGAATGAAAATAAATGAGGCAATCTTCAACGAGGGAAAACTCTAATGTAAGTCTACACCTGGAACTCCAATACAATTTTTCCGTCCTTTAGCCTGTTCCTTGCAAACGAAACATTAGAACTGACTGATACATATTAGATTATTAGACTATTAAATCGTCTTGTATTGCAATTTTACGCAAGCATACTCTAAGACTTTCCCACATTTACAGTTTTATCATATTTTTCACTTAAAAAATACTTTGTAGGGTGAAAACAATAGTTTCATATTTTAGTTGTGTGCATTCAACGAATATTAGCTATTTCTAAATAAAACCCACTCCTCTTTTCAAGCTTGTAGGATCACTAACTGTGTTAAGTTCGCTCAGAGCAGTCTAACTTAATAATAATGGGTAAAGTAATTTAGACTACGAAACTTGCTCTGCTCCACTTTATTAAATCAAAATGAATAAACTCACTAGAGTAAAGCAATTTTTAATGATTACCTTTCTCCTATAACTAGAACTAAAAGATGTTATATTTTCCCAAATGCTACATTTCATTGTACATCATAATTTGAATTGAGTATACATTCTACTTTCATGCACTAACATTATTTGGCCTCATTAGGACAACCAAGATGGTGATCATTCCTAATTCATTTCTTAAGTAATTAAAGTGGACAGCCTTAGTTTTAGTAATGTATCCTCTCTAATGGCAAACGGGCATGATAATGTAGTTAGTTGTTTTGTGAAGAATGAAATGAACCCAACCATAAAAGAAGTAACCTAGCTAACTACTAGTTGTACACAACATAATAACACAGTCCATGTCCGGACTAATAATAATTTTTCCATGTAATATGCACTGTATGTGCAGCTGTCAAAAGTGGTACCATAAGTCAACATAATGTGTCCTGTGGTTGCACGCTATGAGAGAAGATTTGGATACAAAAGTTGTTGTCAAATTACTAAAAGCTGTAACTAACTACTACATAAAAGTTTGCATGCTGTACGTAGTTACAGCAGTTTAAATATAAAGCTGAACTCAAGAGCTGATAACTTTTCATTTTAATTTAATTTCAGGTAGAAAGTGTAGACGGTAGGATTCAATTAGAGTAACTATCCAAGCTGAACTAACAGGCAAGTTTTGAGTTTCAAAAACAAAGTTCAAATTTGATGCTATGAGTGACTAACTAACTAGGAATCATGGGAATCTTATGGGAATTATTATTATTGTTTCCAAGTTATTTGCAGGCGGGCAAAGTGTTTCTAAAATTGATAGGTTACGTGTGTAGTCATCGTCTGAGAGAATTTAGAAATGAGTAGTTCAACTTTTACGTTTTGTCAGGATGTGTACATTAGAATAGTTGAGTCATTGAATCAGTTTAACATTACGTTTCCATAATGATTGAGTTCGTGAAACTAAAAGTTCCAATAGATATTAGCCTACCGCATCAAGAAAACCTAAAAGATTCAATAAGTCAACCAAAACTAATAGTATGGCACAGAAATTCAACTAAGTAATTGACTTAGGTCTTTGTACCCAACACACAGGTCAACCAGTATAACTTTAGTTACATAATTTATAGTTCGACAACGCGCAATTGCATGTACTGTCATAAACTAAAAGTACTGCGTTAAATGCTTTATATAACCCAATGTATGATTTAAATCCAACCGTAAGTTATTGAAGTGAATGGAATTTAAGTGAGAGCAATCAATTGAATATGGAACTATTTGTAGAAACTAAAAGCAATAACTAACTAAATACAGCAAGCCAAAACAGTGCAAATAGCAATTTAAACTTTGTTCTTTACTCACCTTGGATAAAAGCTCCAAAGGTTACCACAAAATACAGCTTTTTAGTGGTTGGTTGGTAACACTCAACTTAGTGTATAAAAGGAGAACGAGCTCAATAAGATTTTCAATCAAAGTACAAAATTCAACTAAATGATTTCTTTCAAAGTCTGATCACCAAAAAGGTTCAATAGTAGTCAATTTCGCATTGAAAATCTCAAGAACTTAATGTGCCACCACGATTGATGACTTCAACGTGCTCCTTTTTACAATTAACTTGTTCACCCGTTCAACCCGATGTATTCTCCGAGTTGACAGATATGAGCAAATAACTTGCACTCGGTTGATTCTAAAAGAAATCTTTCATTTTCCAACGAGACATTGAAGATTTCACTTTCACTCTACAATATAGCATTGTCCCTTGATCTGTAAAATTGAGTCAATAAAGGGTACACACAAATTCACCACATCACTTGCTATACAAGTCCCAAGTTACTAACTAACGGTAGTAACGGTGGACAAAAAGCTTCTGCCCGCTGTCTATAGTTTAGATATATCTTCACTCTACAGTGCCAGTCTATAAAATCCCACTTAAACTTGAGTAATTTCTACTTAAACTTTAATGGTAGTTCCGTGATCCATATTGAGAAAATTGGACGACCACATTTTCTTCCCCTTTCGTCATTCTTATTGTTGCAAAAAGATGACAGTGTAGAGCTACCGCACTACCAGTGAAACTGAAATGCTCGGTTGGTTCGCACCCTTTTAAAAGAAATGGAGCAATCTTATCGACCTTAAAAAAAGAGAATAATCAAGAATACAATCAATTATTTAAAATTACGAATCCAAACTACCTCCTATTCGCTCCCTCGACTCACCAAAAAAAACTCCTTCATCAATGATTATGATGACAACAATGGTTCACCACTTTCCTTCGCGTTCCCAAATTGTTCTCGACTAACTAAAAATGTCCCAACAACACACTTCACACTATTTTAATCACAATCTTGTTGTTCACATTACAAGCATTGACGAAAACTTAATTACGAATTTGTCTAGAATCTGTCCGTCAACAATCAATTTCACTCGTGTTGTTCGTCACCCGTGACTCAAACGGTCCCAGTCGATTCCTTAATATACGACAGTTCTAAAGACTTCAATTTTCGTTGCTTACTGCTCGCCGTCCAAAGGAAAGTGACTAACTAACAAAGGAATTTTGTCTCCAGCAAAATTGTAAAAGCAACACTGTGTTGCTGTTACCTACTCAGGAACCAAATAGAAACTGAAGTCTGCTCCAAGTAAAGCTCCCTAGTAAGAGGGGAAAGTGAAGCAAAGTGCCGATACTTACTTCATCCGGCGTTCAACCCATGCTATTCTGTGAGATGAGAAAAATGGAAGAGAAAGTGTCGGTGTTCAACTAAAATCGATTTCGAAGGCTTATACTACTACTACTGCTGCAAAACTTGTAGTAGTCAGTAAGTAAAAAAGAAGAGTAGCAGTTGTACCAACCCAAAAAGTGTAACATCTAAGCCATTGACTGAAGAATAAGCTTCTGATGTTACCTCTTTTTAAAAGAGGATTGACTACATTGTAGACGGAGATTGTTGGTTACAGGATAAAAATGTGTTGTATAGTCAGAGCAAGTAAATGGGACTGTGAACGTTTTTTTGTACAGACCAAAGTGTTTTTCATTCCCCGAAAAGTGAAATATATGTGGCCACAGAAAAAATGACCGTGAGGATGACTGTGAAGTAGTAAGTAGTAAGTTTTATGTACTCAGTGTGTAGATTAAATCCATTTTTTGTGTGTTTGAATTGAATTTTTTATCGAGGGTTAGTTGAGTATAGTTGATCAGTTTGTAGGGAGAGCGGTAGGGTATATGGTGTGTCTTAAAATTTTGCTAATGCGGTTATTTTCTAAACGATAATAAATTACCGGGTCGTGTACTACACTTACTAATGATACATTGACTATCAATGTTCAAGTCATGTTCTCTGGATTGTTTGCCAAAAATAGCGATCGTTATTATTGTTTTTCATCGTTTCTCCCTGATTTAGTTTGTTTGTTTGGAGAGCTCATGTGTGTAGTAAATAAGGAGGTGAAGTGTCACTATTTTGTCCAAACTTTCACTCAAGAGTTGCTGAAGCTGACAGCCCTAGTCATAATACAGAGTGGTACAGGCCTCTTTTTTGGGCTAATACGCGTTTTTTTCGAGTATAGATGAATTTAGGGACGTGGACTACATTTGAGGAGATGTTAGTTACCGTACAGGATGTGTATTCTCATGATGATGGAAAAAAGAGACGCGAAAAAGAAGACGAGGAGGAGAAAAACTGCAACTTTTGCTTTCCAAATTGCGACCCCAGGCAATTCTTCTTGTGCACAAGATTGATAGTACACTTACTTACTTACTATTTGGTACATGTTGTAGGTTTAGTTAGGTAGTAGTAGTAGTTACTAGTGGTGTGGTTTGATCCTCTTGGAGAAATACACTGTGTTTCCTCCATCCTGTATGGTTTGCCTGCCTTCGCGAAAGCCTTTAAAGCGAGAGAAAACAAATGAGCTATGTTGTACAGCCAACAGGATCTTTTGGCAAGAAATATGGTCACGACTTGCGGCAAAAAATTTAATCATGGTATCCATTCCTTCATAATATGTGAGATGGGTTGCTCCTCTTCAGCCCTCAAAGAGTCTAGCACTGTGTGTGTGTGTGTAAGCATAAATAAGAAACGCAGGCTATAGTCTCTGGGCGCCGTAAATTTTTAATTGGTATTCACTGGAAGGCTAAATTTTTTGTGAAGAACGGAAATGAGAAATTATTCAAATGGGCAATAATCTCTCGAGTTGAATATAATTTAATTTTAAGCAATTTAAAACATGTCTGTTAGTGTAACGTTAGCCAGGCCTTTAGAAAGAGATATGTAAACAGTTATTTGATGCCACTTTTCTGTCTACTTCTTTAGTTGGAGTGTTAGATGAAAGTTTTTAAGTCGAGAATAGAATTCAAAACTAGAATTTTTTTAAATTTTTTGAACTGTTTTAGTTTAAATATCGTAGATAATGCGCACTATAGGAAGGCACTTAGTCGATAGTAAAAAAAATACGAGTTGATGCAAATTTATTTATATACAGTTCATAACCTCAATTTATGTTGATGATACTACAACTACATCATTATTTTTAAAAAGCTATTGAATACGATAACAAGGAGTACTTGTATTTTTTATGTGTTCCAATGCTCACTTTAGTGTCATATACACTTTTATGCCGATTATAGTGCTATGAACAGTGGTAAGTTTTTGAATTCAATCAATAAGAAAGAATGCACCTGCATTGATTATATTAAAGATACTACGTTTGTTGCTCCACTGAAGTTGGACAAATGGACAACTTTTGAATGCTTCACTAAAGTACGTTGAAAGCCAATTGTCAAACTTTCTGAAGGGTTTTCAAAACTGAATTGTTTGAATACAAAACTTACTTTAGAACAATTTAAATGCAATGGCAAAACAATTGGCTCAAAAATGTTAATTCTCTTTTGAATTAGTTCCTCACTTTTATCATGCAATAAACTTATCTGCATAGAAATTTAACGAGACAGAAAAAGTTAATCACTTTATCGCTTCAAATAGAACCATCACAGTATGAGTACCCTACAACTTTGTTATAGTAGTATAGTTAGCTAGAAACTAGCCAGCTCTAAAAATACGTAGAATATAAAAAAAGTTGATAAGACAATTTTTCCTCGCTATCTTTATTATGCGTATTCGAAAAAGTTGAGAATATACGGGATCACTCACTACACTTTTGTGCTTGCAAGAAAAGTACAATCTTTTACAGTTTTGTATCCAGCCAAAGAGAGGAAAACATAAGTAAACACTTTTTTCTATTATTCTTTCAGGGACAATGTAGAAACAACATTTTGCCTGTAACTTTCAAACAAGTCATTCACCAGTTTAAATCCTACTTTTTCCACATTTCGTTTCCGTGTAAAGTGTACATGCACTTAACCGCCAAAGCAAGTAAAGTAAATGGCAATGCTCGTATTTTTCCAACCAGTTAAAAAGTTGGTCTATAAATGTTCACCACAAGAAATTTTATGTTCTCGTTATCATATTGTTTTCCTTTCCATAAATTCACACTTTCATCTCTCATTGTGTTTGTGTGTGAACTAAAACTACTTCACTGTTTTCTTCTATTTAGAAAAGCTTTCTATTTTTCCAAACAACAACTTATTATAGTGGCTTGTCAAAGAAATTCCGTGCTGTTGTATGTACAGTGCATTCCACATTGCTCATCTATATTACACAGAATGTAAAAAAAACGATGCATTTTTGCTCATTGACCTTCTCACATGAGTGGAAGATTCTATGAGCCCTGATATATTTTGAATGTGGAAGCACGCTTTTCCTGACCATGTTCAAGTGTTTCCTGAACAAGACGAATGACTCTGATAATCACTCAAGAACGAATCTCCTTTCCCTTAGATCAATTACAGACCTTGTATAACATTTGCTTGTTCGCAGATACGACAGGCCAGCAGTACAAGCAAATACAGGACACTGGAAGAATGCAGACAAGTGTATATTCAACTCACTGTCTTTCCATTTTATGAGACAATGCTGTTCCGTATTGAATTTCCATTTTCCATGCATGCACATGCGTAAAATTTGTATTTATCCCTCGTCCTTATACTCAGTCAGTACTACACAGTAGGAAATACTTGGCCATTGAACAACATTTTTTAATCTTTGTATGCTCGCAAATGAGAATTAAAAAGGTACAAACCGGAACGTCATAAAAAGATTATCCTGTATGAGTTTGTGTTTATATTTCTAATGCAATGAATCTCAATGTTGATGAGTTCCTATTGATAGAGATAGAGAATAAGCTATGCTATAACAGTTAGGGTTTGGGCACACACAATGTTATTAAAACAAATTAAGTTATATAGTTATTAGAAATCATGTATGACAATCTGTATCTTGTAAATATTTTTGTCTCCCTATATCATTAGATATGAGATTTGAGGAAACAGTCATAGCAAAAAAAAGCTTTCTAGCTTGAGAAATTGCATGCTTAACAGCCTGTGAAATTGAGCCAACTTTCTCACAACAGCGCATAGACGTAGTGAGTAGTATATACTATGTACTGTGTTAGTAGGCAGAAAGTGAGTGCGGAGAAGATATTGTCAACTTTCTATAGAAAATTTTACCAAATATCTCACCCATAGGTTTTATTATGAACTAACTAACTTACATATATTCGGGAAGACGAGTTTGACAAAGAATTTCCTGTACTGCATATCTAACTAGCTATTAGAACCTGATGTGGAGAAGCCGACAGTTTCAAAATTTGTTGTGCAAAGATGCAGCTAAAGTTATTTGCATGAAATAAGTTTCCTTGCAGGCAACTTTCATTCAATCTTATTTTTTAAATTGGCTAAACCCAAGCTTTTTTCAACTGCTCAGTCAGTTAGTTACTCTATTGGTATTCTATACAAGGATTTCACTTACTTTTTCAAAGTTAAGAGCCTACTATTAGTCAAGATGGTGAGTTTGAAATACTTTGTTTGCAGCAGCAGACTGTAATGGATCAAGATTTAGTCGATTGGAAGAGTGCTAAAATATTAGGAGTGGCACCAGAACCAGAACCACTTTTTACGTAGATTTCTTCGCTCTCTGGGGAGCTAAACTTTTCGTTACCGTTCATACTAACCTAAAGGAAAAAAATGAATGACCCCGAAAGGAACGAGAGTGAGTGAACCCATGATGAGAAAGAAATGGGAGATTTAAATCTCACAAAGGTAATTGAAATCGGAGAAGGGTAGATTTTAACAAGGATAAATCATTATGGGCACAAAGTTGCTCCTTTAGTTTGCAGTTAGTTAGTTGGGTAGTTACTCCCTCCTCGCAACTTTTTCTAGTGATGTCTTCCTATAGTTAGTAAGTAAGTTCGTTAGGGTATGCCGGAAAAATATAAGGAGAGAGAGCTAAGAAAAAGTTTTTCGACACCATTATTATTGTTTGTTGTTATCGCTTAAGTCTTTTTTGGTGGGCAGACACTGCTGCCGTCATTTATATCAGAGTGTATAGCCATTCGTCAGCTACTTAATTAAAAGCATTGAGAGGAGAAGAAAAATGTGTTTGTTTTTCAGACAGGAAATTAAAGTAATGTAAAGAGAAAGGACTCGCTCCACTTTTTTCCCTGCTTCACTTTTCCCATGTATCCAGTCATGTGTTTACGGATTGAAAGTTAGAGTTAGAATCAAGTCGAGGACAGAACTACTGTCCATTTCAAAAAAAAGGCAGTAAATTTGCTCGCTAGGTTACATGGCAATGTTTGTTTGGTGATAACAAAAAGTAAAGTTTTAAATGATAAAAAAATGAACTGAAAAGTAGAAAATATGAATTTAGTTGGCATAGCATTTTTGGAATTTACGGTTCGATTTTGAGTATTTGGCCATTTAACCTGGGTCGCCAAATAACACAAGGCAACTGCCATTAATTCTGAAATGAACAGTAGTAA
>Ga0210040_10008113_pt1 | contig 12528 bp, 9 predicted proteins | sample CryGeyCG12114_NA_FD_185462 | JGI IMG/M metagenome (GOLD analysis project Ga0210040, IMG submission 185462) | Groundwater microbial communities from aquifer - Crystal Geyser CG19_WC_8/21/14_NA (SPAdes) (version 2) | ecosystem: Environmental > Aquatic > Deep subsurface > Groundwater | place: USA... | reverse complement strand
TTTTGAGTGCAGTGAAGGGCGGCAAATAAATGCAATGGGCAGGTTTTTGACTGGCGAATAACTAATCAACTAATATAACTAATCAACTAACTGGTAATTATTAACCGAGTAACCCAAGTAACATCGCGATGGAAAAACCATGTGCTCAATTTGGTATGCAATAAGACAGCGCCCGACACTCGGTCATACATTTGTCTGTTTCACAGTGGTGGTTTCGGATTGTACTGTCGTACAATCAACTCCGGTATTCCAATTGTTAATTTTCCTTGTAGCTACAGTTTTACATTTCTCTTTATCTAAGCTACTATATTTAATTCGAACTCATTAATTTTGTATTGACTCAAGTTTTGTTGGTTTGACCCCACAGGCCTGGCCTTTACGGGGTCACTTAATAAACAATATCCTAATGTAAAAAAAAAATAATAATAATAAGAAATTACCAAAAGAAATTCAAAACTAACCAATTATCGATGAAAGGTTGAATTTTGAATCTCGAATGCCACAGTTCTGGTTCTGCTCATAAATAATTTAATTCTGATTACTCACAAATAATTTAATTCTGATTGTAAACAAGTAATTCAATTCTGGTTGCTCACAAATAATTCAAATCTGGTTGCTCACAAATAATTCAATCCTGGTTGCTCACAAATAGTTCAATTCTGGTTGCACACAAATTTACAATCTGGTTCATTTCATCAACACACTTTTTTTTATAGAAAGAAGATTCATCTATGCGTTTTAAGGACCATTATGTTTTTCTGCTTTCTTCTCTGTCATCAATTGACTTTAGAGATGAATATGTGGGTGCCAAAAACGATGCCTTGCTGTGATGTCTTGTTATTTATTTCAAATAATAGCATCTAAAACTATTCACTGTATTCTATACTCAAATCATTTTTGAGGTAATTTTAGTAAGAATGATAGTTTACGGACAGAGATGAGATTAGCAAAGAGAGTAGAGTGAATGCCAATTGTGTGACTAATTCTCGATATTTTGTTCCTCCTCGCACGTTTACTCTATATCCTTTTTGGCTTGGTTGTACTTTATTGTTATTTTTCTGGTTCAAACTAAATATCCCCGAGAACATCTGTAGGCGACCTGTTTATAAAATCCCAATTCATATTTTTAACTGGGACAATAATCACAAAAATTAAAAACAAGAGCAATTCGAGCCAGGGAATAGGTATGAAATACTGAAAAATTAGGCTAATATCCTCATCGCAAAGCTTTTATTTTATTGTAGATGAATATGAAGCATCATCAGCCAATAAACATTGAAACGCATCACACGCTACATACAACTGATGCTTCGCAAAATTTATTTCACTTGAGTTGGCTAAACAATTGCACGCTTGAACTGACTGTTGAAACAAGGTTTGATAAATTGTTTTGTTTACATCAACACAATGAAAACATTGTTCAATAAACGAGTGTATGTTTGTTAAGCAGACCATAGTCAATACTAACTCCAAATCAAATTCATTGTGTTTTGTATCCTTTGTACCAAACATGCTACTTTCGGTTTTAATGATGGTTTTTAAACAATCGGAATCCTTGAAGAATAATAAACCTGTTTAGATGTCCAAATCAATCGACATGTAGCACTTTGTTGCGAAAAGATTCCTATGACACACTTTTTATTCATCACAAGTGCCTACACGTTCCATTCTGCATTTAAAAGTCGTTCATAGAATCAATACATTGTATTTTTTAAGCTGTCAATACAGGTGTTTTTTTAAATTTGATTTGATCTTTGTTTCATTTTTCTATGATATATCTCTCAACATTGAGTTCTGTATTTTAAGCCTCTTCAACTTTGCACGCACACAAGAACATGCTGAAACCGAAGCACAAGCACTTTTTCATGCATACACACTCCCTCAAATACAAGCACTTTACTATGCATACACACACGCTCCTTTCGTACTCATCTCCCGATATATCGATCGATCTATCGCAGCTTCATTTAGCGTCACGTTCTGTTTACCTATTTAATTTTCTTTAATAACTAATTGATCATTAATTTTCGATCGAATTCAGCTCCGCCTCATTCATAGCTCCGCTTTTTTTTAAACGAACCGTATCAGGACACTACTGTTATTAATTATCAACATATATCTGAAGTCCTAACACGTAAGGTGAACAAGTATCTACTACTGCTCAAGGTAGGTAGAATAGTATTTGTATAAGGTACAGCAGCTCTATCAAGTCGATTCGTATCAACACGAATCGACTGGTAAAACCAAAAGTGAAGAAAGAGAATTATTTATCAACAAACGATCACTGTTATCTCACGATAATAGCTAATATGACTCAGTATACAAATATAAAAAAAATTTATTACCAAGGGATAATAGTTTTCAAACAAGTTTTTTTATGAGTATTGGTTATGAATATGATTATGCAGGATTCGGCAGGATCCTTTCATAGCGGAGATGGCGATTACCTCCATCATAGTGGTAGAAATTCTAAATGTTTTAAGAATGTCAGCTACTCTGTTTGGTATGGTGCTACGGGTTCCAAATAGTAGTCAATACACCTTGGTCCATAATAGACCTATTCAAATTCCATCTTCTTGGTTACAGTTGTACCCAGCGGATTTGAGGATGTATAATGATTCTTTGAACTTTTTCGCAAATTTTCTTCTCTCTTCTACTATAAGAGACATGTTATTTCATTAAAATCTGTGAGTGGGATTGCTTTGATTATGTGAATATGGACCAGATGTGATTTCTTGGTTTCTGATATCATTCAAGTGTTCTTGTGCTCTTACTGATATATATATCTTAATTTGCCAGTCTCTTTGCATTTTTGGAATTTGAATTTTTAAATGGATGAATAAATTTGTTCTTTTCATTGCAAAATTTTCAAGTCTATTTAATTTTTTCGCTTTTTGGAGGATTCTCACTTATTTTTAGGGTCATGGCAAAATATTAAGGAGACATTTTTTCCCTACGTCAAAACTAGAGCACAACAGTGGTTGTGCTTAACAATCAAGTTAAAAGGTTTATTTGGCAAATATATCCTTTAAAATTATAGTTCATTTCAAAAAAAAAATTTCCGGAACCCTAAAACTAGTAAAATGTAATTATTAATACGTTCAATTGTATACACAGGAGTAGTATAAAATAATTAATAACGAGATGAAGCCCAGCATGATAGACTTACATATGTCATAAATGCAAAAAAAATCTTAACTTGACCGGGATTTTTCGTTGAGTAATTACGCGTAGGAATTGTAGCCACTTTCATCTTGAATCAAGAATCATCAAAACTGTGTTTTGAGTCAAAAATTTTGTAAAAAATCAAACTATACGAACTTTTTAAAAAAAATGTCAAGATTTAAAGTCAAAATATACATAAGATGAGATGCATAGAGATTTTTTGGATAAATTTTTTGAAAAAAAAGCAAGAAAGTGTGCGCACAAAATGGTACAATCGCCAAAATATTTAGTCTAGGTTAGGACAAAAAATTTGATTCTAACTAAATGAAAAACTTCACAATATTGGTTAGCAACCGATTTCTTTAATTTCTGGGTAACTTGAAACCCAAACAAGACCACAGACCTTTAACCCCAAACTTCAGATATGGAAGGAATTATTTATGAGCGAGTTGGTTTATGTAAGAAAAGCAATTTGTAAATGGTATTTGATCATAGATCCTTGAAAAACGACAAAAGCTTCTTTAGTGAGATATGACAGAAAAATGTTTAGACGCTCTCTCTGGACAATTTCTTTTATTTCATTACAGTTCAAAAACAAATAATAAATGTTACATAAAATTTTCTTGCAAGGATCAAGGTTGATTGTTTAAAAATTGAAAGCAATTGTACGTACGGCTTATCAATCATTTTTTTCTTGCATTAACATCTTTCTTAATCACTTTTTCTACATTAGTAAATACGTTGAGTTAATTAAAAAAATACAAACGCTGCGCTTTTGGTATGCTGTGAAAATTAGTTGCTTTTTTCGGACAAAAATAATAAAATCCCTTGCCACGGTTCGTCAGCAATTTGAATAACCCGTACTGAAATTTTTTCTTCACTTTTTTTCCCCATCTAGGTCGTTTGGGGTTGCAAAAGCCAATTTTTTGAGCCGTTTTCGTTTTTTTTGTAGCTGACCTCTCCGGAGCGAAGATAACTTGTCATGTTGAGGAAGATCAAACTGTACTTAAAACACCTCCAGTTAAAAAACAACAAATTGAAATAGCGATAGAAGCAAGAAAAAACAATCCATGCATTGCATTTGGAGCTATACAGAAAAGTTTAGCAAAACTTTAAAGATGAGTTTTTACAAAAAATTTGCTGTGCTGTGCTTCAGGGTGGACAGATATAAATATGCTTTTGGAGAGCACCTGGTTGCTGATTTTTAAACTCACATAGGGAACACGAGCTATACTCCTCTTTTCATTGTGCACCGAGTATTGATTGTGATAATGATATCCTAAAACACAATAAACCTTAGTAAAGAGTTAAGCAGTGTTCTGTTTTATTAGTTTTAAAATATGAGTTTATTGCAGATTTCAAGATCCATACACAGAAGTTGTTAGTCAGTCAATACAATTAATACAATTAGTCAGAGTTTTCTTGCCCTCAATTACAATGGAATTAATAGAATATGACTTACAGTTATAGATAGCTGATATTATATTATTGTCACAATTGGATACACGACATAGTAGAGAGTACAAAGCGTTGCGTCGCATTGCACCCTAATTAGTCAAATTCCGATTAACAAATTTTCCATAGTGGTTATTCGACCGTCTGGTCAAAATGGACGAATGGGACAAAATTCAATTTTGTCCGGTCAAAATTCAATTTAGTCCGGTCAAAATTCAAAAAATTTCTGGACAAAATAGACAAATTGGACAAAATTCAAAAACTCATTGCAAAGACGTAATATCACTACGATAACATAAATAAAAATTAAAACGTGTGTTAAAAATCAGTTATCCGGATTGTATTGTATTGTAGACATGCACCTATAAACTACTACTACTCCTACTCCTTACTACTACTCTACAAACTATATCATAAATACCAAAAGCAATTCAATTTTATTCCATTTAAGATTTTAAAATTAATTAATTACTGATATCGCCATGTTCATAAAGAACTTTCCACAGGAAATGATATTTTTCTTTCATTATTTAAAAATTTTAAATTTGTGTGGCGTCCAACAATGAAAAAGTATGAGGTGTTACTTTTTATTCGTTTTTGTCCTTTATGTCCATTTTTGTCCATTTTGTCCAATTTCGTCCACTATCCGGACAAAATTGTATTTCGTCCACTATCCGGACAAAATTGAATTTCGGCCAGACAAATAACAACACTGAAATTCTCTTGATACACTAAAGATACCCCATTTTCCAAATACTTTTCTAAAACAGTTGTTGATAGTGACTCTTGCTTTATCCTGCAATTTCTTTGTCACTGGTATACATAATCTTAAACAATATATCTGATTAAAATATGTGCTAAACAATCGACTTTTAACACACTCATTGGCTTTACTAAAACTTGAATGAAGCATGTTAGCTCCAATACGCAAATCCCTCAATCTTTTTTTTCGTTTCTGCCTCATCTCTATTTTTGTCTTTCTCTATCCCTACGAGGTCGTGACTTCTTACAAAATTATCAAGAGGAGAGAGAGGAGAGAGATATCACAAAAAAAAGTGATTTCTGGCTGAATTACTCTATTTTGGTAGGTACATAAGGTGAGTTGCACGCAAGGGTGCACAGACATATTTCACACACAGATAGCAGAGTATCACTACTAGCTTATAGTTGGCATGTGGCGTTCAGAGCTAGCATGAGTATCGTGCAGCATAATCAATTTACGTGCATCTCAAGTTAACCTGTGACTCAAATCGTTATGTTTGCGTCAGTATGCAATGATTGTTTCACTTCACTTTTAATCATCAAAGACAGCACAAGTGAAATTCCTGCTCTTACAATTTGATTATTTCTTAAATTGTTGCTAATAATATTTCTTATTGTTAATCTGAAAGTGAAACCGAGATCACCTAAGAAAAGGAGAAAAGAAGATCAAATTCGTTATCTTGGACGAAAAAATTTCGAAACTCAAGAGGATCGTCCATGTTTATTACATGAAGTATCAGAAGGTATCATAAATTTTTGGTTGTTTGACAAAAATTAAACTATTTAACTTTATTGCTCTATTATTGATCATCATATCTTTATAAGGTATTGTTCCTGTACTGTTATCAGGATCCCAATCGTCATTGCATGATACAGCTATCACAAGTGCTTCTATTGTTGGATAGAAGCGAAGACAATCAACCAAGATTGCAAGTAAGTACATACATAAAAAAATGCCGCGCGATTCATCTAATCTAAATGCTGGTGATGATGAACAAATTCACGGTACTAATCAACGTGTAAGCAACACTCGTAGAATACCCAGCAGTTCTGCAAAAGTTAGTGGACAACAGCGAAGAAATAAAGTTAGTGCAATAAATAAATTGTAGTCACTATTCAAGTTTTTGCAAATAAAAGGTTTTAATAATTGACGTGAATTATTTGAGTGAGCCACGCAGGATTTTTCGAATGCAGGAAATCAGGAAGAAAATCAGGATGATGATCAACTCGGAAACAAGGTCGATAAAAAACACAGGAGTTCTGCACTAAAAAATAAGAGTGATGTTCAATATAGAAACAACACTCGTGAAAAACACAGTAGTTCTACACTAGTTAAAGAAACCCGTAGAAGGAAGAAAGTTTTTATCACGATTCAAGTCTTGGAAAATAAAAATGTGTGATAATTTACGTGTAATATTTTAGTCAGCCGCGCCGGAATCATCCAATGATTGTAATGATGCGGATGATCAACTCAGAAGCAAGCCACGTAGAAAACCAATAGTTCTACAGTAGTTACTGGACCACATAGGAGGAATAAAGTAGGTGAAATAAAAAACTGTATTCGCGATAGAAATCTTTGCAGAACTTTGTGATGATTTACGTGAATAATTTTGGTCATCCAAGAAATATTCATATTGTGCTGGTAATGATGGTGAAAATGAGGTTGGGGACCAACTTGGGAGCAAAGACTGTAAAATACTCAGCAGCTAAGATTTGGTTAGTGGACCACATAGAAAGAAAAAAGTTTGACAAAATCACAAATTTATTAATAAAATTAAAGTTTCTTCAAAATAGATAGTTAAAGTTGTATATCTGTACAATTTCAGCGACCAGCATCAATCTACTAATAAAATATCCAGGCAAAAAAGAAAGAATGTGACCCCAAAAAATCCTCGAGCCGTTAAATAGCGTGAGGTAAGTACATTAGCAAACTTATAGCTAGGATATAAGTGTTTAAAAAACGAAAGCTGTAATATTGACGTGGATAACTTAGTCAACCGTGTGAAATTCATCCAAAGCTGATGCTGTTAACGATGAGATAAATGAGACCAGCGATTATTATGTAGAAACCAGGCCAAAGAAGATGTAGGAAATATAATAAACACGTCATTTTAATTTAAATTTTAAAAAAGCACCCAAATAAAAAGAATATTGTGTACAATTTTAGACAATCGACAACGATCCATGTGCTGTTAAGCGCAACTGCCGAAAGAAGAAAAACAAGCCCTTATTAATTTCTCTACTTCCAAAAAAGCGTAAAGTTAGTACAACAATAACATATTTACTGTGTGTGTGTGATAAAATAATTAAGTACGAAAAATTTGAATATTTGCAGATACATGAGGAGCAAATAAAAATTGCAGATCTTAAACAAGGGTTTGCAAAAACAATAAACATGTCACCAGACATGATCTGTAATTGTAGTGGAGGGCTATTTTATGGGAAGGCAGTAGCTGAGGTGAAAAAAGAAACTCTCATGATGAAAGGAGCTACTGATGATTTTTTAAACTTGGTTTACTACGTTAAAAAAATAACACTTTATTCTGTCACACGTGAAGAAGAAACATTTTGCGCTTGAATGTTCCGAAATTGGCTTTTTCAAACGGATTTGATTTTTCTGAAATAAAAACGTGTTTACAGGTAACTCGTCGAAATGTATATCCACTTTGTTTTCCAAATCAGATTGAACAAAACACATGTGAACTATGTTTGTAGGATTTGTCACCTTTAGAAGAACGATAAGGTGCCTCAAGATTACCTTTCATGCAAATTAGATTAGACGGTTGTGGCTTTCAATCAACCCTCAAAGGAAACGTAGTTAATGTAGAGAATGACTTGGACAAATGCGCTTCAGTACTTCCTCGAACTTTTAACCAAATGTCAACCATTCAAGTGAAGCTTATGAGAAAAATGATCCACAAGAAACCTTACATGTTTGAAACTGTCAGACCTTTACAAGTACTTAAAGCCGCCCAGTAATTAGTTCAATAGGAAGCGTAAAAAGAGGAAGAAATATCTCTTTCTTCTGACTGGAAAGGATATGATGAAGGTTACCGATAATTTTTTTAAATTTTTAGAACCCAATTCAGATTTAATGTTCAATTTACGTAAATTTTTCCAGGAGAGAAGATGAACTTGCATTGCGATGCTGGCAACCAGAAAAAAATTGAGGCTGAAAATGTTGAAAATGAAAATGCCAATCTACATTTTTTGCTCTATGAAATCTGCACTATGATGAAAACACTTTTGTCGTCCCACTTTTCTGTAAAGTGTAACCAAAGCCTGAAAAGCATAGTTTTTTGGATTTAATTGCTAAGTTAACAGACGAAATATATCCAAAAACTTATCATTTCACCAGTATATTAGATTACTTAAATGTGGAAAATTTCAAGTTATTCCGTCCAGCCGTTTGGTCAGAAAATCGACACGGCCGAATTTTCAAGGTCATCCATCCGTTATGAGTAATCTCCATAGTGTTCTTTACAGAACACTTATAAATAAGAACAGCAATGCAGCAATATAAATTCAAAGTGCTGTTTGCAAATTATTTTTTCAAACTCGTAATGTCAAACGCATTCTCCTGTATGTATTATTAATTCACAAACAAATCGCCACTGCTACCGCCTCAATACCATCAAAAATTAAAACGAAATCGGTCCAAAAAACACCAACATGTGACACCTGTGATTGAATTTCAATCAAGAACAACAAACAAAAGTTTAGAAACAAAGGGAACGCGAAAAAACTTATTATGAAGTCCTTAATGACATTCTAGGAACTTGCCATTGATTAGAAAATTTCTGGCTTATTGACAATTTTCAGATTTCAAATTTTGTTCCTAAGAGTGATTCTAGCCAACAACCCGTTACCAATGATACACCCATGCTGCAGCATGAATTATTCAATTCGCAATTTAAACACAACAATATATTATTGTCACAGCTTCAGAAAATTTATAAAATTAAAATTTATAAAAAGCTAAATTTATTAACTTGGAGAAGAAAATTATTATTGAAGCATAGCTCACAACACAAAAGCTGAACTATCTCCAATAATGGGGCGTAGTCATCACTTTTCCCCCTAAAAACTAATAACGACCTCTTGCTACATTCGCTTACTGCGATTAATTGTTATTAGTAATTCCGGACCCTAAGTAATCAAACTGCTCAACCCAGCTGAGTTTATTTTCCCCCAATAACACATTATTCCTATGACTTGATCCAGTTTGTACATTAAACTCCATACACACAGTCTTACTTGCATTAATTATAAATGTTATGTTATGATGATTGACAGTGATTACAAATATTAATCATATTCTGCAGAGCATAGATAGATGGAGCAAGTAAGCACAAATCATCAGCATACCATATATTGTTGGTTGCCACATGTCCTATATGACACCCAATGCGACTAGCAAAAAGTTTAACTCCTAAACCATTCACGTACAGGTTAATTAAATAGGGACTTAATACTCCACCCTGTCGAACAGACTTATGAATAGCATATTCCCTAGACTCACAACCATTCCAGCTAATTCGAAAACGTTGAGTTTTGCAAAAAACATTAAATAATTTAACAACTAACATTGGAATCCTGCGTTTGCATAACTTTAAACAAAGCTTTTAATGCAATACATTGTCAAACGCCTTTGATGCATCCAGAAAACATGCATAGACAGTGGTGTTATTATTATTATAATGGCTTACAATGCTTTTTAACGCAAACACTCCAAACTCAGTTCCTAAACGCTTTTTGTAACCAAACTGTTTACTACCTACTTTTAATTCTTTAGAGTATTTTTCCAAATAAGATGTTCCACAAGTTTAGACATAGAAGTGGCTATTGCTATGGGTCTATAGTTATTACTATTACTAACATCAAGTCCCCTTTTTTTAACAATAGGTATAATTCTTACTTCAAATATACTCTGAGGCAGAAAAGAGTGACATAAGCAGGCATTTATGATTTTCGTTAAATAACTATGCAGGTCAAACGGCGCAAATTGAAAGTGCTCCGACTGCAAACCATCGGACCCAATTGACTACATAGCACTCAATTTTGCAACTGCACACTGAACATCATAGTCAGTAAACTTTTTGCACGAGCGAGGGTTCGCGCTATCAAAAAGACCTTATAGCTCATCTCTTTCAGCTTTTACAGGAGTGTTACACATTGAAAACTGTTTTTCAAAAATGTCCACCCATAAAAAACAAACATTTCCAGCACCATTCACACTATCCACCACTCCTGCACATACGCTGACATTACCATTACTCTCTTTAACCCTCTGCCAGAATGCAGTCTATTTGAAATGTTAAAAAAATTACGTAAATTTTGAATTTGTTGGCGTTGAGAGAACATCTGTTTTCTTTATAGTCAGCCATAGTTGCCATCAGCCTTGCATTTTTCATTTGGGTGCCACGTAGATCAAACATTTGTTTTTAGTACACACAGTAAAGCTATGCTTGCTATCTACTTCACATTGTGTGATTTGGATGCCGCGCAGGCAGAACGATGAAACATTTATCCTTCATATAAGTGAACTTTTATTTATTTTTATTTATTTTTCTTTAAAGTCATTAAACCAGTTCAACTCTGAACGAGCTGGTCTCCCACTGGTGACTCTTCTAGAGAAGGGACTCTAGGTCTCACACTGACCCACGGGTCGCATTTCTGCCAGAATTTCATGTTAAATCCCAATCGGTCGCATTTCTGCAAAAATCCCATGTTAAATCCCAATGGGTTGCATTTCTGCCAAACTCTCATGTTAAATCCCAAAGGGTCGCATTTCTGCAAAAACTCCAGGTTTAATCCCTATTGGTCGCATTTCTGCCAAAATCTCATGTTAATACTCATGCTAAATTCCCTATCTCGGCTTAGTCAATTATATAGGGTAATTCGCATTTAAGTAAAATGATTGGTTGAGATGAACGCCACTGATGGATATTAAAAATGCATTTACTTCACAAATCCTAAATCCTACTTGCTATGCTATGTATGTGCGAAGCATAGCTGGGCACCTACCTTCAGAAGGAAGGGTTGGAGAAGTAAAGGGTGAAGGAAGGATTGATTTTTTCGAAGGCAGAGAAGGGAAGGGTGAAGAAAAGATTGGTTTTTTTGAAGGCAGGGAAGGGAAGGAGAAGGAAAGGCTGGTTCAAAAAATCCAAAATTTCAAAATCGTTCATTTTCATGCAAAAATAGGCCATTTCGGGGGTATTTTTGCAAAAATTTTCATGCTGCGCATGTTTGTTGGAAAACATTCGCTTTAAATTTGCACTTAGACGTCAAAGTTGTAAAAAGTTTTAATTTTTTTCATATTTGCTACCAAGTATACTTTTGTTTACAAAAATATTTGAACCTTTTTAAACGAATCCTTGAGGAGGAAGGGTTAGAGCAGGATTGTTGAGATTTGGGCCAAAATTTTACCCTTCTGAAGAAAGGTGAAGGAAACGGCAAAAAATAAACGGAGAAAGAAGAAGGGTAAAAATTTGAACCTTCTCTGCAAAAAAAAAAGGAATGGTGAAGGAAGGGTACCTGAAATGCCCAGCTATGGTGCGAAGCACTAAAATACTTGCAGAACTTGCACCACCTGCACGTCGTTCACACAATTTGCGTTTGTATATACTCTATGTTTGATCCGTTTGTAGCTGTTGTCAGATGACTTGCAATTTACGAATTCAAAATAGTATATTTTCGATAATCAATTGCAGCGATTTAAGAATCTAAAATAAAAAAATAAATAGTCCTATTTTACTCTATGATTAAAAATAGACATGTTTTATTGTTTTACCTTTTTGGAAAAATTGTAGTTTTTTGCACAAATGACGGCAAAGGTAAACTTTTTAACATGTGAAAAAAAATGGCGCGAAAAGAAAAGTACATGTTAAGAAAATAACATACAAAATTTAAGCTCCATATTATATAAGATGGTGCGTAAACGAGAAAGTGACGTCACTCAAAAAACACTTGCATCCCAACTAACTTATTTTTTCCTCATTTTTTAGCTTGTTCTCCTAATTGTGGCTAAAGTTATTAACCATTAAAAAAAATCGTACCGCTACGCCAATTTACATTATTTGCTTTAAAAAAAGTGCATTATCATACAAATGTCGTCCTGGTTTTCTTGAAAGTGTAACTAAAGCC
>Ga0210040_10008112_pt1 | contig 12529 bp, 10 predicted proteins | sample CryGeyCG12114_NA_FD_185462 | JGI IMG/M metagenome (GOLD analysis project Ga0210040, IMG submission 185462) | Groundwater microbial communities from aquifer - Crystal Geyser CG19_WC_8/21/14_NA (SPAdes) (version 2) | ecosystem: Environmental > Aquatic > Deep subsurface > Groundwater | place: USA... | reverse complement strand
ACAATTCAATTGAACCCTCCGCAGCATTAAAAAAAAATATTCGGCGTTCCCTCCAGTTTTCGTCTCTCTTAGCCGAATGATATTGCATAACGATTTCGATAACTGAACATGGGAAATCAATTATGTTTAAATCCGTGAATCATCCAAGAAATCTCTGTATGTCATGCAGCAGTAGTCAGTCTTTTGCCATTTACATTTTATTAGTCTCTCAATCACGTCACTTTTCTCGCTTCTTTCTGCAGTATTGGTGTTGGTAACAAAAAAACATGCAGCTTCTTGTGTCTGGAATAATATTGCTGCTCCCAGGGGTTATTAGCGGCCAAGTCGTCCCGGGATGCGTTCAATTTCAAGCTCAACCTAATGTTTCCCTACAAAAGGTACCAAGTTGCCGTTTCCATTATTAAAAGTACAGCATACAATTCTCCATAAACTTCTCGTTCCTCAAACTTGCCTTCTAAGATCTCAAAATTAACAACTTTTGTCCATTTCAGTTGAGTGGCGTTTGGCGTGTTCATCACATGCTTCGCAATATAGACGATTTTCCTATCCGTCTCAAATGTTTCCACGTCCATTGGAGTTTTACTGACGAAGAAACAATTCTGAATGAAACCGTTCATTTCTTGAGAGTGGACGAGGAAAATGGCGATGTGCATACAGAATACCATATTGCAGAAATCCGAAATCCACTACGGAAAGTCAAATGGTTCGTTCATGAAAGAGAAAGTAAGTCAACGTTGTTGTTCCAAGCAAATGAATAATGTCTGATCAATCACAAATTAAGCGGAGATTTCCTTACATTACAGACGACTATGATGTGAATATCGTGTACACCGATTACAACTACATTTTTTGGACCCAATGTTCTATGAGTGCTCCAGATGGAGGAATGTATTACCAAATATTCATTGCTAGCCGCTTTCCCGAACAAGATTTCCCAACCAATCTTAAAGATCAATTCCTATCCCTATTGTCTGAAGATTATGCTGTAAAACCGGAAAGATTAACTGCGGTCCCACAAGGTGTGGCAAATAATTGTCCGCTGGAGAATTCAGATGATCTTGATCCGACTACAACTACTGAAAGCAATGGTGGCTCAATTTTTGCCCAGTTTTCTTACCCTATTCTTTTTACATTATCCATATTTTCTGTTTTGTGTAATTGACCTCACAATTTAAACCTATAGCACATATATTTTGCTACGAAACTTTGTGCCCAATGTACTTTAATAGTTAGTTAAAAAACACATTCAAGCATTATTATGTTTTCAAAATAAAAAATGAGTCTAAAAGCCATATCAAACGCAAAGGGGGAACAACAATTAAAAAATGGTATTTTAGTATAGTGAGTCCTTTTATTCACTTGATTAAATATCCAAGCACACATGCATAAATTCACAATGCCATAATAACTGAAAACTTATTAGTTAACACAAAACACAAGTATACAGCTTACAGCTACAACTAATTATGATTACAAACTTAACTTTGGTCTCCGCTTGGGTATATGAACCAACTCATGGCATTCCAGTAACATAATGTACATTCAGAATTCATGTATGGTAAAAGTAATGGCACTCACTCAACTAATAATGTAACTTCCTTCTCATTTTATTTCCGTTCCGCGTGCTGTCGACAATATAAATAAAACGTTGTTGATATGATGATGATGGTAATGGTGATGATGATGATGATTTTTTTATCCGGTGTTGTAAAATATTTAGTAACTATACATTACTAACTTATTATTAGTAATACATGTCCTCCATAGATAGATGTTCCCTGACTGAAAACCATATGCTTTTTTGGCATTATATAAGGTTCAGTTGATGATTACGAAGTTTGTCCGCTGCCCCCTCCCACCATAATAAGACTACAACTGAAACTACTAACTAACTTTCAAGCCCATTAATACAGAATACAGACAGATTGAACAATTAGTTATAGTTAGTTAGTTGCCTTCGGACTCACCTATAGTTAGTTAGAACTACAGAGATGGAGAAAGTCCGACAAAAGACTATAGGAAGGAGTTATAGTGAGCATAACTACATATTAAATAGTAAATAAGATGGTCGTAGTACACTGTGGTCGTAATGATGATGATGATGATGATTTTTTTGATGAGATGTTTGAATACACACACAGGATGACATTGTACAGGGCAAGAAAGAAAGGCGAAAGCAGTTCATGGTCAATTTGAAGACTTGTATAGTATATTTATATGAATAATAAGTAGTAGAAGATGTTTTTTTGTTTGGTGGATCATTTGATGACGATGATGATGATGAGTTTTGTTTCGTATATAGTAGTAGTAGTAGTTAGTGCATAAGAGGGATCCAGAATATTTAGAAGCATTTCCTGTGGACAATTCCGGGGCCAGACTCGTCATACTCTTGCTTAGAGATCCACATCTGTTGGAAGGTGGACAAAGATGCCAAGATGGAACCACCGATCCATACGGAGTATTTACGCTCTGGTGGAGCAATGATTTTGATCTTGATGGTCGATGGAGCCAAGGCAGTGATCTCCTTTTGCATTCTGTCGGCAATACCTGTAAACAACACCAAAACCCATGTCAATAATGCTCTCCACTATATCTCAGTCAAGCTCAAGCTACATTGTATCTCATTCCGTTTTTCGTCCATCTACTTACCAGGGTACATGGTGGTACCTCCGGACAAGACAGTGTTGGCATACAAGTCCTTACGGATGTCAACATCGCACTTCATGATGGAGTTATAGACGGTCTCGTGGATTCCGCAAGATTCCATTCCCAAGAAGGAAGGTTGGAAGAGAGCCTCTGGGCAACGGAAACGCTCATTACCAATGGTGATCACTTGACCATCGGGCAACTCGTAGGATTTCTCCAATGAGGTGGAAGCAGCAGCGGTGGCCATCTCTTGCTCAAAGTCCAAAGCAACATAGCACAATTTCTCCTTGATGTCACGAACGATTTCACGCTCAGCTGCAATCGGTCAACTCATTATAACAATGTATCCCACCAAGTCATATGGTTAGTTAGTTACAAAAACTTTTCCATGCATACTAACTACATACCAGTGGTGGTGAAAGAGTATCCTCGCTCAGTAAGGATTTTCATGAGGTAGTCAGTAAGATCCCGACCAGCCAAGTCCAAACGGAGGATGGCATGGGGGAGAGCGTAACCTTCATAAATTGGCACAGTGTGGGAAACACCATCTCCAGAGTCCAACACAATACCGGTGGTACGACCGGAAGCGTACAATGACAATACAGCTTGGATGGCAACATACATGGCTGGGCAGTTGAAAGTCTCAAACATGATCTGCACGAAAAGTCAAAAGTTACTAACTATTTCTGGGTAGTGGTTTTTAGTTTAGCGTGGTATACTAACTAACTACTCACTTGAGTCATCTTTTCCCTGTTAGCTTTTGGGTTGAGAGGAGCCTCAGTGAGCAAGATGGGGTGCTCTTCTGGAGCAACTCGCAACTCATTGTAGAAGGTGTGATGCCAGATTTTCTCCATGTCATCCCAGTTGGTGATGATGCCGTGTTCAATTGGGTATTTCAGAGTCAAGATACCTCTCTTAGATTGAGCCTCATCTCCTACGTACGAGTCTTTTTGACCCATACCGACCATGACACCCTATAGATACAAAAAAATTGAATTAGTTTCCAACATCCCAGAATACAGCATGGCTATAATCAATTGGGGATGAATTCTTTGATCATTAGTTTTTTTTACTTTTGTTGAGAAATTTTCATTTGTGCTTCAAATGAGTGTCTGCATTTTTATATTGTATTATTACTGCTAATTGGTTTGCAAATATGATAGACTACATAGTGACTGACTGCGAGAGAGTGGCATGTCTGGAATTTATGAACTCATCATACTGTTGCAATGATAGTAACTAAGTATTAAAGTTGAAAACAGGGAAAATGTGTTTATACAACTGTGAGCGGATAATATGTCAGTAGTTAGAAAAAGAGTTGGAGCAAGTTTTTTGGCTACAGCACATGGAAGCATTCTTGAGCCAGTAGTGTCAGATAGAAGTGCCATATAGTAAGTACGTGCACTGTAGTGTCCCTATCAATATGCTTGCGTTATGTGATATGTGGAGGCTAAGAATAGCACACAGGATCACTGTGTACAGTGGAGTAAGTTCCCAGTGTGCATGTGTGGGGGTCTTGCCAAAAATAGATACACTGGTCCCTAATATGGAAATCTTTTCCCGGTTCCCATTTTTTACTGGGAATAGTTAAATTTTAACATTTTGTAAACACCTTATCAACCCCTTCTAATTCATCTTCTTCTTTATGCATTCCAAAACAAGAAAATTTATAGTTAGAACCTAAATTTCTATTGCCTTCCCACAGTCTAATTCTTACTGCATACTAAATTCCTTTCAATTGAACTTGAGTAATAAAATTTGAACTCAAATTGCCTATCCAATCTGTTTTTGTCTTAATTTTTTCCTACCTGATTTGCCTATGTTCTATAATTCAAATTTTTCCTCTCATTCCTACCCACTATATTGGTCTCAAGAGGTGAATTAAATTATCTACAATGGAAGAGCTATGGATAATTTCTTGCGCTCTCCTATTCTCTAGACTGGTTTGATTGTTATTATAGTCTTGTTGACTGTACCTGATGTCTTGGGCGACCGACAATGGAGGGGAAGACAGCTCGGGGAGCGTCATCTCCAGCAAATCCGGCTTTGCACATACCGGATCCATTGTCAACTACCAAAGCGGCTACGTCGTCGTCACACATTCTGATGGATTCCTTCTTGAAGGGGTATCACCTCACAAACTGCAATGAATAATAATAAGAATGAACAGGGGAATAACTAACAATCACTTTGATCGAGTTCCAAAATCACACTGAAAAGTTTTCAACCAACTAACTCTTAGTGTGTAGTAACTAACTAGTAACTAACTGTACCTCAAAAGCTATGGGAAGATGATGTGTCTCGAAAGCGAGTTAGATCTCAAATCAGGTCGAGATAGTTGGGTGAGATGGCTTTTAAACTGCCATATCCCCCAATGTAAATTCTCACCCGGGTAGACCAAAAATAAACCCGACAACCGCCCTCCACTCTCATGCCACTGTCTCCCTTGGCCTTATATGGCCATCCAAAAAACAACGTCCCTTCCTGTGCATCTTGCACTCTCTACTTTTTTACATTCAACATCCATCCACAATCCTATCTTTGAAAAGTCTCAACCATCTTCCCCTACATATTACACAGCCATTTGCTTCTGTTCTTCTGTGCAAACCTGTGTGTCTATTCGTACTAATACTAACTAACTAACTCACACACTATTAGTTAGCTACAGTATAGCAGTGTCTTCCTGTATTTTTCATGCAATCATTGGGAGCTCCAGCATGTTCAAATTGGGATCTATGAGAAGTGAGAAGTGAAAATTGTATGTACTCCTAACTATATTTTAATGAATTTGGTTCGTCACTCTACTCACAGTGTGATTTACATGTGTGGATTTAGTTAGCCGTTTCCGTCTGTAAGAACCTATAGTACTATTAACATGTGCATGCAATGGAAGGATCCAAAGAAAATTTTTAACTGTTGCATTCTCTAAACAAGCCCACGCTTTTGTTTTCACTTCCTCGAGTTAGTTTTTATCAGACTTAATAGCTCAAGATTTATCTTGAATTCAATTTTTTTCATTTACACCAAAAATAATTGAATTTGTCCGCATAATGTTTGAAATGCCTATGATTTTTTTCAAGCTAGATGAGAAACACAAAAATAGTAAACGTAACTCATGCTAGTTTGCAAGTTGACGTATTCCTGGAAATCATGGGTTGCCAATTAATGCCCACAGTATCCCTCTCATTGTTTATCGTACTAAGTAAACAATATTTCCTCATATTTGGGATTCCACAGTCTTTAAACGTCTTTCAAGGTGTGTAAAACTGGACCTATAAAAGAATCTTTCCCCACTCACATTATTCGAACTCAAGTGCAGGGTCAATAATAATAAGTAGGTATGGAGTGGAATAGTTTTCACCATAAAAGTTCATATGACCTTTTTGGGAGGTCCCATATAGTCAGTCGCTCACAAATTATATGGTACATGGGTCCAAGCCGTTTCACCAGTAATGTATGAATGTGTGGGTGAGTAAACATTCATTCGGAATGTTACGTGTTGCATGCTTTGCGTACACACTCAACTCACTCTCAGTCCCAGTTAATTTCTTAGCCATTTCAATCTCGCATAACATTGTGAAGCATTTTTTACACTCTATATATATTCTGTGAGTGCCAGCACGCACCCGGGAAATAATGCTGCTCATTCATCTCCAAATAAGGAAGCGAGTTGGTGACTTGCTCCAGCCGAGTGTAAAAGTAAAAGTTCTTGTTTTTTCCTTCATTTTATCTGTGGGATCGGGGATGAGAACATTTACCGCTTGTAGTTTGTATTGCCTGCTACTGTAATTGATGAAAGATAAACCACTTGTATTCATGTAAAACGCAATTTATAGCCAATATTACTTTTCATTTAAAAGAATCCGGTGAATTATTTTTAACATTAAAAAAAAGATTGAACACGCCATCGAGAAAGCAGCAAGCTAATACACAATGGACTGTGGATTGCATAGCAATATAGGCTGGTTCACATTTTTGTGACTTCCTTTGAATTACACGATTATACTAATTGGACTGTGAGAAAAAACATTGTACCCTGTAAACGCATGCTACTAACTAACTAACTAACTAACTAGCTAGTTCAGAATATCGTTAGTCAGTTCAATGTACAAGTATGGAGAGAAGAGAAATGCCGCTAAAAATCCTCTTTCTGCTTACAACTAATGAAATTGACTGAACTTACTATTAAACTGCATGTGCTCCCTAAATACACAAGTAAATGGAATAGGCTTCACACAGGGAGAATAAGGATGACGACTTATTACTATACGAGTGCGTCTGGTTCAGTTAGTTAGTTGTATTCATAGAGTTTGCTCCGATTCAGAATGGTTCAAGCCCCAAAAATGGGATCAGTAGTACCGAAAATAGATTTGCTTCATTACTATGTACTCGCAGATATACAAAGTCTACTGGGTTCAGTCAGTCAGTTGGTTAAATGTTCATTTCAATGATGTGCGTACTACACAAGTTGAGCAGTTTGCAAGGTTTGGGAACGTCCTCATCCCCAATTTGGTCTCCACTCCTGAACTTTCAGTGGCATAAAAGCTATGGTGCTATGCTCTATTCTGGTTGCACCATTTTTCATTCCTTACATTCATCCACCAAGTAAATCATCCTGCTGACCGGTAAATCTTAATTCCATATTTAACCAATTATGTTTGTGATTAAGGATTTTTGGTTGGGATTTTTGATTTTCCATCCTTGACTATAAAATGTAAATAGGTAGTGGAAGCCATATTTATTCCAAATCTACTATGCACTTTCATTGATTCAGTACCAGGCCATTAAACTGTTGCGGAAAACCAGATTTTTTGAAATCCTCAAACTGCTGAAAATTAGAGATATTCGTATAAGTGTTAATATTTAGTACACCAACTTGCACTTTTATTCACTTGCGATAAAATTAGTAAACTCGTCATTTACAAAGAAATGTACAAAACTGCTAGAGTGAGTTGACAAATTATAAAAGAACGCATTTTGTACAAATCCATGATACGAACTCGAACAAATAGTAAATCACAGTAAATATAACAAATACATATATTTTTCGAAGCAAACTCTATAAATCCGTAAAGAGCTTGGAACAAGGGATGATAAGTTTTTCTGGCTCCATAAAATCATTTGAATCGGATCGACTAATAGTTTTAAACTGCTTGGGTCTGTATCGCCCTAAACTGAGAGTGCAAGGGAAAGCTTCCGGCATCACGGAATGATGTGTGATTAAAGATTTGAGGCTATTGAACTCCTTGGTGAATCCCTATTAAAGTCACAATAGTTAGTTAGTTATAGCAATTAATTACGAGTGGTCATAAAAACCAAACTATGGCATGCTCTGACCACAATGGCATAAATTTATTTTTTACCTTGATTTTATAGCCTTTAGCAGACCTCAGTATGAGATAATGAGCAATGCCCGTTGTATGGAATTCCTTGGGCACTTTCAAACTGAGAGCAAAACAGCCCGACTTGGATGAGGAATTCCGAACAATGAAACTACCAATGGGCTCATTTTTCAAAACTTCTAGCGCAATGTTCCTAAACAGAAAAAATACACAACCGTTAATTAGTTCCATACATATATGACAATAATTAATTTTAGCATTGTCAAAACTAACCTTGGAAGGCCGGCTTGAAACCAGGAAACATTTCGCAACTCTGCCTCTTCCTCAGCAGTGGGCAAAATACTTTGACTATTCAATTTCCCCCCATAACTGTTCCCATCAGACATTCGCGTAGTTGACACAGTTGAAATAGACGAGTTTGGACTACTGTTAGTACTACCTCCTCCTATTGTGCTCTTTGTGGAGCACACGTTCATATTTTTAGCATCCATTAATGCATGTCTTTTGTCCTGGCCGAATGCGGACAGTTTTTTAGCCTGGCTCGGTGGTGGCAATCCCACTACTACAAACTGTTGTTTCCTGCAATACGAAAATTACAGTTTTCAACTATTGTCGAGCATCATACTATCTTTTTATTCCCCACTGTAAAAGATTATTAAAGGAGCCCAACAATTTAATACATGGGCTAGTTAGTTAGCAAGTTAGCCGGCATTTTGAACCAACACAATACCGTATAGTAGTGTGCAGGCAGGTAGGTAGACTACAAATGGACTAACTAACTAACAAACATGAATATTCAACAGGCACTCTCGCTCCATAAAAAGGAATGCAACTGGACCGATGAAAAATGTGGCTCGTTCCCTTCCGAGTCGTGAGCTCATTATAAATTGAACAACTATTTCTCATGTCCAAAGGAATTTCACTTGTGAGCTCGCACTGGTCATCATATTTCTTTCTCATTTTTTATATACTACATTTCATTGTTCCCCCCAGAAAATTTTACTTTGTTCGTGCCATCCTCACATATTTCAAACTCACTAACTAATTGCATCATCACTATACTTACTAACTAACTAACTATAGTTTCCACCTTGTAGTGAGCTCACCATTGCAACGATGTAGTTTCATTCACCCCATCTTGTTCATTATTATCATCATTGCTCCTCTTCCTGCCATTTGACTTGCTAGCCATTGTCGTCCCATCATCCATTCCTTCCGACCGACTCACATTCCGCATTTCTAACAAGTCCGGTCTCCCACTGGACTTGCTTGTGGACATGCTCCCATAGCCGTACATTGTGCTACTACTATTGCTGCTAAAACTAACATTACTCTCAATTTGGTCACTACGACCAGTAGTAGGAGATTTGAAGAGTCGACGACTCACTAATCGCATCGTGCCCCAGTGGGAACGACTACTTTTATTGCAAATCTCATCCGGCTGGTCCACATTATTATTATTATTAAGAATTTTTTCCTCCCCTAAACAAGAGGATTTATTTGTACATATGATTCGTGCACTTTGAATTGTCCCTACTGTAGGTCTTTCCGGGGAACAATATTGTTTCACCATATTGCCCATAAGATTTGCACTGCTGGAATAACTTGTAACTGAACTACTACTTCGACGTTTCAATGTAGGGCTATAAACATTGATAGAATTTGCACTTTTGTCCATGATGGCTCCGAAATCTCCAGGATCGGGCTCGAAATTTAAATTCACACTGCAGTTTAGCATAGCACTACTACTAGAGTTTGAGTCAACACTTGTAGACTGATGATGGATAGCTTTTTCCATTTTCGCTTGAAGTCGGGTCACACTATTAGCAAAATTTTTGCTCATCCTTTGTAGTCTATTGTTAGCTCGGGAAGCTGACCAGGTGAAAAAATGTTTGGGGTTTCGGCCCATTGTGGGCAAACGAATCGAGTCATGGGATGAAGTAGCCATGTTGCATCCGTTTGTTTGTATCTGTGTAAAAAACAAGTTAGAAAATCATGATTGAAAGAAAAATTTGTGTTTACAATGCCGTGTTCAATGAATTTCTATGCGGCCACAAAAGAAATTCGCATTCCTTGCACGCAATTGGCTAAGCAAACAAAACTGAACTCACGATTTTAGACTGTCTATATGAATTGACTCTGCATGAGTTCCAACATTGCTTTTTTCACCGCGCGAGTGAATGTTAACGTACGTGATCGGAGGAATTTGAAAGGAAAAGCTAAACAACTCTTTCCCCCTAACTAACTAACTTACAAACAATTCTTGCAATAACCGACAATAATCACAATTAAACCCTCATTTAAAACCACACAAAGTCAAGGTAATCGCCTTCGATATGAAAACACACGAAAAACGAGACTTCCACTAGTCTTTAACTTTAACTAACTGGCATCCTGGTTTCTACTCAAAGCAATGTAAATCCAGTTTAGTTGGCCTTTTCATCTAAACTTTGTGTGATGAACACGAATTTGATGGTGCAGATCCCACGTTGCACGCACAAAGTCGTCAAATCAGACAAGGAATGTCAATGTCAAACTCTCATGTACAAGTCAGTCAAGTCCGCCATTAGTCAGTGTGCATAAGTCAGTGTTTGGGCCAAAACTCTCCATACACGGTACAAGCCAACTAACTACACTGCACATACTATATGCACAGGTAAGTATTAGAGGGGAAAAAAACTCGCTCACTCAAAGTTGTTTGTTTCGGTTCGCTAAACTTGCAATATCATTTCAGCCTTCACATTGTATAATTCAATGAACCAAAAGTTACTCTACTTTTTGACACATACTAGCTAAGCTAGGGCAGATGGCACTTTTTGAAACACGGATCAAGTATACTCTTTTTTATTATTATTTGGAGTGGAAACTTTTTCTCAACAACATCTTACCTTACACCTATAGCTATTGGATTCTAACTAACTACACACCATTATTTATTTGTTGAAATAAAAATTATTATTGCACAAAAGTTAGTTAGAAAGAAACCAGAACTTGTTGAAATGACAACCACTAGTGGCTAACTAAACTTATCAACAAAACTGGCAGAATTTTTTTCCACTTCAACTTGTTTCTACTTCTGACTAACTAACTATTACAATTACTTTTTTTCCCATGCTAAAAGAAAGGCTTTATCTACATGTGTAGACTACAAGTTATTGAACCACATAATGAATAATTCAGAGCTTCTACGCATTCTGAGTTGCTTGTTAGTTTAGTTACAAACAACTGGTAAAGGAAATGACTCCATAAAAAGAAGCAAAGTCTCCTTCCAACAAACAAAACAGAGCGGATACAATGGGATGAGAAAAGAATACAGAGAGCCAAAGGTTACCTCTATAATAATAAGATGGTTGAAAAACAGTAGCAATTATTTTGTTAAATAACATTTCTAGGCAATCAAAAACGCTGCACTTGTATAATAATCATGCATGATCACAAGTAGATTAGCAATTTCCTTTGTAACTCCTTAGTCCTAATGTTAGTGCAAAAGTGTGTATCTCATAAATAGTTAGTTACAGTAAAATATAATGTTATGATTACTGACTTATTAAATATAGTATATTGCACATGGTGAAGCCAAAACTCTTCAAGATCGGATTACGGATTTAAGCATTTCCTTTTGTGCAGTTGGGTATGCTATAGTGCGCCAATATTATGGTAGTAATGTACGACGACTAACTCTATACACAAAGATGACTTTAGAGGATGAGGAGGTCATCCACACTGGTATGCACTCATCGTCTTCAACAAATTACCGGTTGGTTGGCAAATACGAAAGTTGAAAACTCAGGGTTCCTTTTCAAGTCATATTATATGGATGCAAGAGGGAAATTAAAAACTACAATTTGTACTCATTTTGACGCCGAACATGATTTTTTAGGGTAAATTATTTTCGTCCGTACACAATTCTGATTTATTCCGTGGAGTAAATAAATACTGAATTAACATTTATAAATCTTTGCAGCCAAATGCCAAACCGTATTCTAAGTTTTATGTAAAAAGTGGGAGAATAAGAGAGAGATAGTTTGAATTCGGTTCTACGTAAATAATTAAAATAATATTTTTTCCATCTGCAGTGAATTTATCCACGACTTTACTGCTCACTGATCATTGTGAACATTATACAATGAAAAGTGCAAAAATCGAGTTCAACCTGTTTTATATGCCAGAGTCAGAAACCATCACAGCTGGTTTATTGCCTTTTCACTGCAGGAGTAGCACCAACGTTCAACTAGAAGTAACCAGTTGATCATAATAATTATATTAAAAAATATTAGCAATGAAAAAATAGTGTTTGACAATACAAAAACTACAAAACATATCTTCAGAACAATAGCGAAACGGATCAATATGTTAAAATTTTCTATTCTACTCTTATATACTGTCGCAATGGACACTATAACTCTACTACTAATTATGAACTATAACTCCATCTTGGGAATGAAACCCATGGCACTTTGTAATTACACGGAATACGAAATCCAGTTCTGATACAAAAAAACGCTGTCCATTGATCTTATCACATGTAATACTACGTGTGC
>Ga0210040_10008111_pt1 | contig 12529 bp, 12 predicted proteins | sample CryGeyCG12114_NA_FD_185462 | JGI IMG/M metagenome (GOLD analysis project Ga0210040, IMG submission 185462) | Groundwater microbial communities from aquifer - Crystal Geyser CG19_WC_8/21/14_NA (SPAdes) (version 2) | ecosystem: Environmental > Aquatic > Deep subsurface > Groundwater | place: USA... | reverse complement strand
CGACCTGGACGCTGCGGTGGACGTCCTGGTCGGTCCCGGGTCAGCCGGGCGTCAGAAACCCATCCCCAGCCGGTAGGCGGCCTGGTTCCAGCGGATCTCGTTGCCGAAGTCCCGGCTGGTGGTGGCGTCGTCGATGACCAGCAGCTCCACCCCGACCATCCGCGCGAAGTCGGTCAGCTCCTCGGTGCCGACGGACTGCGACAGCACCGTGTGGTGCGGGCCGCCGGCCATCAGCCACGCCTCGGCCGAGGTGGACAGCGACGGCTTCGGCTCCCAGACGGCGCGGGCCACCGGCAGCTTGGGCAGCGGCTCGTCGGGGTCCACGACCTCGACCTCGTTGAGCACCAGCCGGAAGCGGTCGCCGAGGTCGCAGATGCCGACCACCGCGGCCGGGCCGGTGGCCGCGTCGAAGACCAGGCGGACCGGGTCCTCCCGGTCGCCGATGCCGAGCGGGTGGATCTCGACCCGCGGCCGGCCGGCCGCGATGGTCGGGCAGACCTCGAGCATGTGGGCGCCGAGGATCTTGGGCGTGCCCGGGCCGAGGTGGTAGGTGTAGTCCTCCATGAAGGACGTGCCCTGCGGCAGCCCCGCCCCCATCGCCTTGATGGTGTGCAGCATGACCGAGGTCTTCCAGTCGCCCTCGCCGCCGAAGCCGTAGCCCTCAGCCATCAGCCGCTGGACGGCCAGCCCGGGCAGCTGGCGCAGACCGCCGAGGTCCTCGAAGTTCGTGGTGAAGGCGCCGAAGCCGCCGGCGTTCAGGAACGACCGCAGGCCGGCCTCGATCCGGGCGCCGTAGCGCAGCGAGTCGTGCCGCTCGCCCCCGACGGCCAGCTCGGGGGCCAGGTCGTAGAGGTCGGCGTACCGAGCCACCAGGTCGTCCACGTCGGACTCCGGCGCCCCGTCCACCACCTCGACCAGGTCGTTGACGCCGTAGGTGTTGACCGAGACGCCGAACCGCAGCTGGGCCTCGACCTTGTCGCCCTCGGTGACGGCGACGTCGCGCATGTTGTCGCCGAAGCGGGCCAGCTTGAGCGAGCGGATCGCGGCGGCGCCGACGGCGGCGCGCTGCCAGGCGGCGACCCGGGCGCGGACGGCCGGGTCGGAGACGTGGCCGACCACGGTCTTGCGGGCCACCCCGATGCGGGTCTGGATGTAGCCGAACTCGCGGTCGCCGTGCGCGGCCTGGTTCAGGTTCATGAAGTCCATGTCGATCTCGGACCACGGCAGCGACACGTTGGCCTGGGTGTGCAGGTGCAGGAAGGGCGTGCGCAGCGCGTCCATCCCGGTGATCCACATCTTCGCCGGCGAGAAGGTGTGCATCCAGGCGATGACGCCGACGACGTCGGGATCGGCGTTGGCGGCCAGCACCGTGGCGTGGATGGACTCGGAGTCGGTCAGCACGGGCCGCCACTCGACCGGCAGGCCGAGGTCGCCGCCGTCGTTGAGCTGCTCGACGATCTGGCGCGACTGCTGCTCGACCTGGGCGACGGTCTCGGGGCCGTAGAGGCCCTGGCTGCCGGTCAGGAACCAGACGCGGGGGGTGGAGGTCATGGTCGTCGTCGATCCTTCGGTTGAGAGGTGCGGGGGCGGACGGCGCTCAGCGCTCAGCGCTGGCCGTAGGCGTTCTGGTAGCGGTCGTAGAGCCGGTCGATGTCGGCTTGCGGGATGGGCAGCGGCTCACCGAGCTGGCGCGCGATGTGCACCGTCCGGGCGACCTCCTCGCAGAGCACCGCGGCCTTGACGGCCGCCTTCGCGGTCCGGCCGACGGTGAACGGGCCGTGGTTCTGCATCAGCACGGCGCGCGAGCGGGACGAGGCGAGGGTCGCCACGACGCCCTGGCCGATCGAGTCGTCGCCGATCAGCGCGAAGGGGCCGACGGGGATCTCGCCGCCGAACTCGTCGGCCATCATCGTCAGCACGCAGGGGATCGGCTCGCCGCGGGAGGCCCAGGCCGTCGCATAGGTGGAGTGGGTGTGCACCACCCCGCCGACCTCGGGCATCTGCGCGTAGACGTAGGCGTGCGCGGCGGTGTCGGAGGACGGCGCGTGCTCGCCCTCGACCAGCCGGCCCGCGAAGTCGCAGACCACCATGTTCTCGGGCGTCAGCTCGTCGTAGCTGACCCCGGACGGCTTGATGACCAGCAGGTCGCGGCCCGGGACGCGCGCAGACACGTTGCCCGCCGTCCAGACCACCAGCTCGTTGCGCGGCAGCTCGGCGTGCAGGGCCGCGACCTCGCGTCGGACCTGGTCCATGACGTCGCCGACCTCCTGGCGAAGGCTCATGCGCGGGCCTGCTGAACGGGCATCGTCGGTTCCTCTCGTCGCGGCGCCGCGAGGATCAACGGCAGTCCGGGCAAGATGTTAACGTTCACACTCGACCCTGGTCAACCTCGGCGGCCGGGCCCGACGTGGTTCGTCGGGCCACCGGGCCGGTGCTGGCCCGGACCTGCAGCGCGGGTTCGACCAGCGTCGCCGGCGGCGACGACTCCCCGCGGATCCGCCCCACCAGGGTGTGGACGGCGGCGAGCCCCAGCTCGGCGAAGTCCTGCCGCACGGTGGTCAGCGGCGGCAGGGCGAACGCGGCCGTCTCGATGTCGTCGAAACCGGCCACCGAGACGTCGTCCGGCACCCGTCGACCCTGCTCGACCAGAGCCCGCACCAGACCCAGGGCCATCTGGTCGTTGGAGGCGAAGAACGCGGTCGCCGACGGGTCGAGCGAGCGCGCCGCCTCGTACCCGCTGGCCGCCGTCCAGTCGCCCCGCACGGTCGGCGGGGCGGTCAGCCCGAGCGCGCCGAGCTCCTCGCGCCAGCCACCCTCGCGCTCGATGGCGTCGAGCCAGCCGACCGGGCCGGCGAGGTGGGCGATCCGGGTGTGGCCCAGCCCGGCGAGGTGGCGGACCACGAGCCGGGCTCCGGCACGCTGGTCGACGGCCACGGCCAGGGCCCGGCTGCCGGCGTCGACCCGGGGGGCGACGATGACCACCGGCACGTCGACGGCGACGGCCGAGGCCACCGCGACGGCCTCCTCGACGGGGGCGATGACGATGATCCCGTCCACCCCCTGGTCGAGGAAGTGGTCCAGGGCGGATCGCACCGACGCGGGGTCGTAGACGCTGAGGCTCGCCACGCTCACCCAGAGGCCGGCGGCCCGGGACGCCTGCTCGACCGCGACCAGGGTGGACACCGGCCCGCTGCGGTTCGAGGTCGCGGTCAGCAGCCCGACGGTGCTGCTGCGGCGGGTCGCGAGCGCCCGGGCGGCGGAGTTGCGCCGGTAGCCCAGCTCGCGGATCGCCGACTCGACCCGGATGCGGGTCTCCGGCCGGACGCTCGGGTGGCCGTTGAGGACGCGCGAGACGGTCTGGTGGGAGACCCCGGCGAGCCTGGCCACGTCCAGCATCCCGGGTGCCCGGCCGGCGGCACCCGCAGCCGGGTCGTCGGCAGCCATGCCGGGCAGCCTAATCGAGCGGGTGGTCCGGGCCGGGACACCGGCCCGGCCGGCTCAGTGACCGGCGAGCTCCCACGTCACCCGCTGCTCGCTGTCCCAGCGGCGGCAGCCCCGGCTGGCCCCGACCAGCTCGGGCAGGTCGCCGAGCGCCTGCACCACTGCGGTCAGCTGGTCCACCCGGACCCGGCGGGCCAGCGTCACGTGCGGGGTCCAGCGACCCGGGCCGAAGTGGCCCTCCGGATCGGCACCGCAGAGCGCGCCCACCGCCTGCTGCAGCTCCAGCAGCGACCGGTCCAGGACCACCTGCCGGGCCAGCACCACGCTCCCCCGGCGGGGGCCGAAGGCCAGCAGGCCGCCGAGCCGCAGCGTCAGGGCCAACCCGCTGAACAGCGCGGGCAGGGCGTCGTCGGCCGCCGGGTCCAGCTGGTCGGCCGCGAACAGCGTCACGTGCGGGCGGTGGCTGGGGCTCGGGCCGGCGCGCTGCTCGGTGGGCAGACCGGCCTCGGCCAGCCGGGCCCAGAGCTCGCGGACGGCCCGGTCGGTGCCGGCGTCGAGGGTGAGCTCGACGGACTGGGTCACCGGTGCTGCTCAGCCGCTCGGGCTCAGCGCAGCAGCGGGTCGACCGCGGCGGCGACGAAGACCAGGGCCAGGTAGGAGTTGCTCCAGTGGAACAGCCGCATAGGCCTGAGCGCGGCGTCGGTGAGCCCGCGGCGGGCTCGGACGAGCAGCTGCACGGACTCCCACAGCAGGGCGGCGCCGGTCAGCGCGGCCACCGTCGGGTAGAGCCAGCCGGTGCCGGCCACCGGCCACAGCAGGAGGGACACGGCGACGGTGACGACGGAGTAGGCCAGGATCCGGGCAGCCACTACCGGCGCCGGGGCGACCACCGGCAGCATCGGGACGCCGGCCGCGGCGTAGTCCTCGCGGTAGCGGAAGCCCAGCGCCCAGGTGTGCGGCGGCGTCCAGAAGAAGACGATGGCGAACAGCACGAACGGGGCCAGCGCCACCGAGCCGGTCACCGCGGTCCAGCCGATGAGCGGCGGGAAGCAGCCGGCGATGCCGCCCCAGACCACGTTCTGCGGGGTCCGCCGCTTGAGCAGCAGGGTGTAGACGACGATGTAGAAGACGTTGGCGCCCAGGGCCAGAGCGGCGGAGAGCCAGTTGACGAAGAACCCGAGCCACAGCGTGGCGGCGATGCCGAGCACGACGCCGAACACCGTGGCCGCCGTCGGCCCGACCGCGTGCCGGGGCAGCGGGCGACGCCGGGTGCGGCGCATCTGCTCGTCGATGTCGCGGTCCAGGACGCAGTTGAAGACGTTGGCGCTCGCCGCGGCCAGGCAGCCGCCCAGCATGGTGTTCAGCACCAGCAGCAGCGGCGGGATGCCGCCGGCGGCCAGGAACATCGCCGGGACGGTGGTGACCAGCAGCAGCTCGATGATCCGCGGCTTGGTCAGCCCGATGTAGGTGCTGACCACGTCCCGCAGGCCGACGCCCCGGCTGTCAGCGCCCTCCGGCGTGGTCCGGCGGGCGAGGTCGGCGGTCGCGCTGCGGTTCTCGGCCGCGGCCCGGCCCACGTCGATGCTCGTCACTCGCCCTCTTCACTCGCGGTCGCTCCGGCCCCGTCCGGGACACCCGGCTGAGTCTATGACGGCGTCGGAGGAACTCCACCCCGCCCGCGCCGCCGACCGGGCGTCCCCCGTGGGCGCGCCTGGCCGGCGTGGCCAAGGTCACGGCCGGTGCCAGGGCCGGGGACGCCCCGTACCGCCGTGGAGCGGTCCCCGCTAAGGTCGGAAGCGTTCCTGGCCGACGGAGAAGCCGTCTGCTCAGCTCGGAAGGACCGCACACCTGTGACCGACACCTCTGCCTCCACCGCCGTCGTCCCCGAGGGTTGGACCGACCTCGACTCCAGAGCCGTCGACACGGTGCGCCTGCTCGCCGCGGACGCCGTGCAGAAGGTCGGCAACGGTCACCCCGGCACGGCGATGAGCCTGGCCCCGGTCGCCTACCTGCTGTTCCAGAAGGAGATGCGGCACAACCCGGCCGAGGCCCACTGGCCCGGCCGCGACCGCTTCGTGCTGTCCTGCGGCCACTCCAGCCTGACGCTGTACATCCAGCTCTACCTCGGCGGCTTCGGCCTCGAGCTGGACGACCTCAAGGCGCTGCGCACCTGGGACTCCCGGACCCCCGGGCACCCCGAGTACGGGCACACCACCGGCGTCGAGATCACCACCGGGCCCCTGGGCCAGGGCATCGCCAACGCCGTCGGCATGGCCATGGCCGCCCGCCGCGAGCGGGGCCTGCTCGACCCCGACGCCGCGCCCGGCACCTCGCCGTTCGACCACCACATCTACGCGCTGGCCTCCGACGGCGACATCGAGGAGGGCATCAGCTCCGAGGCCTCCTCGCTGGCCGGGACCCAGCGGCTGGACAACCTGACACTGATCTACGACAACAACCGGATCTCCATCGAGGACGACACCAACATCGCCCTCACCGAGGACGTCGCGGCCCGCTACGAGGCCTACGGCTGGCACGTCCAGACCATCGACTGGACCAACGGCGAGACGCAGTACCAGGAGAACCTCAAGGCGCTGGCCGACGCGCTCGAGACCGCGCGCGGGGTGACCGACCGGCCGAGCTTCATCAGCCTGCGGACCATCATCGGCTGGCCGGCCCCGAAGAAGCAGGGCACCGGCAAGGCGCACGGCTCCGCGCTCGGCGACGAGGAGATCAAAGCCACCAAAGCACTGCTCGGCTTCGACCCGGAGCAGACCTTCGAGGTCTCCGAGGACGTCATCAACCACACCCGGCAGCTGCGGGAGCGCGGCGCGCAGGCCCAGGCCGAGTGGGAGAAGTCGTTCCAGACCTGGGCCGAGGCCAACCCCGAGGGCAAGGCGCTGTACGAGCGCTTCGTCGCCGACGAGCTGAGCCCGGGCTGGGAGGACGCGCTGCCCAGCTGGGAGGCCGACCCCAAGGGCGTCGCGACCCGTGCCGCCTCCGGCAAGGTCCTCAGCGCTCTGGCCCCGAAGATGCCCGAGCTGTGGGGCGGCTCGGCCGACCTCGCGGAGTCGAACAACACCACGCCCGAGGGCGAGCCGAGCTTCCTGCCCACCGACCGGCAGACCAAGGCGTTCTCCGGCGGCCCCTACGGCCGGGTGCTGCACTTCGGCATCCGCGAGCACGCCATGGGCGCGATCATGAACGGCATCAAGGTGCACGGCGGCACCCGCCCCTACGGCGGCACCTTCCTCACCTTCAGCGACTACATGCGCGGCGCCGTCCGGCTGTCGGCGCTGATGCGGGTGCCGGTCACCTACGTCTGGACCCACGACTCCATCGGCCTGGGCGAGGACGGCCCGACCCACCAGCCGATCGAGCACCTGGCCGCTCTGCGGGCCATCCCGGGGCTGGACGTGGTCCGCCCCGCCGACGCCAACGAGACCGCCGCCGCCTGGGCGCAGATCCTCAAGAACGGGGACCGGCCGGCCGGGCTGATCCTCAGCCGGCAGAACCTGCCGATCGTGCCGCGCGGCACCGACGGGTACGCCGACACCTCGGGGGTGGCCCGGGGCGGCTACGTGCTGCTCGACGCCGAGGGCGGCACCCCGGACGTCGTGCTGATCGGCACCGGGTCCGAGGTGCAGTACGCGGTGGCCGCCCGGGAGGCGCTGGCCGCCGAGGGCATCCAGGCCCGGGTCGTCTCCATGCCCTGCCGGGAGTGGTTCGACGAGCAGGACCGGTCCTACCGCGACAGCGTGATCCCGCCGGACGTCAAGGCGCGGGTCAGCGTCGAGGCCGGCGTGAGCCAGGGCTGGCGCGACATCGTCGGCGACGCAGGTGAGATCATCAGCATCAACCACTACGGCGCCAGCGCCTCCGGCTCCAAGCTGTTCGAGGAGTTCGGCTTCAGCGGCGACACCGTCGCCGCGGCTGCCCGGGCGAGCCTCGAAGCTGCGAAGTCCGACGCCGCCCCCACCCACGCCGCTGCCAGCGGCCCCAAGACGACCGGCGACCAGGAGCCCGACGCGGCCGCCGGCGCCGAAGTCAGCTGAGCCCTTCCGGCCCAGGCCCCCGCACCAACTCTCCTCCGAGGAGGAACCATGAGTGACCGACTGAAGCAGCTCGCCGACGCGGGCGTGTCCATCTGGCTCGACGACCTGTCGCGCGAGCGGCTCAAGACCGGCAACCTGGCCGAGCTGGCCGAGAAGTCGTCGGTGGTGGGAGTCACCACCAACCCGACGATCTTCGCCTCCGCGCTGGCCAAGGGCGAGCAGTACGACGAGCAGATGCGTGAGCTGGCCGCCCTCGACTCCAGCGTCGAGGACGCCATCAAGGCCCTGACCACCGACGACGTCCGGCACGCCTGCGACGTGTTCAGCGACGTCTACACCGCGTCGAAGGGCTACGACGGCCGCGTCTCCATCGAGGTGGAGCCGGGGCTGGCCAAGGACACCGAGGGCACCGTCGCCGAGGCCGCGGACCTGTTCAAGATCGTCGACCGGCCGAACGTGCTGATCAAGATCCCTGCCACCGTCGAGGGCCTGCCGGCGATCACCCGCTCGATCGCGGAGGGCATCAGCGTCAACGTCACGCTGATCTTCGCCCTGGAGCGCTACCGCGGCGTCATCGACGCCTACTTCACCGGGCTGGAGCAGGCGGCGGCCAACGGCCACGACCTGAGCCAGATCCACTCGGTGGCGTCCTTCTTCGTCTCCCGCGTGGACAGCGAGGTCGACAAGCGCCTCGACGCCGTGGGCACCGACGAAGCGAAGGCGCTGAAGAGCCAGGCGGCGCTGGCCAACGCCCGGCTCGCCTACGCACTGTACGAGGACGAGTTCAGCTCCGAGCGCTGGGCGGCCCTCGAGGCCAAGGGCGCCAACCGGCAGCGGCCGCTCTGGGCCTCCACCGGCGTCAAGGACCCCGACCTGCCCGACACCCTCTACGTCGCCGAACTCGTCGTCGCCGGCACGGTCAACACCATGCCGGAGAAGACCCTGCAGGCCTTCGCCGACCACGGCGAGGTGCAGGGCGACAAGGTGAGCGGCACCGAGGCGGACGCCCAGCAGGTCATCGACCAGCTGGCCGCCGTGGGGGTCGACTTCGACGACGTCGTGGACGTCCTCGAGCGCGAGGGACTGGAGAAGTTCGACAAGTCCTGGGGTGAGCTCGTGGAGACGGTGCAGTCCGCGCTCAGCGACGCCGACCAGGGCAAGGACAGTCCCGGCGAGTCCGCCGACCCCGACGTCACGCACGACTCCCAGTAGGACCACGCGGGCCGTCACCGGGATTGCTCCCCGGTGGCGGCCCGCACCCCTGTCCCCACCTCCTGGAGGCCTCATGACCCAGCCCGACGTGTCCGCACCGGAGATCCTGCTGCACCCCGACGCGGGCGCGGTGGCCGAGGCGCTGGCGGCCCGGCTGCTGGCCCGGCTCGCCGAGATCCAGGACGCCGGCCGTATCCCGCAGCTCTGCCTGACGGGGGGCCGGATCGCCACCCAGGCCTACGCCCGGCTGGCCGAGGAGGGCGGCTCGTCCGCCGTCGACTGGGCCCGGGTCGAGCTGTGGTGGGGCGACGAGCGCTTCGTCGCGGGCGACGACGACGACCGGAACGCCGGCCCGGTGCTGGATCTGCTGCGACCCCTGGGGCTCACGGCGGAGCGGGTGCACGAGATGCCCGCCGCCGGCACGGGACCCGACCTGGACGGCGCTGCGGAGGCCTACCAGCGCGAGCTGGGCGACACCCGGTTCGACGTCTGCCTGCTGGGCCTGGGGCCGGACGGCCACGTCGCGTCGCTGTTCCCCGAGCACCCGTCCTCGCACGCGGACGGGCAGGTCATCGCCATCCGCAACTCACCCAAGCCGCCGCCGGACCGGATCAGCCTGACGCTGGAGGTCATCAACGCCTCGGCCGAGGTCTGGTTCCTGGTCAGCGGCGACGACAAGGCGGACGCGACCGCACTGGCCCTGCAGGGCGCCGGCCCCGTCCAGGTGCCCGGCGCGGGCGCGCACGGTCGGCACCGCACGCTGTGGCTGCTCGACCGGGCGGCCGCGGCGGAGCTGCCGCCGGACCTGGCCCAGCGCGGCCGGTTCTGACCTCGGCCGCAGCCCAAGGCGTCAGTAGATGACGTCGCCGCGGGCGCGGCGGTCACGCAGTGACTGCAGCGCCTCGCTGAGGATGTCGGCCGCCTCGGCGTCGCTCCGGCGCTCCTTCACATACGCCAGGTGCGTCTTGTACGGCTCGATCTTGGTGGGCGGCGGCGGGTTGAGCGAGTCCCGGTTCGCCGTCAGCCCGCACCGCGGGGCAGTCCACGTCTCGGGCACGGTGGCCTCCGCGGCGAACGCGGGCTTCGTCTCGTGCCCGCGCGCGCAGAAGTAGGAGATGTAGAGCCGGGGTGCGGTGTCCCCCCGCTCGGCCTCACCCATCGGTCCCGCCCCGACCCGGCTCCCCCGGATGGCACTGCCACCAGCCACGTTGACTCCCTCGCTGTCCTGCTGATCCTCATGGGCCCTGCCCCGGCGCGCACGTCGCCGGGTCCTGCTTGTCCTGCGGTCCAGCGCGGCCCCCCGCGCCCCGGCGTCAGGCGCCGAGCTTGTAGAGCAGGCCCAGGGCCACGATGGCCGCGAGCCAGACGACGGCGACGATCACCGTCAGCCGGTCGAGATTGCGCTCCGCCACCGAGGAGCCGCCCATCGAGGAGGAGATCCCGCCGCCGAAGAGGTCGGAGAGGCCACCACCCCGGCCCTTGTGCATCAGCACGAAGAGGGCGAGGACGACGCTGGTGATCACCAGGACGATCGAGAAGATCGTGATCGGCACGGTCATCAGGGGGAGCAGAATCACGGACGTAGCCTAACTCACGAGGCGGTGGTGGACCGGTGCGCGAGAACGCCGGGCACCCAGGCCCGGCGTCGCTCAGACGGTGGGCAGGTCGTAGAAGCGCGCGATGGCGGCGAACTCGTCCACCTGCAGGCTGGCCCCGCCGACCAGGCAGCCGTCCACGTCCGGCTGGCTCATGATGTCCGCGACGTTGCCGGACTTCACCGAACCGCCGTAGAGCACCCGCACCGACTCCGCGACCTCGGGGCTGTACAGCTCGCCGAGCAGCCGGCGGATCGCCCCGCACACCTCCTGCGCGTCCGCCGGGGTGGCGACCTCGCCGGTGCCGATCGCCCAGACCGGCTCGTAGGCGATGACCAGGTCGGCCACCTGCTCGGCCAGCACGTCGGTCAGCGCGCCCCGGACCTGGGCCAGGCAGTGCGGCACCTGCTCACCCTCCTGGCGGACGTCGAGGCCCTCGCCGACGCAGATGATCGGGGTGACGCCGCCGCTGATCGCGCGCAGGGTCTTGGCGTTGACCAGCGCGTCGTCCTCGGCGTGGTACTGCCGACGCTCGGAGTGGCCGACGGCGACGTAACCGCAGTTGAGCTTGGCCAGCATCTCCACCGAGATCTCCCCGGTGTAGGCGCCCTGGACGTGCGCCGACAGGTCCTGCGCGCCGTAGCCGATCTTCAGCCGGTCACCTTCGACGAGGGTCTGCACCGTGCGCAGGTCGGTGAACGGGGGCAGCACGACGACCTCGGACTTCTCCGGGTCCCACTTCTTGTCGCTCAACGTCCAGGCCAGCTTCTGCACCAGCCCGGTCGCCTCGACGTGGGTGAGGTTCATCTTCCAGTTGCCGGCCATCAGGGGCTTGCGGGTCATCGGGTCACGCCTTCCCAGCGTTCGAGGTGGTGTCGAGCACGTCGAGCCCGGGCAGGGTCTTGCCCTCCAGGTACTCCAGGCTGGCGCCGCCGCCCGTCGAGATGTGGCCGAAGGCGTCGTCGGCGAAGCCGAGGTCGCGGACGGCGGCCGCGGAGTCACCGCCACCGACGACCGACAGGCCGTCGACCTCGGTCAGGGCCTGGGCGACGGCGCGGGTACCACCGGCGAAGGCCTCCCACTCGGCGACACCCATCGGACCGTTCCAGAAGACCGTCCCCGCCTGAGCGATGACGGCCGCGAACACCCGCGACGACTCCGGCCCGATGTCCAGGCCCAGCTGGTCGGCGGGCATCGCGTCGGCGGGCACCACCGTCGGCGGGGCGTCGGCCTTGAACTCGGGGGCCACCACGATGTCGGAAGGCAGCACGATCTGCTTGCCGGTGGCGGCCGCCTCGTCCAGGTAGCCGCGGACCGCGTCGACCTGGTCGGTCTCCAGCAGCGAGAGGCCGACCTCGTAGCCCTGCGCGGCCAGGAAGGTGAAGACCATCCCGCCGCCCACGACGAGGGTGTCGGCGGTCTTGAGCAGGTTGGCGATGACGGCGAGCTTGTCGGAGACCTTCGCGCCGCCGAGCACGACGACGTAGGGCCGCGCGGGCTCCTCGGTCAGCCGGCGCAGCACCTGCACCTCGGCCTCGACGAGACCACCGGCGGCGGCGGGCAGCCGGGAGGCGAGGTCGTAGACGGAGGCCTGTTTGCGGTGCACGACGCCGAAGCCGTCGGAGACGAAGGCGTCGCCGAGCGCGGCGTAGCGGTCGGCGAGCGCCCCGCGGACCGCCGCGTCCTTGGACTCCTCGCCCGGCTCGTAGCGGACGTTCTCCAGCATGGCGACCTCGCCGTCGGCGAGCGCGGCGACGGTGGCCTGCGCGGACTCGCCCACCACGTCGGTGGCCAGGTGCACCTCGGTGCCCAGCAGCTCGCCGAGCCGGGTCGCGGCCGGGGCCAGGGAGTACTTCGGGTTCACCTCGCCCTTGGGCCGGCCGAGGTGGGCCAGCACGACGACCTTGGCGCCGGCGTCGCGGAGCTTCGTCAGGGTGGGGACCGACGCGCGGATCCGGCCGTCGTCAGTGATCGTGCTCCCGTCGAGCGGGACGTTCAGGTCGCAGCGGACGAGCACGCGCTGGCCGCGCAGGTCACCGAGGTCGGCGATGGACTTCATGGGGTCTCCAGACGGACGTGCCCTGAGCCTGTCGAAGGGTGCCCTTCGACAGGCTCAGGGATCGGGTGGACGAGCGGGCCAGCCGGTTCAGCTCAGAGCGAGCTGCCGACCAGCTTCACCAGGTCGACGAGGCGGTTGGAGTAGCCCCACTCGTTGTCGTACCAGCC
>Ga0210040_10008110_pt1 | contig 12529 bp, 12 predicted proteins | sample CryGeyCG12114_NA_FD_185462 | JGI IMG/M metagenome (GOLD analysis project Ga0210040, IMG submission 185462) | Groundwater microbial communities from aquifer - Crystal Geyser CG19_WC_8/21/14_NA (SPAdes) (version 2) | ecosystem: Environmental > Aquatic > Deep subsurface > Groundwater | place: USA... | reverse complement strand
TTTTACCCCGTTCCAAACAGAGTGTGTTAACAGAAATTCCAACTTGCGTTTTCAGGTGATTTTAGCTTTAACATGTGGAGCATAGGGCACTCCCGTTTCTAGTAATTCTAAGACTCCGCCTTCGGCTCCGTAATAAATGATCGTCTGTCCTATAGTCCCATTCATTCGGGCTTGTCCTCTGGCTGGAAAAAAATGCACCAAGGCGATAACATTTTTAACTGACCAAGTAAGCACTTTAATGATTCGCACAAACAAAGTAACTTTTAGTTAGTTAGTTAGTTTGTATGGAACATACAAAGTTTTGCAGACGGCTGCAGACCCACCACAATAATCCCGAGAGCCAGACATACGGTAGTATATACACCTACCATGTGCATAATTTCTCGCCCATAAGGACAGCCATCTGAAATCTTATGCAAAAAGAACAGCATTGTTCCTCATGTAGTGGCTGCGACGCATTTTTTCTATTCCTGATTACATTCATTGTACAAAGACCTTTAGAGCTGGAAAAGTAGCTTGTTAACCTTCTAAATGCTGTTAGCTCCGTAGAACACCTTTTTTGCGACAATTAATTACACAGTTAAGTAAGTTAGTCAGTCAGGCAGTAGTTTTTTTGCGTTAGTCTGTGAATATCAAATGACAATCTCACATAATAAGTTAGTAATGTATTCAATGCGTAGTACAAGTTGAACTGACTAGGTACGATTCTTTGATGAGAATTTAATGGAATTCTGGAGTTTCTGTAGCTGAATTGGTTTCTATACTTGGATAGGAGAGAAAAAAGTTGCGCATATTTGGTTAACTAACTAATCATAAGCATATGTGGATTTTAGTTTCCAGTAGTTAGAAAGAGCTGAAAAATGGGCAAAAATAGAAAGAAGGGAGACAAAAAGTAGATATTTTAATAATAAAAAATCGTGAATTCTTTATTAACTAACGTTAACTAACTAAAAGTATCTTCCATTGTAAGAATGCCACAGACTGGAAAAGTCTGGAATTCAAACCGCTCTACAAAGTACATTGTAATACATAAGTTTTACAGTTTTATAACACAATCTGTCTATAAAGCCTCAACTTCCATGTGCATTTTGAAATGTGTCAAAACCGTCTGGAAAAAGACTTTGATCTAACTTTTGCTCTGCTGGGAATTCAATTCAATTCACCTGGAGTGCAAAATGTGGAGCAAATTAGGAAAAAAACCTTGTATGAGCAGCTCAAAGGTTTTTAGTCAGCCTTCTCTCACCATAAGCTTTGTTTACACATAATAATACTACGGTCGTGTGAAAATTAATTCCTCCGTGAATGGAAACTTTTGTGAGCCTTGGGGGACACTGACAATATGCAGGAGCTTTGGTCTGCTTCTCTTTATTGCCATTTATAAACTCTCATTGGCTCAAAAAAGAATTTTCATGATGAGCTAAAACAGGTTTGTATTTACTTTTACACAGTCGCAGGTTTTCCAGACGGCCACCACAAAAACCAGACACAGACGCATTATTTTATTTGTTGCAGCATGTAACGCACAAAAATGTATACAATGTGATAGGTAAGGTTGTTATCATTGTCTGCTTTCTGTACGCTCTGTATACTACGTAAAATCGTCCAATAGTTAGTCAGTTATTAAGTGTATTTAATATTATTCATTGAATCAGTGACTGACTATACACGAGAAGCAGTTGGCTAGCAGAATTTTTTTCTAATAAATAGAATGGAAGGACATATATATGAGGATACTAAAATATTGCGTAATTACATCCTGTATATTTTAAAAAATCGAGTTTTATTGTGTTTCCAGGTTTCATGCTATTGCTTATGGAGCTAATTGCTTGTAAAATCAGGTCAACACTTTTTTATTGACCAATTTAATTTAATGCGTGCGAAAAATGATCTTTTTATGTCGTTTTTTTTTGTAGTCATTATGCACCGTTTAGTAAAAATGAGGGAAAGTGTGATTTTAATAGGCCTGGGAAGCATTTTAGATACAGTTTGGAGTTTTCCTTTAGTTTGCTCGTGCAATATGAATTGAAATGTAGAGCAACATGATCGTTTTTTAATGACGGGAGGAAATGGCTGCTTGTGTGGCATGTAGTAGTATTTAGCAGATAGACTTTTGTGTTTGATTGTGTTTGCATGCTTCTTGGGTTCACCATGCACGGAATTGCATTGTTGTGTTTATGCGGGATGAAAAATTATGTCAACAAGTCAATGAATGAAAGTGTACTACTACTATAACCCACATGGCGAAACAATGGAATTTTTCTCCTTTAAAGTTGACGGAAATGAGAGTTGACAAGGTTCCAAAGTACTTTCAATTCGGAGTAATACATTCTTCATTGTGGGCACTGAGTTCTGGGAATCTTTATCAAATAACTTACTATGCCGCCAATTTTGTTACTAACTAACTAACTGTAAGTAGCAATAGTATTCCTAATATGATGTGTTGAGCGTTTTGTTTGACACATTTTTGCATGCCTGGCAAACATTTATGCAGGAAAATTGAAGCGAGATTGTACAACTAGATCCAACTTGAGTGGTTTCAGTTTCAGGGTCAACATATGGAAACTATTTAAATATGCTATCATGATCGTCATCATGGTTCAAACATCCGCATCATCATGAAAACGTATAAATTTACAAGAAAAGTTTCTCCATATCCTGAAAAAAAAGCTATGAATGCATACGGATTGAGCTAACTAACTAAACTATTTACTCCAGATGTATCAATTTGCATTTTCCATACAGTACGCGGTTTCAACTACCCGATGATATTATTATGTAGAAAAATTCCAGCTAACTACCCAAATTATTTAACGACGCACTTTATTATTGTTGTTATCTGGTACATTATGTGTAACTGGAGAGTGCACAGTGTTCACAACATTCCACAACTAATCTTACTACTCACTGGCAATTTAATTTCCTCAGATAATTTTATCTCCATGCATTCCTGCATGTTCCTTTGCATGCATGCATGCATATTATTCCAAGCTAACTGCTAAAACCAACTACATATACACACACACAGCATTACCTACTGCGCTACGGGTATTTTTACGAGCCGAATTAAATATTCTCGTAATAATAATCATATTCCCATAGTTATTTAGTTAATAGTTGCTGTCTGTTTCAAAATAAAAGAAACCTCTCCAATAGTAAGTTTGCTATTTTGGTTAAATGGTGATTTGTTGAATTTATGGAAGGAAAGTTGCCTCATTGTTATAGCAATAAGTTTACAGGAGTTTCAAAGATGGAAATAAATTGCGTGATTTTAAATGCAATTTACTGGGAAAAAAAAACTTTGTCTATCTCCAGCTTGTTTACACGGAAACCAGGAGAAAACAACGAATGCCAAATAACTTTCGGGCAAAATTTTTCCATAGTTTTTTGAAACAGACAGTAGTTAGTACGTAGTGCATGAAATTTTCACGGGAACCAAACTCATTCTCACACACGGTTCTGAGAAATGGTCCACAGGATAGAGACTATGCATAACAAATAACGACCAACTCCAGACAAGGATGCATAAAACCGCCATAGAAATACTACAGCGAGCATATTTACATACACATATTTGTATACCATGTAATTTCCAGGGAGTTCAAGTCCCGATAAAAATTTGCATTTCATAAGTAAGTTAGTGATGCACTGCAATCACAGACTGGAATAAATTTGGTTGCTTTTATGTAAAACATAGTATTCCTCCGGGCAATCTCAAGCTCCCGTCTTATGTACACCCACAGTCAGTCAGTCAGTGTCTATTTGATTTTCATATTATTGTTGCCTTTCGTATTCCAGCCGCTGGAGTTGAATCTGGAACATATGGTGTGTGCTATGTAAAACTAAAACTCCATGCCGGTTGAAGGTCGTCCCATACTATATTCAACAGGCTAGCTCACAAAAATGGACATGTGTGCTCCATACGTTTTTTACAATTATGCGTACACACATAAAAAATGTGTAGTTACGAAAAAAATCATTTGGCCAGTGCGAGCAGATGAGGAGATAATAGTTGGTTTACACTTCAAGACAAGAATGATATTATTTGTAGGTTTCTTCAAATGAATGCGGGTGATAAGTAGTATACTATATGGGTTTGACATAAGGAAACGGTGAATTCTGTAATGATTGTGTTGCGTAATTTCCAGTGCGGCCTGTCCTCCTCTTTTTTCCGAACACACGCACAGTAGTGTATGTTAGTAAATACGAGTTAGTTAGTTTAGTGTGTGCGCTCTTTTGTACTATTCCATTGGCCAGCTGCTGTTTTCTTCACCTGAATAGAAGGTTGTAATACTAATCAGGATGATTGAATTTTGACGAGTATAATGCCGGGTTAGTTAGTTGTGAGTAGTACACGGATGATTTTACATTTAGTGTTATACACAAGCACCAACTTGTAAGTTGGTTGGTTAGGGAGAGAAATCTTATATTTAAGAAAATGAACCGTGTCCGATTTGAGTTACAGAGGATGATAGAGATTAGTTAAATGGGGAATGATATGTTGTAGGATTTGTTTTGTAAGTAAAGTTACGGCGGGATGCGTTGCGCAAGAAGTTTTCCGGGGACTCTATTATGCATGGCATTATGTGTGAGAATAAATTATGGGATATGAAATGGTGTGGAGTGAGTAAGAGCAGCTGACTTGTGAGGAAAAGGGGAAAAAATTGACCAGTTGGTCATCCATCGTGATTTTTTATAGGGACAGGAAATTAGTAATGAGCATCTTTGTGCTTTGTTTTTCCAGTTAAGAGATTCGTAGTATGCACACTCACTCGGTTTTTTTTTGAGACAGTAGATGGAGAAATATTATGTGTGGGATGCATGGTTGATTATACTACTGACCTGATTTTGTTGTGCGCCAAACATTGTATTAGGAAGGATATGATGATTGCAATAAATTTATTAATTTCCAGCAGTTAGTTAGTTTGTTATTATTGTCAGTGTGTTAGTAGTGCCAACCAACTAATTCTTTTATCATATCTTTCCACATTTTTGATCTATGTACAATTATGTGTGATTAAGAATGCCATTGTAATGTGTATCATGTCATTGGGAAAACCGCAAACCATATGGTTTCATGGATAGAAATGTGAAATCCTCTCGTCAGAGACAATGTTTTATGATTGCATTCATTACTTGCTGAATTATCAACTTTTGTTACCAGGGATCAAGTTTATGTATGATACGCGAGAGAGGGGAAATTGGCTGTGGTTGACACAAAAAATGTAAGCCACACATTTTTTAATGATTAATTGTTGATTACCCATTTATTTGTTTATGCCACCAGCCAATGGATATATCTTGGACAGATATAGAACAGATGAAACTTTGTAACTCGCATTTTGTGTAGACCCGTTGCTTGTAGAAAACTTTTTCTAATATACAAACAGATAGAATGGCGTTAAAATAATTAAATTCATTATACCAGAAAAAAAGTATGAAGAAAATTTCAAAATCCCGCCAAACATTTGAGTGACTACCTTGCTATATTACGCATGCGCACACTAAAACTAAACAAAGAAGCACATTCAATGCATTGAATTGAACAATTTTTATCACTCTTTAGTTAAATTAAGACATTTTTAAAGTTTAATTGGTTAACGAACTGACTGAAAAAGCATTTTTTTTCGTATTATCGTACAAACCAGCCAGAATTCATTACATGTCATTTACATTCACATCAATTGTGGACACTGTGAGATTGCAATCCAAATAAACCGAGCATTATCTGGTGACACTACTTTATAAATCTGTCTACATACGACACACAGTCAATACAGAACTAACTATAACTAATACACTCATTAACATTTAGCCGGTAATCCTCACGTGGCATCCAGTTGTACACTCATCGGCTCCACATTTGTAGCCTGTTTAGGACACGTCAGGCCTAACACAAAGTTTTATAAACTGCACACCTTTACTACATTAACTTACAAACTTATTTCCAGTCATCACCTGTCTGGCATCTGGGCAAAAAAAAAGTCTCTATCTTGTGTACAAACCAACGAACCATACACACATACATAAAAAACAGGATTATTCATACACACACATCACATTATTATCACAATACATGTATTCAAATTGATCTACAACAAACTATATAAGCAAGTGAATCCAGCTAGCATACTTTCTGTTTCATCGGCTTTTTACTTAGTTATTGCCTCCTCCATAGATCATTATCAGTCCGGTTTATCTCGAAACCTTTAAGGGAAACAGGTGTTCAGTAGCCCAGTGCGTTAATAACGATGTGAAATAATGCTACTAACTAACTACTGACTTTATGCTAAATTAGTAAGTCAGTAAGTGAACGCGTGTGACCCAATTTTGTTAAAAGCTGAAATTTCAAACAAACAGCTACCACTCACAAGAGCCATATGTGTATGGAGGCTCAATTATTTTTAAGTCATGTTTATTTTTCCAAGAATACTGATAGTTAGTTAGTTTGTTGGTTTGCGTTTTACGCAATTTAGGTGCGCGTGTCTTCAGTAATTGTATTGCTAATGTTGCTTACTAACTTTTGCACAGCAATTAACGGCGTGGCAGAAGAAGCACTTGTACGTGTACATTTTTTCAATAAAAAAAGGAATGGAGATTAATATACAGCGCACAAACAGTTTTTCAAGTATTATGTAGGACATTGACGCCCGTAATAGTAAGTTTCAATGTGACCAGTACAAAAAATGTTTTCTTTGTTCTTTAGGTTGAGCAAAAAAGAGACGCTTTAGTTATAGTTAGTTAGCTTCAACAGGCTTGTGCTATGGCAGACAAATAAGCATGGGAAGTAACGTGAGAACAAAGAAAACTTGGTTGCAATATGAACCGCGCGTAAAATTTTTCACATATTACAGCTGGAAAAAAACTTGCCAAATCCAACGTAAAGTAGTGTTTGCAATTTTTTGCACGCTTTATGTAATAAGGGTCGTTCAGTGTATGGATTGAATGGGGATTTTTTTTGCCAGTAAAATGTGTATTGTCATGATGATGAAACTTGTATTAGGGAGCTTGAGATTTGTCGCTCAATATTGTCAAAGGGAATGTTCGTTTAGTTCGTTACTGTCCGTTTCTATGAAATAGAGAGTAAGTTTTTTTAGATGTTACATGGCAGATTTTTTCGGTAACCGAGCTCCAAAAATCCAAATTGCCCAAATTGGTAGTCCATTGTAATGTATTCATTTTCCTGGCCGTTTGGAATTTTTGAGCTCCAAAATATGAAAAACTGCAGATCAGATCCCCATATTATTAACATTGAGAACCCTTTGTTTCAATCAAATGAACAGTGGAAGAGAAAATGTCTTTCCGCTTATTAGCGAAACCATTTGGAGATGATATTGGAGGTCGATTGCTTCTCATCCTGTTTTGGTTCATTTGTGTAACAACTCAGTTCAATCATCCGACTAAAATTGTAGACAAGCAAACTAACCAAATCAATGGCAATTTCAAAAATCTTTAGATATTTGGAGGAATCGGAAATTTCACAATTGCCGTTTTGTACATTCGTCTGGAAATCTCTTTTTCCCATACGGCCTTCATCCCTGTCTTGCGAATCTTTTGGCTGAATTCTGCGCTATTTTGTGCTTGGGTTCCTTATGCCTACCTATTTTCAGACTGGGAGAAACAAATGAGAATCCGTAGGGTTTGTGCGTTCTTCATTGTACGTTAGCTTTGGTACAAACTAACTGAAAGTCTGCTAAATTACATGAAGTATCTTAGAATAGAATTTGAATGTATCCCATTGGTTTCCTCATTTTAGTTCACGATAGGATGTTTCATCATCATTGGCCTTTCAATTACATGTCTATGTGTTGTATCCCCGTACTACGACGGTGAAAATCTGCTATATCAGGAATACAGGGAAGCAACCATGAAATATGTTGATCAAATAGGAAAATTGCCGAATTGGCTCTATGATACCCATAATTCAGATTGCTGTGGCTGGAGCAGTTCTAAAGAATTGTTAAACGATCATTACAACTTGTCTAGTCAGTTAAACAATACACAGAGGATTGCCCCCCAGATTGCCCAATGTTTGAATAACCTTGTGAAAGTTGAATGGAAAGAAAAGATTTTGCTCAAGTGGGTAAATGGAACTATGATGTTCCAAGACTTCCCGCCTGTAAGCTTATTATTCTTTTTCTAAGAATGACAATTAAACTCTGTATAGTAAAACACTTTACGAGCAATATTATGTAAAAAAAATTCCCAGACGAAAAAAATGCTACTTAACTTGCGTCGGCGGTGTGAATAAATTAGACCAAACAAAGCAATAAAATTAGTCAAAATTGAGGATCCTATAGGATTTGAACGTGCTCATTTGCAAAACTTTAGAGTCCTTATCTCATTTTCAGGGTTGTGGCAAGTCATTGGTTTGGGAACTGCAAATAGCTACTTTGATAGTTGGAATCTCTTCCATTGTTTACATACCAGTGACAATTCTAGTCCTCATTATATATGCGTACTATCCATTGTGTGCCATGAGGAGTGTGAATAGAATGCGGCTCAGGAACTATGCAAAAGTCTTCCCATTTTCTTATGATATACACAAAGGTAAAGAAGAAGACGAGGCACAAAAAAGTACAAATCAAGAGACTCCAAGCGAAAAAATTCATCGCCGTCACCATCATCATAACAAAAGAAGATCAACAAATCCTGAAAATCCAATCATTGAGGCAGTTCCAGAATCACAACAACACAATGATGACCAAAATTACAACAAAATCGTATCAAATGCCTGAGGGTCATCAATATTAAATTATAAAGTATATAAAGTTGATCAACGTCTTCCTATTTAAGAATAAGAGTAAAGACTACACACATTTTTTCATTATATGGCTTTAATAAAACATTTTGTTCGTTGAGTTACTAAAAGTAGCACAACATTCACTTGAAGAGTGTTATTAAATTGTGGGCAAATGGATTTGTTTTAGTTAACACAAACACGGCCAATCTCTCCTGTTTGTCTTCGACGATCTTCTGGCACCGTGACGGTAGCCGACAAGGCAATGTTTCTGTCAGTTTTAGTCAGCGGAGTTTCTGCGCTGGCAGCAACACGCCCACGAACATCCAACGCCATCTGTTCAATTACTTTGGCTTCGTTTTTGTTCTCAATCTCATTTTCAAGCTTTTGTAAGAATCCTTGGAGCATGTTCAACGCTTTCCTAAAATAATTATTAATCACTGACAGTAATTTGAGTAGTTGTGTAGCTTTCTTCACTATTGGTTATCCGAACCAAATTAGTAACTTACTTTGAATCATTAATTTTTTGCTGAAGCGCTTTAACAGACGCACGTAATTGCAACAGTTCTTGTTGCAATCCATATTGAGCGTCATCCCTTGTAAGTTCTACACCGAATCGGTAAGTACGATGTTCTAAACGGGTTTCGGTTAACTTCATTTTGTTTGTTTTGTCAAGTAGAGCGTCTTCCAAGTCCTTGATTTCAAGTTCCACTTTGCACATTTCTTGCAAGATCTGTTTCAAAGTTTTTCGTCGTGTTATAGCATATTTTTTACTACTAAGTAAAATATTTAGCTGATTTTATGTCATCTATACTTTGCTTCTTTGATGACGAAGATCTTCTTCAGTCTTACTGATTTCATGAAGCCTCTTGCGCATTGTAAAATCTGTCACATCTCTTTGGGCTTTTAGCTGATTGTAAGTCAAATCAATGGTGAGCAACATGGATTCCCTTAGTTTCACCGAATTAGCCAATTCTCCATCAGCACGCAATTTATTGTACCTGCTTTGCTCTTCCCATGCTTGGGGAGTCATCATCCTGAATTGAATTACATAAGACTAAGACTAAGACTGTTTTTTATTGCACAAATAAGACAACAGAAATGATAACTATTACATACCCTTTGGGAACACGAAGTGGATCAGGTCGGAAAGCAATCTCTGCCGATTTCTCATTCAAATTCAGCAAATAGCGATCAATCTCAAGAGATAACATTTTCTCCGACAAATCTCGTAGAATATGTTGGCGAACTTCTTGCAAACGGGCAATTTGATGCCATGCTTCTTGACCTTTCTTCTCCAAGGAATTTCGGGTGTCTTTGATCAAGCAAGTTTCCTTTTTGTGCAAATAATAATTTTACACTAACTATGTTAAAATTTGTCACAGTTTCATTTAGCTATTATAATTTAATTGCCAGCGTGGCAATATAATATAGGATCAAGCAGCTAAAGCAAGAAATGAAGCAATCATTGAAATCAGAAGATAGCGTCCTTTTGCAATCATCACTGTATCGCATGCGCACAACAGTACCTTTGTCAACTCATCTTGTGCTTCATCTTGTACATAATCATTTCCACGCCTTTGCTCACGAATGCTCATAATTTCGTTCACAATGTCCAAATCTAGAACCTACATTTTGTACAATTTAAAAGCCGATTAAACATAAGAGACTCCTAGTTTTTTGTTTTTCGGAGTAATATATTGATCAAACGGCGTATAGTATCTACATTTTTGTGTGAAACTGTAAATTAAAGTTAGTTACCTTTGTTTCAATAGCTTGTTCTACAGCTTCCTTTGCTGAGCATAATTTTTTCAACTCGAGGTCAATTGTTGACACAGTTTGCTCCAATGCTACTCGCCAGTTGTCAATTTCCGTTACTCTAAAAGTGTATAACAAGGCTAAGGTTAGTTGAAATTTTTACATTATCAGTTCTAAATTTTAGCAAACAAATGCACGGAAAAGTACTATCACAAACAAAATGAATATAGTTTTTTTCTCATTTGATCATTACAGGCATATTGGTTTCAGTATTTGAAAAGAGAATGTTTTGAGAATACCAAGTATCAGCCTGATAGGTAAAAAACTGGAATATGAGAATAGCCGATCTGATATCAAAACATGCTAAAGGGGATGGCTATTAATGATATTGTGAATAAAATTAACTGGAACTTTAAAAGCGTTTACAAAATCCGCAGGTATCATATTACCCCCGCCATTTGGTATACTGCACTTGTAACTTGCGTACACTATTTTTACCCAGGGAAAAAAACTAGCCTGCATGATTTACATTTAGATGAGTAGGGAGCCAATTTATTGGATTAGTTAAACCAACATACCTGTCACGGATCCTATTGTTGTTCCTATAGGTATCCCATCTACCTTGGATTCCTGTCTCATTTCGAACGGATCGACCCTCATGACGAATCTATAACTCATTTCAATCCAACAAGTGTATAAATTAAGGAGAAAAAATACTATATTTATTCAATTTCTATTGTACGTTCTATTTATTATCGTTCGGCAGATACAAACAATAATGAAAATACACTATTTTTTAAAAATTAAGTTTTTTTTCACCCTTAGAGTATCTTCACGTTGGTGTTCAGCAAGGTTGGCAAAGTTCCATGTAAAATGATTCCAATCAGCTTTGCTCTTCTTCTCAGCAGGCTTCTCAACCCGACAAGTAATCTTTCCCAACATCCTTATTGATGAGTTCAACTTCCCAGGAATTTAATCAACGTTTTGTATGAATAGAATTTATAGATTCAATCGGAAGGTGAAATAGGATTTTAGGGCTACAGTAAAATTACGGCGATGAATCATGAATATACATTCATCAACCTGAGGGCGTAATGGGAACCTTGTTTGTTTGAAAAGGGAAAGTTTGATGGTATTGATCTTCAACTTATTTGACTCCATGGTAACGCTCATTCTTTTAGAGTGGATGTATCTCTGCAGAGTATTTTGCTGGAAAAATTATATTACTGTATGCGCATTGCGTTTCAGGGTGTGTGCATTCAGGTATGCAGAAAATTCTATACAGTTAATGTTTCAATTCAGTCACCATGAATAAACTCAATTTCAATTGAATCCATAAAAATCTTTATTCCGACCAAAAATACTTCACTGATACACATCAACTTACTAACTACATTATGCTGACTAAATAGTTTTGGCACTATTCACAAGTTCAAGGAATAGTGAAAACACAGTATATTGACATCACAATAAGATAATTCTCGACTCCAGACTTCAATTCTAGTATAACAGTACATAACAAAAATATAGAATAGCATGTATGCATATTTTATCAGATCACACGAAGAGGAATAAACTGAAATCTTATTTAGCTGTTTAGCTGCCAATACACTCATTTGCCCGCATCACCTGGGATTTAGTTTCATTTTGTGTACATCACAATGATTAGTTGGAAGACCGTAGAAAATACCGTAAAAATGTACGAATTTCTTTGCCTCTTACACATTAAAATAATTTAGTGAGAATTAATTAAATCAATGAAAATTTGTGAGACTGTTTCATGAGACATGTGTACGGAATTGCAATATGAAAAATGTTTTCTATTCTGTTATCCTCTCTCATGAGTCATGACTTACAAGTAGACTATAAGGTTTAGCACTTTTCGCAGGATATATGACAAAAAGAAGCAACTGAGCAGTTGCGAGAAGAGTTCCCGTAGAATTTGTTAATTTCATGTAGAAGTCATTGATTAGAACTCCGTATAGCCACCATTGAAGGCACACAAGGAACATCGCAAGGATTAATGCGAAAGGA
>Ga0210040_10008109_pt1 | contig 12531 bp, 5 predicted proteins | sample CryGeyCG12114_NA_FD_185462 | JGI IMG/M metagenome (GOLD analysis project Ga0210040, IMG submission 185462) | Groundwater microbial communities from aquifer - Crystal Geyser CG19_WC_8/21/14_NA (SPAdes) (version 2) | ecosystem: Environmental > Aquatic > Deep subsurface > Groundwater | place: USA... | reverse complement strand
ACAATTTACTATTATTCTCATCAATTTCACCTCTTTGTGGAAAAAAAACCAATAAACCAAAATTGCATCTTGCGAAAGTCTTGATTGCACAAATCTAGTCTAATATCTTCATTCAATATTTGTAACTAACTAAACAAATGGTAGCAATCAGAAACCATCCTCAAAGTTTTGACCACAAGAGCAAACAATCATTTTTTATGCCCCTACATACAAAATACTAGCTTAAAACTCTTAACTCATGACTTGAGCACATTACCTATTCATTTTTTGCTTACAATGGGTCTAACTCTAAGACAATTCCATTACATATAGGGCAACAGGATAAATTGTGCGTGGACAGATGAATTGATCTCATCAGTTCCACAGTTTATTCACACCTAACTTCTACCGTGAGTGTACATCCACTTGTTTTTACTAGGTCTCAGCAGCACATCATTATTCACGCCAATTTGAGTACCAAAGTCGAGCTACAGAAGAATGTGGGGAACGTGACGTGTTGACGCATTCACGTTCATGTCCATTTAGATTTGCATGTGTTGTCGTGAGTTACATGCCATGCTTAACAAGACTGTTGTTATAGCTATTTCTGCTGTAAATAGTGTGTGACAGTAAGTGGAGCTCAAGAGGGTTTTTGTATATATGATTATTCGACAGGTTTACGGAAGACATAGTTTTTTATTTGACCCAGCAAAAAGGGTTTTTGTAGTTTGCTATTGACAAACATCTTTTGTGAGGAAACAGACAACACAATGACTCTCCTTCACAGAGTACTTGAGACAAAAGAGTAAAATAAACTGATTAATCTAATCAAGGTAAGATCGAATAGGTTAGTAAGTTTGGACTACAGCTCACAAAATTATAAGTTTCAAAATTGAGGAAACAGAAGTAAGTTGCGATAAAAAACATAGAGCTGTGTAATCGATTGCTTCAAAATGATGTAAAAAACAGATAATTTACATTGCACTGTAATTAGTGGCAAAAAATGCATTTTGATTTGGAAATGGCCATTTTCATTGTCCAACTGTATAGCAAAGGTAGTTATAGGCTAGATTCCTGAAAAGGAAGTAATCGAAATATTAACTTTTTCAAACAAAATTTTGAGCACATCAATTTTGTTCACATCTTTTGTATGTCTACATACTTAACCAAGTAATTGATTGCATTTTCTTCACAGCAATTTAAACAATTGCAGAGTTACAGGGAGACAAAGTGTAGGAACAAATAATGCGTCTAGACAAACTACTGTTTTGTTAAGAAAACAATGCTAAATCTGTTAATACTAGTTAAGGAAGATTTCACACTAGTATTAACTAGCTACATAAATCAAGATGCTATAAGAACAAATGGACTACTACAGTGTAGTTGAACGGATTTCTGCGCACTGCTATCATTAACAGTAAAGAAAAGCCCAATTATTAGCGTCCATTCAGTACGCACGTTTATTCTTACCTACTAGAGCATGTCACCTGAATAATTTGGCAGGAGGAGGACACTACAGCAGATTCTACTCATTAGAATTAAAAGAGAGCCCTATCAGTCTTGACTAATTCTACTCAAAGTCACTAACAAAATCGAGCTCTTTGTTTTTTTATCAATGGGAAGTTTAAACCTTGTAAACCCATTATTGAAAGGATATTGAATGGGATTCATCGAAAGAAATAAGGAAATCCTCTGTCTAAAAAGTCGCGTAATGAACCATTTCTTGATCACTGTAGATAAATTAGTCACGATTTATGCTTTAATTACATTCATTGTACACTTTCCAATTGGGGGACAACCAAAATAACATGTTACAAAAGTAACCTTTGTCAAGACCAACAATGCTACTTATTTGAATACAAAATTGCGGTAAAATTTCCCCAACTTTGTTCCCAAAACACTTGAAAATCCCATGAGAAACATCTTTTTAAACCTCTTATGCTCATCATTTAATTGACAAATGGCGCACTTTTGCTCCATTACTGTGTCAAATGGAAAGTCACTGTAAATGCACATGTCAGCAATGTCAGACACGCATTCCATTAGTTAGTTAGTTCGTTGCTGTTTGCTCACACACTCACTGTTTGAAGTAACCCAAAGGATTCTAATCGCTAGCTAAATAACACCTCCGATTTCTCTCCACATGCTCCTACATAGTAAACTTGTTATGTGTCTTCACAATCTGTGTTAAAGCAATACCAAATATGAAAATAATGGATCAAGACCTTCTCACGATCACAAATGATGATATACACAGGTGACAAGCTCTTCACAACCAATCAGACGTATTGTTAACTTTGTATTTCAACTACCAAGAGCATTATATTTGACAGTTGAGAAGATGAAAGTACAAGAAATTTGGTGTGTATACAGCGGGACATGATTTTATCACAGATTGGGATCATTAGTAGGGGAATCAAAGCTCATCCACTCATCCTATATGTGTTTATGAGCATCACGAGCCCATTGGAGAGAGTGAAAAAGTGAGGAAAAATCGACCTTAAGCTATTTCATATGTCATGCGATGTGACAATAGGAGTATTTGGCTTGTCAATTGGAGAGTAAGAAAAGTACACAGACAAATAATATGCTATAATTTTATAGACCACGGACTGAAAAAATGAAACAACTTTTAATTTCAAGAGCACTACTAAAAAGGAGATCAATTCCAGATTTGTTTGCAGTTTGACATATGAGTATGATCAGTATACTACTATATCTGGATCATATGAGAAAAAACCTTGGGAGTGTTTTGTTGCGTACATTACTGTCTGTTTCAAAATAAAAGAAACCTCTCCAATAGTAAGTTTGCTATTTTGGTTAAATGGTGATTTGTTGAATTTATGGAAGAAAAGTTGCCTCATTGTTATGGCAATAAGTTTACAGGGGTTTCAAAGATGGAAATAAATTGCGTGATTTTAAATGCAATTTACTGGAAAAAAATAAACTTTGACCATCTCCAGCTTGTTTACACGGAAACCAGGAGAAAACAACGAATGCCAAATAACTTTCGGGCAAAATTTTTCCATAGTTTTTTGAAACAGACAGTAGTTATGGTGCATAGGTATTATATAGGTATAATGTATCACTGACAGAGTAGTTTGATATGGATAGGGAGGAATTTATACGCTGAGATTAGCTTGGAACAAAAAATGCATATAGAAGCTTGCCAATTTTAGACATGTTTAATCAGTGCAGTCAATCTGTGGAAATCATTTCAGAAGCCCCGTATCGATACAGATTCAAAGAATCAATATACTCTTGCATAACTCACATTCTTTTCTTATGAATGGTAGATAAATAATCAAAAAGATGAGTGCGTAATGTATTCTAGTTAACTATAAATTGCCCTGCAGGCTATTGCATGAACCAAACTTGTTATTTTTTCACCGAAATGCATTCAACAGGGTTTGTAGTAGAGATTGCAATGAGTAGATGACGGCAAATGAAATACTGGACTTTCCCAAGGTCCAGTCTATCTTTTCTTATAAAAGCTACGAGGTTTTGTTTTCGTCTACTCACAATTGAATCCAAGTTCAGATTGATCAGATACCATAATTTTTAAACTTATAAATATTTTGACTGTGATTTTTAGAATCCAAAATTTCAAAATGAGAACTTTTGTTCTCCTATTTGCATTAGTTCCTGCAATTTGCGGTCAGCAATACGATGAAGAATATTTTCCTGGTAAAACTAACTAATTTCTGTTCAATATGTGGACCATTTTAAACCGTTAAAGAAACATTTTGTCATTTAAGTCTTTTTTCTGTCTCCAGAGTTATACAGATACATTAGACAGGGATATGGAAAGGCTCCCTCTAAAGGAATTCAAACCTATCCTGCCATCTTACAAGAAAAAGAACCAACTGGAGAATATGGAAACTCAGATGCCGAGCCAATCCTTTTAGGCTATGGTCCATCTCATCCCGTGCCCCCATCAAGAGACTACAGTATTGGTAAACCAAATGAGCCCCAAGTTAGCACGTACGAGGTTCCAGTTCCGTCAGCAGGAGGCAACAATTATGGGTCAAAAGGAAGTCATAGTAGACAACCATCTCCATATGGATCATCCAAAAGGGAAACTTTAGAAATTTTACCTGTCCCTTACCCAGAGGGATCTGGAAGCAGACAAGAGAATAAGCCGCAAACATATGACCTCCCAGCTTCAAGTGGCCGTGGATATGGAAGTCCACAACAACATAAAATTCCGATGACTGGTGGATACAATGAAGGGCCTCCAAAACCTACTATCACTCATGTTCAGTCTGGAGGATATGGGAATCCACAGCAACATAAAATTCCAATGACTGGTGGATACAATGAAGGGCCTCCAAAACCTACTATCACTCATGTTCAGTCTGGAGGATATGGTGGATCTCCATCCAGCGGTCATTCCATTGAAAGTGAAAAACCTGGCTCGGGAGGCTATGGAAGCTTTCCATCATCTGGTAGCAATACTCATTCATCCAGTAATAGTGGACACCGGTCTCCATCTTCAGGAGGCTACGGAGGTTCTGGTAACCATGGACACGGATCTTCATCTTCAGGAGGCTACGGAGGTTCTGGTATCCATGGACACGGATCTTTATCTTCAGGAGGCTACGGAGGTTCTGGTAACCATGGACATATATCTCCATCTTCAGGAGGTTATGGAGGCTCTGGTAACCATGGACACGGATCTCCATCTTCAGGAGGCTACGGAGGTTCTGGTAACCATGGGCACGGATCTTTATCTTCAGGAAGGTTCTGGTAACCATGGACATATATCTCCATCTTCAGGAGGCTACGGAGGTTCTGGTAACCATGGACACGGATCTTCATCTTCAGGAGGCTACGGAGGTTCTGGTAACCATGGACATATATCTCCATCTTCAGGAGGTTATGGAGGCTCTGGTAACCATGGACACGGATCTTCATCTTCAGGAGTTTATGGAGGCTCTGGTAGCCATGGACACGGATCTTCATCTTCAGGAGGTTATGGAGGCTCTGGTAACCATGGACACGGATCTTCATCTTCAGGAGGTTATGGAGGATCTAGTAACCATGGACACCATGGATCTTCCTCGGGAGGGTATGGTGGATCAAGCAGCCATGGAAATACCTCTCCGACATCAGATGGGTATGGAGTAGGAAGCAGCTACGGGAAACCTACATATGCAAATCCAGGTGGACATGGAGGTGACTATTTGACCCCGCCAGGAGAAAGTTTGCCATCAACCGGAGGATACGGATCCGGACATTCTATAAATTTTGGAAAACCTTCTTCTTCTGGAAATTACGGTAGCAAACAACCAAGCAGACCTTCTTCAGGAGGATATGGACGTTAACCAAAATCGTATAATTAAGTTTGATATAAAATGCTGTACTACTTTCTATTGTGTGAGTCGCATTTGATGTTTTTGGCTAATAACAGACCACATTTCATCATTAATACTTCTCTCCCTCTCATGTGGTTGCGAACGTAAATGGATAAAAAATAATAATACCTTTTGTTGAATATCAACACTTGTGAGAACCATATGTAGAATACGTTCAAACATATCATAGAAAGTGTTTTAGAGTTTTGTACAATGCGTTTTATAGACGCCACATTAATAAAATTAACAATGCATTCCCAAAAATAACTTGATGTTCGTCTGTGCAGCCGCATCATTCCTCTACACACACTAGAGTGGGAGAGGCAACATAGCTAATGATTTTAAATCAATTAAGTTTCACCATTTCACTTTCCATATGTGCATTGCTCTAAAGGTTACTTAAGCCTGAACAATGACATTCATGAATACACACTTGTAGAACAAAATGGGCTCAGTCATAATAATGAGCCACCTGAGATTTGTAAGGTTAACATATTACCTCGTTTCCATATGGGTTGGGTAGTTTGTTAGTATTAGCTAATAATAACACGACACACTCTACTGGGCTACTGGCATGCATTTTCCTCATTGTAAATTGTCCATCCACTCACATAATATTGTGATCAACACAAAGCTTGTGAGCATCAGTATGGTGGCTATAGCCAATTAATTCATACCCAGCAAATGAAAAGCATTTGATGATTATACCACCATGCTGTTATTTTTTGCTCCGTTTCAAGGAGATGAGCACATATTTGAGCTTTTCAAATCCACATGAATGAATTATATCATGTTCAACAGACTAACAAACTAAACTGACTGACTGAGAGAATAAACAAACAGTTAGAGAATAATTTATACACGAAGGATGTAGCATGATGTAGGACACGATAGAGAAATCATAGTTAATACACAAATAAAATATATATTTATGCTCCTAGCGTACAAGCCACATCTATTGATATAATATACTGCTCATTACAGCATTTAATTAAACATTTCCCGATACGCATCATTTGCAACCTAAATTTGGAGTAAACATATTTCCTCACTAATAAGCAGGTCTTGAGGCTCTATAATAAAACATATTGCTGCTGCTCTCTCCATCAAATCAACTAGTCAAAGCAACAAAAAAACTTTGCATTGTTAAAAAATCTCCTTCTAAGGTAATTCCTTGTTTTACATGCCAAACGCCATTGACCAATGTAAATGATTACGGAATCTCAAGAATTGTTGCATTCCTCATTTTCTGTGGATTCCTTAATTTGGCGACTATTCATGGCCAACTTAGAAGATTCATTCGCCTCATTATATTACAGCAGATGCTCAAAGCAAATAATGCGCAAGCATTTAACTCATTTTCTCATGGATTATTATAACGTAACCTTATTGTTCCTTCTTGAGTGATGAGTGGTGCTGGTGGGGACAAAGCACACCAAAAATGCATCAATCTTCCCACAAGCTTAGTTCTCTACTTTGCTGTCAATAGTTGACTTAATCAACTTGCGTACACTATCATTATTATTTAGCAAACTGTAGTCATTCGTTAGTAAGCTATCAATTCTAAAGGTTGGTCAATGTAATCGATACCTGTTAGTTAGTTAGTCATAAAGCTGTTCATGAACCCAAAGTTGTCTTACCTATAAATGAATGAAGCATCGATCTTTTGTTTTTGTATATTGACAAAGACTTTAGAGTCTTGGCTTGTTCAGAATCCAATGGCCTTAAGCTCTTGCAAGGAGAAATGGTAGACACACTGTTATTAGCTAGTCAGTTGACGATATGGGATGCACAAATAGCCAGTTGTTGTGAATGGGAGATAATTAAGAGATCCCTGAAAAAAAAAGAATGTTGTTAAATAAATTTTACCAAAGCAAATAGTGCAAATTGGTGTCAATATGGGATTATGAAGAACATGTAATTTATTACCAGTGATTGTATACACAAAAGTTTTTAACGACAAATCATAAAATTGGGTATAATCATGTTGGATGCAAGGATTGTTTATGGATTTTCAGCCAAATTGTGCTAAATGTTCCACACTTAAAAAGTTATTTACAGCTCACGCTGTGGAATAATTTATCTACGATTGTACTTTTTATAGAAAAACAGTATTTATTTGTAGAAAGATTAAAGGAGAGATACTCACAGACTAACTAGTCAAGAATAATATTTTACAAATGTGACAATCAGCCAGCACATGGTTACATCGAAGTATACGTTCCTACACAAATAGCGTGCTTGTTATCATTATTGCAACTTATGTAATAATTAAACTAACACACTGACCGAATTGGGCACAATAATACTCATTACCAGAATGTATCATGATTTCTGTAGTCAGAGCATTCAATTAGTTTTATCTGAATGAGTTACCAGCCCAACTCCACACGTACAGCATTAGTTAGTTAGTTAGCATTGCATGCCCAAACGATATCAACTCCGTGGGTAAACCTCTGATATATTAATTACTGAAGACGTCTCAAGGGTAAGAAGAAATGTTTAATCTCAAAGGAGCACGTACACATAGTTCAAACCCTTAATGGGAAGGTGAATTCTAAAACCCAATAATTAATACGAATCCGTTTAAGACCTTCTCATTACAAATATGACACCATGTAGAAGTCAGTTAGTTAGTTAGTTGCAAGTCAATCTTGTTATTTGTACCATTTTTAGTAGTGACAAAGTCATGATGAAGTAAGTAGCCTTTTTGCCTCGTCATTGTGTTTCTGCATGATTAAAAAATTGTGTAATTTAATACACTGACACAAGTGTCTAGCTACTCCACAAGTATTCGAGTTGAAGGCAATGAAAACATTATTTTAGTAGATTATTTATAATGTAGCATATGTCTGTTGATTTTAAGAGACATGATAATCATTAAAAATTCAGAGAGCATAAGATGTCGCACATTTAAAGAATAATAGGAAAGAAAAAAGTGGGGAAAAAATCATTCTTGAATTTTGTCATCATCATAACAATAGTGAGTGACTAACTTACTTGAAGCCACAGAAATGCGTGATGTGAAGAATAGTAAACAAGTGGCCAGACCACGGTTGGTTATCATTGCAGTCACTCAACTTGATACGTGTACATTGTTGTTGTAGAAAAAAGAGTGAAACTGAGAAGTGAATGTCCTTGTGAGAAGAGCAAAGAAACCGTAAAAATGTGCAGGATAATAAATTATTGGACTCTAATGGCGCAATCAGAGCCAATTTTACAATAATCTTTTGATTTGGGCACCAACAGACTTACTCAATCCACTGTATATAGTGTTCCTAACCACGAAGGTATCACGTCTTGTTATGTTAATGATGATCGTTAGGACAAGCATGTAATAGGTTCAAGTTTAAACGTTTAGTGCTACTGACTAGTCATTTTTCAATAGTACTATATTTCGGCCCACGTAGGAAAAGACAAAAAAAATCCACATTGGGTGCATGTGGACTGTGAGAGGAATGATAAATATGTTGTTACTCCATAAAACCAGCCCACTCAATAAAACAATACACTCGAAACTAAATATGACAAATTGTTTTCATTGCAAACACTTTGGAAATGGACTGCTGGACGTGTAAAATTACCCTCATAGGTTATAAGTCCTCAAGTAGTAATGTAGGAAATGCCAAATTCATGGTTCACGCTAAAATGGCAAAAGACATGGCTTGAATTTCAAGTGTACAGTGGGATTTTCATTTTTTTCACGCGGAAGTTACCTACAACTTGTATGGTATTATTTGCATTTACAAGAAGACGAATCAGACAGATATTTTGGAAGCATAGTTAGTTAGTTAGTTACTTACACGTGGCAAATTCATTTTGACACATTATTTTTTCACAAGAAATCTACGTAATGAAAAGATACAGTTTTAATATATTCAGAGTCGAAAATTTTTTAATTTTCTTGCCGAGAAGATTTCAAATGATTAAAAGGATAATAATTATTATTATGTGGGCTTGGAACAGCAGGGGGTTCACATACCAAATGCTACTAATGAGTTATTAAGAGATTTTTTGGCTTCTGTCAGAACCTCACATACTCATTATACAATTTGTAGAAAAAATAGCATACTATTGAAGAGCAAATTACAAAGCTTGTCGATTCTGCTCATATGCAAATAATATATATGATGAAAAGAACAATCATAATGGAGAAAGGGACTGACTGACTGAGTTTTGAGTCATGAAATGAAAGCGTGCGTTCGTTTATTCCTCCTGGTTAGTTACTTTCGTACTTACAGCTACTTCCTGTGATTATCTCAGTTATCACAATGATGGAATCGACATGAAAGATCTATTCTGAGAGAGTTTGTAAAAAATTTGTATTGATTTGATGAATGTTCCCATTCAAAAGTTTACTACCACACTTATAACGAAAAGGAAAACGAAATCATAAATTATAAGTTTTCCTTGGATTTCAAGATAATACTGCATGTGCATTATATCATATATACACAGAGATACAGATCCACATAATAATAATTTTCTTTTCTCCACCTGTACTCTTTGTTACAGGCTTTTCAATGGAACTCATAGGCATGAAATTGAAATGAGTTGATTTGCTGAGTGAGTGGGATGGTTGGCTAGTATGGTTGATGAACATGTGCGAATCATTATTAATGTGATACTCTCCAAATAAGAAAAAGTGTACGAAAGATTCCAACATTCATTCATAATAGTAAATAGGATTATTAGGATCAGTCAACCAACCATAGGGTAATGTAGTATTGAGTAACTTGCTAACTAACTAACTAACTATACCTTTAAATGGATCAATCGCAACCAAAACCAATCGTGTTTCTAAATGAAGAATGCAAAATAGTATTAAATAATGAGGAGGGAAATAATTAGATGGAGAAGATTGCAAACTTTTTGCTTTGTATTCAATAAGTATCACCTGTGTGTTGTGAAAGACTAAATTAGCTTGTGCGCAAAGAAGCCTCAATAAATAATCATAATTGTTGACTGATTGACCAAATATTGATGTTAATAAGAACAAGGTAGCAAATGAATCAATCAATTTTTCATGTAACGTCAACATTATTACAGAAGAAATTATTTGCTTCTACTCAAATTAGCTTGTGACCATCCTAATAAGTTGCATCTAACTAAAAAAAATAGGCGCGATGCATGTTTTTTAATCTAGTGAATTAGAGAATGTCTAATATAATAATAAAGTGAGCATTATTAAACATTTCATAATGTTCACCGAGCCACACACATTCGAAAACGCATGGGCTACTGTGTTTTTTTCTATCATGAATTCAAATGAAACTTTGCATACCAAATCGTGGCTTGTTTTGCCCGTGGTATGTCATATTCAGTAGTCCTTTTTTGCATTCTAATGAGCACTGTTGTTACTAATGTAATGATAAGTTAGCAGTAGTAGCCTGAATGTAGTTTTTAATAGTCCTAATTCGTGTAAACTATGAGCAAACGAACTAACTATAATGAAATGTGAGTACATTTTTATTTAAAAGTGAGAATGATTGCGTCTGAACATCTTTCAAGTAATAACTAACCAACTGATGCGTACGTGTACTGCAAATGAGGGACAACTAAACATGCCTGTAACAAAATACAGTTGACATGCGATGCACGCACAAAAAACTCTTATTCCGCATAAATGTTGTAACAAGTCTAAGTTTTAAAAAAAAAAACATAACCGTTTTTACCATGAGGCTATTACATTTACTAAGAAAAGTTAGTTAGTTACAACATTGGCAATATGAAAGTGAGATGAACTCTAAACTTACACGTTCAAGTTTGTTCACGGAGTTGTGAGCAAACCGTTATGGTTTCCTCTGCTTTTTCAACCAATTATAAAGCTACCAAAGAAAATATGATTCTTTATCTCTGGTCCAATGACCACACAAAGAGTTAGTTTCTGTAAGCATTTGAAATCCATTTGAGTGCCGTATCAAGTTACACATGTTTTTTTTAACTCTAGGATTTACTGAAAAAAAGTGCAAATTACCTTTACACCCGCCCATGTATTCCTATGGTCAAGCGCAATCACTCAAGAGTTTTTTGAAATCTCCTTACGAAATTCTTATGTGTACACAACGGTAATAAACATCATGTTAATCCGAATTAAAAACGCTTACAGAAATTTGCACGATTATTACCACTGGGGTCACGAAAAACACGTGAAAAGTTGAGAAAAAATTCAATTCGCGGTGCGTGTGAAAAGATTATATCATTAATATTTGTCACTCTGTCAATTCATCATGCAAACACTAGGGTGAATTTTGAATTCATAAATGTCTAATGTACTCATCATGTCGAGAGTCAATTAATCACTTTTGTTTCAATGGTGAATATTAGCTGACCTCAGTCTGCTTTAAGGGAATCGATTATTCAACTCATCGCCACAATATGGGAAAATATCACGCAAATGTGAAACAAACTCTCCAACTGAACTGTAACTATGAATTCACACTTAAAGTGAGAAAACAAAAACTTTTTACGTTTTGGTTTACAATTCTGTAGGAACAATGCACCACAGCCATTCAGTAGCACTGACACAAATGGCAAATTTAGGTGTCTCAGTTTCTACGAATTAGTCCAACACCTGAAACTAACATTTTAATGAGTTTTGCACAAATATTTACTACTCCAACTTGACGCGACAGGCACAGTTCAATTCATGACGAAATCCAGCACAACAATGAATGAATGCATTCAGAATGCGTTCTACACAACACTATCAAGTCCTTTCATGCAATGGCAACATGAGTGCAACAAAGAGAATGTATAGTATGCAGGTACGTGGTTCAGTAAGACCTCAGTCACCGTATAACGTATATTTATTCCTGACCACTAGCTTGTGCTGCAAACAAAATTTTCACGAAAAAAAAGCATTCTCCATTTTGAAATACAGCTAAACATTGCGCACCCAATTACTGCTACTATAAGTTTAGTTCAAATTTGTCATATGCTGCATGCTTTAAACACTGTAATTTACTATTCTACTGAAATCTTAAATATTGTGTTTTGATTTAAACGAAGAAATCAGAATGGTATAAAAATATTTTGCAAAGTAGCTTTATGTAACTTAAAAGCGTGAATGAATGGAAAAATACTAACTTCTTGTTGAAAATACGTAAGTAACATACAGATTAATGTACTGCCTCAAGGAATACATGCATCATTCAACCGTCTTCTCTATTAGCAAGAATTCAATATTGCTAAA
>Ga0210040_10008108_pt1 | contig 12533 bp, 8 predicted proteins | sample CryGeyCG12114_NA_FD_185462 | JGI IMG/M metagenome (GOLD analysis project Ga0210040, IMG submission 185462) | Groundwater microbial communities from aquifer - Crystal Geyser CG19_WC_8/21/14_NA (SPAdes) (version 2) | ecosystem: Environmental > Aquatic > Deep subsurface > Groundwater | place: USA... | reverse complement strand
GCCCCGCCCTACCTGCCCATGCCCGCGTGGCAGCGCGGGCTCGCGCATGGCGTCCACTTCCTGCTCTATGCCGGGATGCTGATCCTGCCCTTTTCCGGCTGGGCGATGGTTTCGGCCAGCCCGCCCGCCGGGTCGCCCGGTGCGGCCTGGGCAGAGGCGCATCGCCCTGGGCCGCCGCCCGCGCCTACCGGCGGTAAGGATCGGTCGTCACAGGGCGGCCCGGCCGGCGAGGGTAAGGGCGGCGGTCAGGCGCCGCGTAAGCGCGGACCATTGATGATCTGGGGCGTCGTGCCCCTTCCCCTGATCGGGCCGATCAATGAGCTGGGCCGCACACCCGGAGGCGTGCCAGAGCAGCGCGAGGTTCACGAACGGATCGAGACGTTCCATGCGGCGGGCGCCTGGGTCCTGCTCGCGCTGCTGGTGCTCCACATTGCTGGTGCCCTGAAGCACCAGCTGATCGACCGCCGCCGCGAACTGGCACGCATGGGGCTTGGAACACCGGAGGCGAGCGCGGCCTGACGCCGCCCCCGCTTCCCCTTCACATCACTTCAGGCAGGCAGCGATGCCCTCGATCACCGCGATCGTTTCCTGCGGGTCGCGTACGCGCACCGTGTCGAGCCCGAGCTCCTTCGCCGGATAGTCATTGCCGCCCGGGAAGATCGCGTCGCCAATGAACATCATCGCGTCCAGCGGAATGCCGCTCGCATCCCGCAGCTTCTTGAGGCCGTATGCCTTGTCCACGCCCTCACGGGTGATGTCGATCGAGGTCGCGCCACCCATGTTGATCGACAGCCCCGGCAGGCGCTTCTTCAGGTCGGCCTGGATCACCTTGCGCTTCTCAAACTTGGGATCCCAATGCTCCTTCGCCTCGATCGGCGCCTGCTGGCCGAGCGCCGAGAAGGTGATCTGCGATCCGCGATCCTCGATCCGCTCACCCCAGGTCTGCTCGGGCACGAAGCCGGTCGCCTCCAGCGAAGCATCGAACTCGGTCAGGATCTTCTTCTTGGTTTCGTCGTCGAACAGCTCGGCAAAGACCGGCGACCAGACGCCATCCTTGTGGGTGTACAGCTTGGTGCCGGTGGTCGGCATCAGCCACAGTTTGTCCAGGTTGGCGCGTGGCAACATCCGGCTCGCCACCTGCTTCTCAAACTGCGGCCAGTCGCCCCCCGAGATGACGGCGACGTTGGCGACATCCAGCAGGTCCGCGAGCGCGTTCGCCATCGGCTCCTGCACTGCCTGCTTGCTCTCTGCCAAGGTCCCGTCGAGGTCAAAGGCGACCAACTGCTTCATTCGGTGTTCCCTTTTCGTGGTAAGATGATCGTATCGATCGCATAGGCGACGCCGTCCTGGTCGTTGGCGCGGGTGCCATGATCGGCCACCGCGCGCACGCCATCGGGTGCATTGCCCATCGCGATCGAGGTGCCGGCCCTTTCCAGCATTGGCACGTCATTGAACTGGTCGCCGATCGCGGCAACCGCATCGATCGGCACGTCGAACGCGTCTGCCAGGGCAATCAGGCCATCACCTTTGTTCGCCGCGGTCGCGGTGACGTCGAGGTAATAGGTCTGCGACTGCGCAATCGTGGCAAGGCCACCGAACGCCGCCTTGCACCGTTCAAGCAGCCGGGCGAGCACCGGCGGGTCGTCCGATACGAAGGTGATCTTGTCGACCCGCTCCACCAGCGCAGAAAAGTCGTCGGTGACCACCGGCTCCTGGTTCGCGGCGACCCGCTCATGCTCCGCATGGACACCCTGATCCGCAGACGCATGCCATTGGTCGTCGGCAAACACCCAGATGTCCACCGGCTCATCCGCGGCTAGCGCCAGCGCCTGCTCCGCCGCTTCGCGCGGCAGGACATGATGCTCCTCGATCGTGCCGTCGCGACGAAAGATGAGGCCGCCGTTGAATGCGGCGATCGGTGCGTCGATGCCCAGCGTGTCGGCAAGCGGCTGCACCCCGGACCGCGGCCGGGCGGAGATGACAGTGAAGCCCACCCCCGCAGCTACCAGCCGCGCGACCGCGTCGGTCGTCGCGGCTGTGAGGCGCTTGTCCTTGTCGACCAGCGTTCCATCCACGTCCGACACCAGCAGCTTGATCGGCTGGCTCACGCCTGCACCCCGCTCACTGCGGCATCTCGACATGGCCGCCAAAGCCGAAGCGCATCGCGGACAGCACCTGGTCACCGAACGTATGGTCGACCCGGCTGCGATAACGGGCGAACAGCGCCGCCGTCAGCACGTTGGCCGGCACCGCTTCCTCCATCGCCGCCTCAATGGTCCAGTGCCCTTCACCCGAGTCAGCGACCCGGCCGGAGAAGTTGGACAGTGCGTTGTCGCGTGCCAGCGCCTGGGCGGTAAGGTCCAGCAGCCAGGACGAGATCACGCTGCCACGCCGCCAGACTTCCGCAATGTCGGTCAGGTTCAGGTCGAAACGCTCGTCTTCGGGCAGCTTCTCCGACGACTTGCTCTTCAGGATGTCGAACCCCTCGGCATAGGCCTGCATCAGGCCGTATTCGATGCCGTTGTGGATCATCTTCACGAAGTGGCCCGCGCCAGCCGGGCCTGCATGGATATAGCCCAGTTCCGCCCGGTCATCCTCGCCTTCGCCCTGTGCGCGCTCGGGGGTACGTGGGATCGTGCCGATGCCAGGCGCCAGGGTGCGGAAGATCGGGTCGAGCAGATCAACCGTTTCCTTGTCGCCGCCGATCATCATGCAATAACCGCGCTCCAGGCCCCACACGCCGCCGGACGTGCCGACGTCTACATAGTGGAGTTGCTTCTCGCGCAGCGCCTTTGCGCGGCGGATATCGTCCTTGTAGAAGCTGTTGCCACCGTCGATCACGATGTCGCCGGGCTGGGCGTTTGCCGCAATCTGGTCGATTGTTGCCTGCGTGATCTCGCCGGCGGGCAGCATCACCCACCAGATCGCCGGACTGTCGAGCTTGCCGCGAGCCTCGTCGAGCGACGACGCACCCTCGGCGCCGTCCGCCACCAGCTTCTCCACCGCGCCCGCGTCCCGGTCAAAGGCGACGATCTGGTGACCGTCGCGCATCAGCCGGCGCGCCATGTTGCCGCCCATACGGCCAAGGCCGATCATGCCGATTTTCATGCTGCTGTCCTGTGTGTCGGGGAATCGTAAGCCAAACGCGAAAGGGCCCGGTGGTTTCCCACCGGGCCCTCTGGTTCACACCGTCGCCGGCTGCTTCTGTGCGATGGCGCCGAGCAGATCGTCGAACGCCTTGGTGAATGAGGCTACGCCCTCACTGACCAGTGTGTCGGTGACCTGGGTCAGGTTCAGGCCCAGGCGATCGACCTCCGCCATGACCTTGCGCGCGCCATCGACGTCGTCGGTCAGCGTGTCCGCCACCGTGCCGTGGTCGCGGAACGCGTCCATGGTCGGCTGGGGCATGGTGTTGACCGTGTCCGCACCGATCAGCGTGTCGACATAGAGCGTGTCGGGATATGCCTTGTCCTTGACGCCGGTGGACGCCCAGAGCAGGCGCTGCGATTGCGCGCCCTTGGCCTTCAGCGCCTGCCACCGATCCGACTTCTCGAAATCGAGGAACCACTGGTACGCCATCTTGGCATTCGCGATCGCGACCTTGCCACGAAGCGCCTTCAGCGCCTCGGCCTCCGGATCATTCTCGGCCACCCGGCGATCAATCTCCTTATCGATTACCGAATCGATACGGCTGACAAAGAAGCTTGCGACCGAAGCAATCCGGTCGATCGGCTGTCCCTGGCGGACGCGCTCCTCAAGCCCTGTCGCATAAGCTTCCGCGACCCGAATATAAGCCTCAACCGCAAACAAGAGTGTCACGTTGACGTTGATGCCCTTCGCGATCGTGGCGCTGATCGCGGGTCCGCCGGCCAGGGTGCCGGGGATCTTGATCATCAGGTTGGGTCGATCAACGGCGTGCCACAGCTTCTCAGCCTCCGCGATCGTCGCGTCGGTGTCGTCGGCGATATACGGCGACACTTCCAGGCTGATGTACCCGTCCTTGGCATTCAGGCGGTCGTACACGGGCCGAAGCGTGTCCGCGGCCGCCTTGATATCCTCGATGGCCTGGTGCTCATAGCGATCGATCGTCGCGGCGCCCGGATGCTGCTTGTCGTACGCGGCCAGGCTTTCGTCATAGGCGTCTCCATGACCCATCGCCTTTTCGAAGATCGACGGGTTGGAAGTGACGCCGGTCAGGCCGTCCTGTTCGATCAGGGCCTTGAGGCCGCCAGCGGCCAGGAACTTGCGGTCGACAAAGTCGAGCCACACGGCAGTGCCCTTGGCGGATAGCTCGGAAAGCTTGCTCATGCTTATTCCTTATCGGTCGAGGCGGCCTCGGCGATCAGCGCCTTGGCCTTTGCAACGACGTTGTCGACGGTGAAGCCGTATTTGTCCTGCAGCTTGGATATGGGGGCGGAAGCACCAAAGGTCGACATGGTGATCGTGTCGCCATGGCTACCCACATAACGATGCCAGCCCATCTCGCCGGCCATCTCCACCGCCAGCCGCGCCTTGGCCGCGGGCGGCAGGACCGTGTCGCGATACGCCTCGTCCTGCAACTCAAAGCGATACCAGCTCGGGATCGAGACAACCCGGCTCCTTACGCCCTCGGCCAGCAGCTTCTCGTGAGCGTCCACGACCAACGCCAGCTCGGACCCGGTGGCCATCAGGATCACCTCCGGCTCGCCGTCGCTGTCGGCGAGCACATAGGCCCCCTTCAGCACGCCTTCCGCACCCGCGTACTTCTCGCGGTCCAGCGTCGGCAGCGCCTGGCGCGAGAAGATCAGCGCGGTCGGGCGCGAGGCATCCTCCAGCGCCGCGCGCCAGGCATAAGCCACTTCGTTCGCGTCGCCCGGTCGGATCGTGTCCAGCCCCGGAATGGCGCGCAGCGACGCGAGTTGCTCGATCGGCTGGTGGGTCGGGCCATCCTCGCCCACGCCGATCGAGTCGTGAGTGAACACCCACACGCTCGCCAGCTCCATGATCGCCGACAGGCGGATCGGCGGGCGCATATAATCCGCGAACACCAGAAAGGTTGAGCCATAGCCACGGACGTGGCTCAGCGTCATGCCGTTCACCACCGCGCCCATGCCATGCTCGCGCACGCCAAAGTGGAAGTTGCGGCCGCCATAGTTGCTCGCCTCGAACGAGTCGGCTCCCTTGATGTCGGTCTTGGGTCGACGGCGACAGGTCAGCGGAGCCGCCGATCAGCCACGGCACGCGGTTTGCGATGGCGTTGAGCACCTTGCCACCCAATCGCGGCTGGCGACGCCCTTCGCATCAGCCGGGAAAACCGGAATATCCGCATCCCAGTCCTCGGGCAGCTTGTCGCGCAGCAGCAGGTCCAGCTCTGCGGCGAGCTCCGGATACTCCTGGCCATAGCGGACAAGCATCGCGTCCCAGTCCTCGCGGCGTTGGAAGCCGTTCTTCCGCATCGCGTCGCGGAAGCCTTCAGGCACGCCGTCCGGAACGTAGAAGTCCTTGTCCTCGGGCCAGCCATACGCCTTCTTGGTGGCGCGGATGTTGTCGGCGCCCAGCGGCTCGCCATGCGCCTTCTCACTGCCCGCCTTTGGGCTACCCCAGCCGATGATCGAATGGACGACGATGAAGGTCGGCTTGTCGTTCGTCTGCTTGAACGTGTCGAGCGCGGCGGTCAGCGCGCCGACGTCGTTCGCGTCCGTCACGTGCAGCACGTTCCAGCCATAAGCTTCAAAGCGCTTGCCCACGTCCTCGTCGAACGAAAGCGCGGTGTCGCCCTCGATCGAGATATGGTTCGAATCGTACAACCAGCACAGGTTGGACAGCTTCAGGTGCCCGGCAAGGCTCGCCGCCTCGGCCGCGACGCCTTCCTGCATGTCGCCGTCGCCGCACAGGACGTACACGTCGTGATCGAACAGCTGGAAACCTTCACGGTTATAGCGCGCGGCGAGCCAGCGTTCTGCCATCGCCATGCCAACCGAGTTGCCGCAGCCAGCGCCCAGCGGCCCCGTGGTGGTCTCGACGCCCGTCGTGTGGCGGTATTCCGGGTGGCCCGGCGTCTTGGACGACAGCTGCCGAAAGCCTTTGATGTCGTCGAGGCTGACTGCCTCCTTGCCCGTTTTGTTGCCGTCGGCGTCGACCTCCTCGATCCCGGCGAGGTGGATCAGGCTGTAGAGCAGCATGGACGCATGGCCGACCGACAGCACGAACCGGTCGCGGTTCGGCCAATCGGGGCGCGTCGGGTCATAGCGCAGGAACTTGGTCCAGATCGTGTGCCCAACCGGTGCCAGCGCCATGGGCGTGCCCGGGTGACCCGAGTTTGCCGCCTGCACCGCGTCCATGCTGAGCGTGCGAATGGTGTCGGTGGCCAGCCGCTCCGGGCTGCCGTCCTCGTGAACCGCGGTCTGCGCGGCGGGCGTGGAAGTATCGATGTCGGCCATGAAAGTGACTGTGCTCCGCTGTCTCGATCCGAACGCGCACGCGCCCGCTTGGGTTGCCGAGCCGACTTACGCGCTTGCAAGTCGGGCGGCAACAATGGGGTGGTAGCGCTAACCCGTGTTCCGCTCCAGGCGGGTGACCTGGCCCGACAAAGCGATCAGGGCAAGGTCGATTTCGGCAAGGAACAGCCCATGGCCGACCACGCCCGGAATCGCGTCCAGCGCCGCCGCCAACGGCTCAAAGGGCTTGCCGAGCACGCCCGAGCAGTCGAGCACCAGGTTACGCTGGTCGGTCAGGTACGCCTCGCCATCGCCGGCGCGTCGCAACACCGGACCCAGACCTAGCGCCTTCAACCGATCTTCCACAAAAGCGCGGGCGAAGGGCAACACCTCGACCGGCAGCGCCGCCTTACCGAGCTGCTCGACACGCTTCGACCCGTCGGCGATCGCGATCATGCGGGTCGATGCTGACGCGACGATCTTTTCCCTCACCATCGCACCGCCCGCGCCCTTGATCGCGCGGCAGGTCGCATCAACCTCGTCAACGCCGTCCACGGTCAGGTCGACTCGCGCGACCTCGGCAAAGTCTCGCACCGGCAGCCCCAGCGAGCGGGCGAGCGCCGCGCTTGCATCGGATGTCGCAACCGTGGTCACGGCCAGCCGCCGCGCCGCCAGCGCCCGAATGAAATGCGCTGCGGTGGAGCCGGTGCCCAGCCCTACCAGCATGCCGTCGGCCACTTCGTTCACCGCCGCTTCAGCCGCGCTTCGCTTGTCGTCATCCTGCATGCCAGCTACACGCCCCGAACCGCGCCAAAGTGCAACCCCACCGATGCCCGGAAATTATTTAGGTCAGCAATTGCAACCAATTGCAGCTAAGTGCATTTCCGCGGTCTGCGGACGCGGTCGCCGCCTTTCTTATCACCGGGCAGGAGTGCCGTTGCCGTTGTCTAGCTATTCTCGCCGTTGTGGCGCTGCCATTGTGCTGACGGCCGTTCTTCTTGCCGGTTGCAGCGGTGGCGAGCAGGGCCAGCAAAAGGGCGGCGCTGGCCGCAGCGGGCAACCCGGCCAGGGAACGCCGGAGGTTGGTTTCGTGGTGGTGCGCCCGACGAGCGCGGCGCTCACCAGCCAACTATCGGGCCGAACAGCCGCTTTCGAAAGCTCGGACGTCCGGCCGCAGGTGAACGGCATTATCCGTCGTCGCTTCTTCACCGAAGGGTCGCTGGTTCGCCAGGGCCAGCCGCTCTACGAAATCGACCCGCGCGTCTATCGCGCCGCGGTCAACGAAGCGCGCGCCAATGTGCTGAGCGCCCAGGCCAATGCCGAAGCGACCCGGATCCAGGCCGAACGCTATCGCCCGCTCGCCGAGATCGAGGCGGTGTCGAAGCAGGAACTGACCAACGCCGTTGCCCAGGCACGGCAGGCCAGCGCATCGGTTGCTCAATCCACGGCGCAATTGCAGACCGCGCGCGTCAATCTCGGCTTCACCACGGTGCCGGCGCCGATCACCGGGCGGATCGGCCGTTCGCTGTTCACCGTCGGCGCGCTTGTGTCGGCCAGCCAGACCGACCCGCTTGCCCAGATCCAGCGGCTCGACCCGATGTTTGTCGACATCCAGCAGTCCGCGAACGATCTCCTGTCGCTGCGCCGCGCCCTCAGCAGCGACGGCCTGGTTCCGACCCGCGCCGTGGTCCGATTGCAGCTGGGTGACGGCAGCGACTATGGCCAGACCGGGACCGTGGAGTTTTCCGAAGCCGTGGTCGATCAGGCGACGGGCACCGTGACGCTGCGCGCCCGCTTCCCCAATCCGCAGGGGCTGTTGCTGCCCGGCATGTTCGTGCGGGCAAGCTTCGCCCAGGCTATCAACAACCGCGCGTTCCTTGTCCCGCAACAGGCCGTCACCCGCGATCCCAAGGGCAATGCCACGGTGATGATCGTCGGTCCGGGTAACAAGGCGGTGCAGCGCACCGTGACGGCGCAGCGCGTACAGGGCCCATATTGGGTGGTAACCGCCGGCCTGAAGGAAGGTGACCGGGTTATCACGCAGGGCCTGAGCAAGCTGCGCGCTGGCCAGGGCATCAAGCCCGTTCCTGCCAACCAGAAGCAGCAGATCGCGCCGCCCCAGGGTGACGGCAAAGGTGGCGGATCGGGCGGGTCGGAAAGCGGCCAGTCGGGCGGCCAGAGCAAGGCCGGCTGACCGCTTATGATGTCGCGCATCTTTATTGACCGTCCCATCTTCGCATGGGTGCTGGCCATCATCGTCATGTTGGCCGGCGTGGGCGGCATCCTGGGTCTGCCGATCGCGCAATATCCCGACGTCGCGCCGCCGCAGGTCACGATCCGCGCGACCTTCCCCGGCGCGTCTGCCACCACCATCCAGAACAGCGTCACCCAGGTTGTCGAACAGTCGCTAACCGGCATCGACGGCCTGCTTTATTTCAGTTCCTCTTCGTCCTCGCGTGGGCAGGTGACGATCACCGCCACTTTCAACAAGGGCACTGACCCCGACATCGCGCAGGTTCAGGTGCAGAATCAGGTGCAACAGGCCCTGCCCCGCCTGCCGCAGCAGGTGCAGCAACAAGGGCTGATCGTCCGCAAGTCCAACCCGGACTTCCTGTTGATCGTCGGCGTGTACGACGAAACCGACCAGCGCACGAACCAGGACGTGTCCGATTACCTGGTGTCCAACCTCCAGGACCCGCTCGGCCGTATTCAGGGAGTCGGCGACACCAACGTCTTCGGCTCGCAATATGCGATGCGCATCTGGCTGAACCCCACCCTGCTCGCGAGCTACCAGCTGATCCCCAGCGACATTACAGCGGCGATCCAGGCCCAGAATGCCGAAGTCGCGGCGGGTGAGATCGGCGGCCAGCCCTCCCCTCGCGACCAGTTCCTGAACGCCACGGTGACGGCGCAATCGCGGCTGCAAACGCCCGAACAGTTCGCCAACATCATCCTGAAAACGCAGCCCAACGGCGCCACCGTCCGCATGAAGGACATCGGCCGTATCGAATTAGGCGCGGAAAGCTATGCCGCCGTCAGCCGCGTCAACCAGCATCCGGGCGCCGGCATCGCCGTGCTGCTCGCGCCTGGTGCCGACGCGCTGGAAACGGCCGAGCTGGTCAAGGCGCAGATCAATGAGGCGGCCAAGTCCTTCCCGGCCGGGTTCAAGGTAGCCTACGCAAACGATTCGACCGACTTCATCAAGCTGTCGATTGAGGACGTGGTGAAGACGCTGATCGAGGCAATCATCCTCGTCGTCATCGTCATGTTCGTCTTCCTGCAAAGCTGGCGCGCAACGCTGATCCCGGCGATCGCGGTCCCCGTGGTGCTGCTCGGCACCTTTGCCGTGTTCTACCTTGCCGGCTTTTCCATCAACACGTTGACGCTGTTCGGGCTGGTGCTCGCGATCGGCCTGCTGGTCGACGACGCGATCGTGGTCGTGGAGAATGTCGAACGCTTGATGGAGGAGGACCCGTCCCTCACCCCGCGTGAGGCGACCATCAAGTCGATGGACGAAATCACGGTGGCCCTCGTCGCGATCGCGCTGGTGTTGTCGGCAGTGTTCCTGCCCATGGCGTTCTTTGGCGGTTCGACCGGCGTCATCTACCGTCAGTTCTCGCTCACCATTGTGTCCGCAATGGTGCTGTCGGTGCTGGTCGCGCTGATCCTGTCGCCTGCCCTGACCTCGCACCTGCTCAAGCAGAAGAAGCGCAACGGCGATGGCCACGCGATCGAGGACGGCTGGCTTGGCCGCCGTTTCCCCAAGGTCGCGCATTTCTTTGAGGTCGCCCGCGACAAGTTCAACAACGGCTTTGACCGGCTGAGTGAACGTTACCGCAACACGGTGCGGCGCATCATTGATCGCAAATGGTTGTTCCTGCTGATCTACGCCGGCTGCGTCGCGCTGCTGCTGGTCCTATTCCTGCGCCTGCCGACGGGCTTTCTGCCGACAGAGGACCAGGGCGGCGCGATTGTGCAGTTCCAGCTTCCTGCCGGCGCGACCCAGAACCGCACCACGGAGGTGCAGCGTCAGGTGGAGCAGTATTTCCGCCAATATGAGGGCGCGAACACCAAGACGATGTTCACCGTCGCTGGCGGCGGCGGCGGCGGCACCAGCGGCCAGAACACGGGCCAGGGCTTCCTTGCGCTCACCGACTGGGCGGATCGCAAGGGCAAGGAAAACACCGCCGACGCGATCACCGGCCGCGCTTCCGCTGCCTTCTCCCATCTTCGCGACGCACGGGTCTATGCGCTGGTGCCGCCGGCGGTGCGCGGCCTTGGCCAGTCCAACGGCTTCACCATGGAGCTGCAGAACTCCAGCGGCATGTCGCAACAGGCCTTTGGGGCGGCACGCGACAAGCTGTTGGCGCTCGCCAGCAATGATCCCAAGCTCGCGTCCGTTCGCCTGACCGAACTGCCCGATGTCGCGACGCTGAAGGTCGATGTGGACCAGCAGAAGCTGAGCACGCTGGGGCTGACCCAGGCCAATGTGAACTCCACCCTGTCGACCGCCTGGGGCGGCAGCTACGTCAACGACTTCGTGGACCGTGGCCGCGTCAAGCGGGTCTATGTTCAGGGTGATGCGGCATACCGCTCCAAGCCCGAGGACCTGTCGCAATGGTTCGTGCGCGGCAGCAACGGGCAGATGGCCCCCTTCTCCTCCTTTGCGCAGACCGGCTGGTCACAGGCGCCGACCACCCTGTCGCGCTTCAACGGCATCCCGTCTTATGAATTCCAGGGGTCGGCCGCACCGGGCCAGAGCTCGGGCGATGCGATGGAGCGGATGGCGCAATTGGCGGCACAGATCCCGGGCACCAGCGTCGCCTGGTCCGGACTGTCGTTCCAGGAGCGGCTCTCTTCGGGTCAGGCGCCGATCCTGTATGGCCTGTCCCTGCTGGTCGTCTTCTTGTGCCTCGCCGCGCTTTACGAAAGCTGGTCGATCCCGTTCGCGGTGCTGCTCATCATTCCGCTGGGGCTGGTCGGGGCGGTCGCCTTTGTCACCCTGCGCGGGCTGATCAACGACGTGTATCTGCAGATCGGGCTGCTCACCACCATGGGCTTGGCGTCGAAAAACGCGATTCTGATGATCGAATTCGCCGAACAGGCCGAGCGCAGTGGCAAGAGCGTGATCGACGCAGCGCTGGAGGCGGCCCGCATCCGCCTGCGGCCGATTCTGATGACGTCGTTCGCGTTCATCTTTGGCGTGTTCCCGCTTGCGATCTCCACTGGTGCGGGCGCCAATAGCCGCATCGCGATCGGCACCGCGGTGATCGGCGGCATGCTGACCGCCACGTTCCTGGCGATCTTCTACATCCCGCTCTTCTTCGTGCTGGTCCGCCGCGGCGTGCGGGACGGCTTCGCCCGGATGCGGGGCAAGCCCGCCAAACATCCCGACGATAAGGGCGGCGGTGGCAATCCAGACGGGGGCGGTGACGGTCCGCCTCCGCCGCAACTTCCCCCACCCCCGTCCCGCGCGGCGCTGCCTGCGCCAGAGGGTGCATGATGCGTCGCTTCGGTTCCCTCCTCGCGCTCGCCGGCCTGTCCGCGTGCAGCCTCGCCCCCAAATATGTTCGGCCCGACTTGCCCGTGCCGCCATCCTGGCCGGCTGGCGACCCGTACCTGAACGCCAATGAGGCAGAGCTCCCCGCGCTGACCTGGCGGCAGGTGTTTCGCGATCCGCGGCTGCAGCGGCTGATCGAACAGGCCCTGGCTAACAACCGCGACCTGCGCGTCGCGGCCGCGAATGTGCAGGTGGCGCGCGCGCAGTACCGCATTCAGCGCGCGGACCTGCTGCCGCAACTCGATGCCACTGCCCGCTACAGCTATTCGGGCGGCGGTAGCCGTGCCGGCAGCACCACGGGAACGGGGACCGGCAACTCGGGTGGAGGCTCGGGTGGTACCGGAACTGGCGGTACGGGCACCGGCGGCACCGGAACCGGCGTTGGGACCGGCACGGGCACCGGCGGCACCGGCTCGGGCGGCAGCGTCGTCAGCACGCGCGGCGGCAGCAGCTTCCAGGTCGACCTAGGCACCACGGCGTTTGAATTGGACCTGTTCGGCCGCATCCGCTCGCTCAGCCGGGCCGCGCTCGACCGATATTTCGCGCAGGAAGCCGCC
>Ga0210040_10008107_pt1 | contig 12534 bp, 8 predicted proteins | sample CryGeyCG12114_NA_FD_185462 | JGI IMG/M metagenome (GOLD analysis project Ga0210040, IMG submission 185462) | Groundwater microbial communities from aquifer - Crystal Geyser CG19_WC_8/21/14_NA (SPAdes) (version 2) | ecosystem: Environmental > Aquatic > Deep subsurface > Groundwater | place: USA... | reverse complement strand
CTAGTTTCCCCATCGGATAAAAAACAGCTCCCCAGCCTGTGACTACAGCGTCTTTACCAGCATAAGAATTGCCTAAAAACAGTACAAAATTAAAATACCGTGTGTTGTGATAGCAAATAGAGACTAAAAGTGAATCCATACCTTGTTCAGGTAGACAAACAGGCTGAATCCCTCTTCGAAATTTGATGTTCTTTTTAACTTTTATCAATGCTATGTCATTCTCCAAGAAATATGGATCAAAATGACTGTGGAAAATGATAGACTCTACTTCTGCAAATTCGTGATCAGTTTCAGTAGTTATATTGATATTGAGATCCCCTAGTACCAATCGTAAGTCTTTCAATGGTACAGGTGAAATGGACAAGAAACAATGTGCGGCTGATCTGATTATTGTGAAACAAACGATTCAAATTTCATGACAAACTCATGACACGCACAAAAAGCTTATCATTTTTTCGATTGATTAGAATGAACATGTTTTTTTACAGAATAAATTGGTCACTAATGATGGCTCCTCCACAAACATGCGCATTGTCTTCTTGAATACTGACTTGCCACGGGTATTCATACTGAAGCGCATCATTTCCTCGAATAATTCGACCCACGTCAATTTCTTTGTTCTTACGAGACCCATCCGTTTTCAATGGAAATTCAATGGATCGCTGTTTTGCTTTTTTTTCCGCCTCTAATGTAGCCAAGGAGTTTATACAGAGTGTTCTGTTCTCAGAATTTGTTGTGGTGGCTTCATAGGCTTGTTTCAAGTACTCTGTGTTTAAAAATATAAAGCAATAAGGGAAATTTGAGGGCTGGTTCGTTAAGCTTCTTTCACGCAGAAAACCATAATATAGGGGGAAAATACCAATGAAGAAAGCATTGTCCACCGTAGAAGAGGAAAATTGTACATGAGGATGGATTGTATTTAAACTTTCAGTTTCAACATCTACATCTACATCATTTTCATTTGTTGGTTCCGGTTTCTCCGGATCCTCGAACTTTTTACCACAGCTGGGGTAGTCTAAGATTTGAAGGTTATATTTATTAACCCCAAGATTGAAAAAATCTTGGTTCTGAGCACTTGTGTGGGGTAATTCTATACCTGAAATTTGTCTTGCCGCGTCGCATTTCATTTGTGTGACTTTCACATTGAACTTGTATAGCTCTGTGGAGCTCTGAATGATTGCGAGCAATGTTAATGGGATTCTATGCCGTGCATCAACTGGTACGACAGTGGAATAACTACAAAATGTGTTATTTGCAACTCAAATTAAGTAGAAACTGCTTTGCTATTTCCATGCATATGCGCATGAAACACGCAAGTAGATAATATGTCATGTAGAGATAAGATTGAAATTAATTCACTTTCACATACCCGGTGAGCTCACCACATCTTGGGAAGGCTGCGCCCTCCAATGAATTCATTATTAAAAATTGGTCAATGTTGCAAATACCTCGATCAAGGGCTTCAGTGATATTGAATTCCTGGAAGTCAATCCTGAAATTCATGGGTAATACAAAAAAGACATTCACTTTCCCAAAGTCCGTCAATGCAAAAAAAAATCACTTTTTTCATGCTCACCGAATCCCACAAACGCCAGCCTTTACAATTACATCTAGTTGGCAAATCAAAGGGCCAAATACTGGACCAGGATAGCCCGGAGATGAAAAATATGTTGTGATTTCATTTGACACTTGGCTACATTTTTTTGGAACTGTCGGATTGAAACAATGCATTATATTTTGATGTTTTTTCATGCATATTTTTGGAAAAATGGATTTTTTCATACATTGACAGCAAACTCCAACTCCACCAGAGCAAACACTTTTTATTGTTCCACCTACACTGATGCATACATTGGTATTCATGCATACACCATCGCATGTGTTTTTGTTGAAATTATTTTCAGACGGCATGTTGCCATTTTGGTGGTTTGGGTAGTATGAGCGACTTCTGTCATGTCTGGGTGGTGGTAATTGACCTGTCAGTTTAATTACATGAGTTTTTTTTAACATATGCACTTTTCTGCAAAAAAAAATGAAGAAATTCTGGGGAAAAGTGCTTTTCCTTACCAGGAAACACAATGGGAAGAGATCCAGTATGTGAAGAACGTCCAAAAAAATCTGCCAAAGTGCCTCTTCCAGCAAGATTTAAAAATCTTGGAAAATCCAATGCAAAAAAATATTTATGAGATATATAGGCCTACGTTAGAGTCCTGAAATGCATAAAATATATACTCACATAATGAAAAGTAAAAAATAGGACCTCCGACTTGCAAACGGGATCTGACATCTTTCAAATCCTGCACAATGATTAGAAGAGCTCCACATGGTTAATAGAAAATTTTCGAATTTTTCTAGATTCGTTGATAAAGGTGGACTGAAATCCGAGAAATGTCGTATACGCACGTAATTATAAGCAACTACACTTGTGTGACCAATTTTAGCGTGAGAAATGTGTCAATACTTTTGCACGCATACAATAAGTAACCAGTTGTTATGTATTGCCTGTGTAGTCAGTCAATAGATTGGACATGAAATATTTTCATATAAAACATATAGCATTTAGAAGTAGTGCTGCAGTCGAAACTTTGATAAACAAAATTCCACTTGTCAGACAGACGGTAGACAGTACTATTGAACTTCTAAACACGAAACAAACTAACTGGAGCACAAGTTAGTTCCGAATTCTCACAACTATATATATATACATAAAAAAGATTCATTAAACTTGTCCATAAAATGAAAACATTTTGAAATTTTTCGTCCTTCAGCCAAAAAAGTTATCGTTGTACAACTGCAGTTTCAATGACAAAATGTTTGGAACCAAATAAAATGAGGAGGAAAATGGGATTCATTTTGCCACTCTGGTTTGCTACACAATTCAAAGATGACTGTCATTTTCCTAGGTCGCATCCATTATTACGAGTCATGTTATGCATTTTGTAGCATTCATTTTTTCCATACAATTAGGGGCACATGTAGTACGTACAAAGCGATTTTTAAACAAGTTTCTGCGAAGTGCAAAAGCTCGCTTGCATGCTCTAAAATATTTAAGCGTATAGTTGTAGTTTCCCATACAATGTATGACATTGAATCCAAATAGCGGCTCGTGAGCAGTTTCATATGCATTTATTTGACGGTGCGAAAAAGCCAGTTTATTGTTCAAGCTGATGTCCATTATGTTAATTGTGTCACATAGACTGAATAATATGGTTGTTACATGACAAACGGGTGCTTTACACTACATATTTGTCCCATTAATAGGGAAATGCAGTTTGACAAGTAAATTATATGCTGTATAGTGTCATGCAACTCTTAATTTGGTGTTTACAGCTAAAATCAATGTGCGATTCAAGTAGGGCAGGACTGCATCGTCTTTTAGTTGTCAAGTAATGATAACGAATTGATAGCAAACTGGTCGAAAAAAAAAATGACAGTTTAGGGCAGTCATATTGAATTGTAGGCAATTAGAAGTAGTGCAACATTTTACCTGGCAAATATATATGGCCTTGTAACCTTAAAAAATGTTTATTATACTGCGCTGTACCGCTGGTTCAAAAGAACAACTTAACTTTGCATAATTACAGCAGAAAATACTGTTTTTGACTCGTCATTAAAAATGTGGAGCATCATACATAGCATGGAGTACTCTTTATGCAGAGAAGTCACAAAAGAGAGGTAAAATAGGATTTTATGTGAGGTCGTTTAGAACAATTTTTATAGGTATTTTTGATCCAAAACTTAGATAAAATGAAACCCAGGCATAAAAATTTTTGCAATTGAGATGCAAAGTTTTCGAGTTTGAATTATTACTTTGTATTCTGCATAAAAAACCAACTATATTATTTCTTCATTATTATTTTCGAAAGCACGTTCAATATGTCATTTTTGATTATAACATAATGTACATATGTAATGAAGGCAAACCGTGAAATTACAATTTAAAGCGATACTTATGTAGAAGTTAGAAGCACCTCCTCCATTCAAGTATAGTCCCATATTTTGTTGAGCAGTACTTGAAAAATTGAAATGGGGTTGCGTGTGTGTAAACATGATGCCATGAATTCTACGTTCAAGTATTTTTACAGAGCATGCAGCAATTCTGGAGTTGGAAAAATGTATTCACGCACAATTTCAAAAAAAGCTTTTCATTCAAAGGTTCAAACTGGACAGAATAGTAATAAACACATAAAAAGTATCCCTGCACGCTCACAGGATGCTGCTTATTAAAAATGTACAAATTATGATAATAATTAGGAGTGTGGAACACAATATTTGTCATGCAAAATATAATTTGATGTCAGGAGAACCAAAAACAAACATGAGAATGCATAATTTTGGGAATAAAGTCATGAAGTGTTACATATTATGTAATATTGGTGGTGCATGATTCGTCAGAATTCCGATCCAGAGTATTAATTCCATATTTCCAAATGAAATGAGCCTGCTGTAAAAACTTTCTTCTAGATAGCTCCATAATCGTATTTGTGTTAGTATTAAAGTTTTGTTCTCAAACATGACATGACACAGCATTGACGTAAAAATATATTTTTTATAGAAAGCAAAAATTTTGACAAAGAGAAATATTTTAACAAAAAAGTGACAAAATGGGGTTTCATGTTTCAATGAGGACGCAAAACTCCATCTGTGAAGGAACTAACGACTTAATATATCTTTGTTCATCCCCTGCAACGAATGCGCATGTTTTCCGTCATTGTCATCCAACTCATAGTAACTGATTATTTGAAACCATTTGTTAGTGATATTCCTCAACGCGTTCCTCGCTTAATACTCTTACATTGACTCATAATCATAATCACAATTCTCTTGTCCATTTAACTTATTTTATTGAATTTAAGTCATAAGTAGTATGTATTACTATAAGTTATAAGTATTACACTAGATCCGTTGTTGATTTTCGACCAACACTTGCCGTGTTGGGGCAAAGAGATTTCTACTCACAGGGTTCTATCTAAGTGCTAATATGCTACTATCTTGGGTCATCAGATGATGAGACTTTCAGCATCCCCCCGCAATTATGAGATCAGCTGCATAGTTCAATGTTGCGTTATATTTCAGCTGCCGTAGCTTTCGGGTACTTCGGCTCATTCCCAAGACATTTGGTGAACTGGATAGGACCCCGTACGAGGTAATAATGTGATTTTTCATGCATGATCGATGACATTATGGCTGATGGCTGCAACTATGCACTGGTTTTTGCCAGAGGTTTGAAAGAATTGGTGTGGCGTACAGTATCCATATCCATCGCAAGAGCTAGACGAGTTTTTTAAACCGATTTGTCAAATAAATGCATACAAGATAAAATGTGAGCGTTTTTCGCTACAAAAACTTTATTATCCTAATTTTTTATATCAAGTGTAACTATTGTGGTGAGTAATATAAATATATGCTAAACATACACAGGGAAATTATAGTTAGACGTCAGTAATTTCAGTCTGAACTGGACGTCTTAAGGTGCCCCCAGAGGTATCAGAAATAATTAATGACTAATCCAGCATAACTTTGGAAGACCTTGGTCAGGTATCAAAACCATCCAGAATCAATAGGTAACAAAAAGAGTAACCAAACAACATGAGATAAAACTTATAATAATGAAATTGATAAAGATATTTAAAGTAATATAAGTAAGTATTTGATACTCCACCTAAACGTAACGCATCAGATAATAATAGTTAGTAACAGTAATATCATTACACGCCGCAAACAAAAATTAGCTGAGTTTGAAGAAATTAAGGCATTCATTAAGCAACATACATTTTAGAAAATGGCATGTGAGATCAAGATTGCAGAGTAAGGGTTCGTTCGCAGCAAGTTCCTGGGACACACATGCAATAAGAATATAACTATATGATGTAATTTCAAGGTGTTCATAACATTATTTCAGAACGTACAGAGTACAGACACAACACTTACTTTGCGAGTGCTGATAAAATTTCTTTTTTCAGTTTTATAAAATTGATTCCTAGGTGTGGCAGCCACTTTACCTACATAATTAAGTTATTTTTAAGTAAATCAACTTATTTATTGCTGAGTGAGGAGCGGGAACTTAATATACAGGAACTTTCATCTAACATAGTCCAGAGAACAAAAAAAGTTTGATCAATAATCTATTCAGACTGAATTAAACTAAAATTATTACAGACAAAGAGAAAATACTTGTCAATTACTTTTCACTCTTGATTTCCATCAGCTAAATCAGTCTCCATAATTAATTGACAGAAGAATAGAATTGAGTGTATTAATTATGGTATGTCAATACGACTAACACTCTCACAAAAAAGAAAAGAAAAAAAAAGAAGACAAAAACAAGCAAAAAGGAATAAAAACAAATGATAACTGACAGCAGTCTACGATACCCCATTTTTAGTCTTGACAAGTTTTCTTTTGGAATGGATATCTTCCAATGAAATTATCTCCACGTCTTTACCATTTACATTCTTCCCATTCATATTCATTTTGGATACAATGTTTGGAACATCCCCATTAAATAATTCTGTCGTTGCAGCTCGATTCGATTTCAGACTTGATTCCGTCCGCCTCTTCTTCCAATATGTATTCAATTGGTTGTAGTCGCTGTAAAGTCCTTGTATCATATGAAACAATGAGTACATATTCTTAATGATGAAGATACTACTTTCTCTGCCGAAGAATCTCCACAAGTAAACTCGAACCCCAAAGTAAGTTCCATCCACAATTACTGTGTGTAAGATCCTATAGATTACTTCTAATGGCATATGGGCACCGAAGTTTGGCATAGTAAGTCGATACAGCGTGATAGACGGTAAAAGAAAGTTTATGGCAGCCAAAGATATAATCAGATTCTCGAAATTGTACGAATACATCAATCCTGATTCGCTTCCAATGAGTAATGCCAGGAAGCTTGTCTACAAAAGAAAGCGTTAGAAATCAATCACATGATAAGATCTGTGATTTCACTCGGTGACAAAGGACTTTCACTATCATCTCTTGAAATTCACTTGAAAATGTCTAAATCAATATATTGTCGAGTACAGTAACTTACAGAATCAAAAATTTCCATCGCGACTTCATGGGAAATACATTTGATATAAGTATTTCTCATGGGATCCTCATTTGCTTCATGATGGTGGTGGGCTTTCACCAACAGCCAATAAATGATGGCACTGGAACCAATGGCAATATTAAGCATTTGTGGCCCTAGAAACAGTCCTTTCCCTTTGTCCTCTGAACTCAAACGTTGGGGAACATTAGACTTGAACAAAAGAGCCACCTTGGCTATCAATGTTATCACGAAAAAAAGCCAAGCGCCGTAACTTAGCGTAGAATCTCCACTAGTGAGTTGAGCAAACCATTTGAAACCAGTCGGGATGTTGGAATGATTAGATGAAGACACGGTGCTTAGACGAGAATCAGTCCGCACGCTATCTACAAAACTATTTCGCGACCGTTCCATTATTCGCTTCTTCTTCTTTGCTGAACTTCGGAAAGCCAAGAATAGTGAGAGAGAGAATATGAGCACGCACAGGAAATCCAAAGCAAACCACAAAAAGTGGAGACTGGAGGCATTGAAATGAGAAATAATCAAAAAGTTTATAGTAACGCTTTGAAAGATGAAAACTAGGAACAACAAAAAACTATCGCCGAAGCGAAAAGCGTGTTCCTTTGTACAAGACATCCTCGTTTTTAAATATCTGAAAAAAAAAATCAAAATCACTGCTTTATTAGTTAGCTCATTCGATTTATCCCAAAACTAAACCTTCCATAATTCGTGCTAATAGCTTACTCACCTTTTGCTGCAGAGATTTCTAGCTCTGGGGACACTAGGGATACTATTTATCTTCCAAGTTGTTTTTGGAATTCAGTTTTCAGTTAGTTAGTAAGATTCAGCTGATAGCCCTCTGCTCAGCAACGGTAAAGAGAACTACAAAACAGGCTTAAATCTTCTTCATTTACCTGAAACGAGAAAACAATACTAGAAATTAAACTAACACAAAAGAGAGCTTGTACAATGAAACCTAGAATTAACAAACACAACCTGCAAACTCTGCAGGTTATCTATATTTAATTAATCGCACATTTGTTGATTTTCTCGCACTACATACTTGTGGAAAAACAAGCAAATTCAATTCCCAGAGCGAGAGCACACAGATTTGGTAGGAAATCAACAAGCTGTGCAGGGCAAACCAAACAAACAAAACTGAAGCATACAAAGCAAGCTCGTAAAACGGCGTGCTTATCGTTCAAGCAAACCAAAACAGAATATTTTTTTGCACTTGTATTCACATATGCCAGTAAAAATAAACAATGGCAATGGAACTGTAGCAAGTGGATTCGTGGGCAAAATTGAAGTTAATATTGAAGTTTTTCGGAATTTGCCAATGTTTATACAGGAAACTTATTGTTTGGCTATTTTGATTTTAATGCTTCACCGTTAAACTCATAGTGAACGTTGAAGCAAAAAAAATAAATACCTCAGTCATAGGTATTCAAATATTTACGTTTCAGTTACAATTTATGGACATTATGTGTAGCTATGATTTTCAATGGAACTGCACTGCAACTTGCGGCAACATATACTTTTTGCTATCATCTCAAATCATACAAAGTTTGCAAAAACAAACGGGAAAAAAATTTCAAGTTATCACAGGATTGATCATTCCTAACGATAAAAAAATGATTAGGTGGACTAAACAAATGAAAATATAGCAGCACTACTTAAGGTTTTGATTGCGGTTTGCTTGCTACTTTATGTAAAACCCAATAAATAATAAATTATATAAAAAAATAAGCCGTAAGTTATCTCCTGGAAAATTTTAACGCTAAACTAACTCATTAGTGCGTAATTTACTATAGTGCAAACCACAATTCTCAAACTAATGACCGAACTAGAAGCTCAAAGTAAACACCTAGGCACTGTACATTTTATTCAGTACAAAAAGAAAAGTCACCACAAATCTAACTATACCTCTTAACTATACTATACTTGGTCATTGATTCTATGAGCCGAAACTCATGCAACTTTTTCCTGTATCTCCAGCTGTGTCTAATCGTGAAAAAGTAATGTAACCTATGCTAAATACACATTTAATACTGCTACAAAAACAAAAAAAGGCAAAAAGATCAACACCACACATGACTATATGACTATTTGACTATGTGAGTACTTAATGGAAAATCTGGTTTAAATAATATCATTACGTGTTAATGTTGTACTCGTGTTTGCATAACGATTCCGGGCAGTACCAAGTAATTTCAATTGTCATAAAAATTTACAGCATGCAGCTATAATGATATTTTCTGTCGATTACGGTACTGCGAATATGCATATATTATGTTTTTTGCATAATCTAATATAGATGTCTCGTTCTTAAACTTTCCGTTCAGTTCAAGTAAACTGAAAGCAACACTGCAGTATCGACAGTCCAGAAAATGAAAATGAGGTAATCGCAATATGACATATACATGAACTCACCGCACAGTTCGTCTTTGTCTTTGTAAACAAACATATTGCCCAACTGGAATTTACTCGACTACACACAGCATAGTACGCAATGCAATAATGAATCCAGTTGAACCAAACAATTAAAAAGGAGAACAATTGCGTCAGCAGTAAACATGACAAACATGACTTCACAATTCATCACTCTAATAGAAGCAATTAAATAGGGCTAATTTTAGCGAATTGGGCATTATTAATTAAATAATTCCAACAGCTGTAGATCTAAAAATATATTCACTCTTTATAAGGCGAAATTTTTGTTAGTTTGGGCGAAAATTGCATTAATTGCATTTCTTTCACACCGTTTCGCCGCTAAAGTGAACAATAGGTTGCACTTGGCATTCAGTAAATAAGTTACAAAGTTCATGGCTCACACAATAGAGAAATGAACTCTGAAAATGAAGTCCAAATACCATCTGGTTGGGTTTAACAAAATAGGCTAATAGTTTTCAATCAAATAGCCAACATTGAAATACGGTGCATTATTTAGTGCTTACAAATCTACATGGCGATGGTCAAATGGCGTTCAATGCCTTATGTGCACAAAACCTACATATTTGCATGCAAAGGAGTGAAGTCAGTCAGTGGTTTGTTTGCACAAAATTTGTTACAAAGTAATATGACACGAATGGATAGTTTGTAATCCTGAGTATAATCCTCCTTCTTGTGGAAGTAGAGAACTAGTTGTAAACAACAAACTAATGACACATACGTGTTCTTATTTGTTAGTGAAAATAGACAAAATTGAGCGAATTCCCACTCAAAATGAGGACATTTTACTTAAGAATGGTAAACCGGGGTGATTTTGGTATTTTCGTTCAAATGACTTTTGTAAAGGATCTTAAAAACGCAATAAGGTGACGGACGGAAAAACTACTGATAACAAATCCTTAGGAATGACAAAATATCGTGTCTATCATCAATAATTTTCAAATATATTTATGCGATACTGAATAGTAATAGTAAAAAAGTAAAGAGGAAACTTCACTTCATTACTTGAGACAAAATGTCATTGAATTAAAGGTTTTCAAGTACACGAGGTTTTCAATTTTTAAAGCACGGGACTTGAGTATTCAATGCAGGGAACAAAATTGCGTGTGTAGTTCGCTTACAATGGAATGAAATGCATACAAATGTGATACGAAAATGGCAAGTTTGCAAACTCGAATGCTCGTAGTGTTCATTATATTCGGTGTATTATATTATTGGATATGCATGACAAGTGTAAAATGGCCGTTTTCCTTATCTTGTAGTACAACTCGAGTTCGCTAAAAGCATTTTTTTCACGCTTCCGCATGTAGAAAGTATATACAAGTTTTAACATTGTGGAAATGCAAGGTCAGATATAATGAAGCATGAAATTTAATAGAATCTTTGAATGGTATTTAACAGACAGTTATAAAACGTCAAAGAGATACTAACTGTGAGCAGCCCATTACTTTAAGAAAACCAAACTGGAAAAAAATGGGATAGGGATTGTAAAATTGTTCTATTAGTAGTAATAAACAATACTATACTAACTATACATTTAATTCGTATGTATTAAAAACGAGATTCATATGTTGATGTCTGTCTATAGCTGTTTTAAAATTCCAATTCATGGATGCTTTTTTCTCATGAACATGGAATTGATAAATTTTAGGTTCGAAATACTCGACTATCTAGCTTCATAATAAGTTAATAATTCCATTCTAAATATTTCAGCTTAGCATTTCAAAATATTCTGTGTTTTAATATTATCAAAGAAAGAAAAGAAAAAGGCGCATTAAATGTAGTAGAAAACAATGGATTACAATAACTATATAAATGTATGCACTCAGGCAGAAATGCAAGTAGAGCAGCTCATTTTTTTGTACCAACAAATTCCCAGCTCCTAGGACACAAAAAAGAAGGTCGTATTGAAAATTATAGATTTTAACAAGAATGTAATCGTGTGCGATATTGCTGTAGACAGACACTATATTCTAAATATTTTATGCAACCAAAAATTAATGGCATCGCCACAGACTCGTCATGCATGAGTTGTCCATGAAGGATAGTTATTTAAATCAAACGCAATTTCCATGAGTGTTGTTGATTATAACTTATAGCAACTATGAAGTTTGCTCAGAATGCTCAGCTCAAATGAAGGTGAAATTCAATTAGAATTTTCAAAGACAAAATGTGAATGAACAATTGAGATTTTCCACCAGAGCTAACTCTATCTACTACATTTGAATGTTAAGGGTTTCACACATTCATCGTAGACTAATTGATCATGAATCAGAAAAATATTATTTACCTCAAACAAATCACCCAAATAGCTTAGTTTAGTTTTTGGTGGCTTTAAAACATGATTGATACCGATAGAACAATAATACAAATATGTATAAAATGATACCGATGGTGGATAAAATTATAGTTCCGATAGTAAATATCTCTAGAATAACTAATTAAGGTTACACAATGCATGAATATTTTTTGTTAGGAGGATGTGATTGTGTGATACAATGTGGATAGGAGATAGAATCATGTGTATAATAATGCCTGGGTAGGATACAATACCTGATACAATAAAATCCTCAAAGAGTCCCATTCAACTTCAAGAAAACGCAAAGACAAAACTGTGTTAAAGGACATCCAATAAATTTGATATTACAGTCTGTTGATCTTTTAATGTGTCTACAAAGCATTAATTCCTTCCAATCTAATCAAACAGACCTTAATATTAGCATAAGATAATAAAGTCCAAATATATTTCCAAGGAATGATTGCATAGGGGTTTTTGTATCTGCAAGCATATGAGTGATATGGGTGAAAAATTTCCATAAACTTATCCATTTGCCGTTTGTTTAGTTGGTATTTTCAAAACGCCAAAAAACTATTGCCCAAATGTCCCATATATTGTTGATAGATTTATCTTATCTTCATTCCAAGGGTAATAGGGAGTTTGGGAAGACACAAGTACAACTAAGAACGTAGCAGGTGGCCATCGGATCTGTCGCCAGTGTTTACTTGTTTCTCACAGTTAGGGATTTTACAAATAAGTTTTGACAAAT
>Ga0210040_10008106_pt1 | contig 12536 bp, 9 predicted proteins | sample CryGeyCG12114_NA_FD_185462 | JGI IMG/M metagenome (GOLD analysis project Ga0210040, IMG submission 185462) | Groundwater microbial communities from aquifer - Crystal Geyser CG19_WC_8/21/14_NA (SPAdes) (version 2) | ecosystem: Environmental > Aquatic > Deep subsurface > Groundwater | place: USA... | reverse complement strand
CCAGGTTGAGAGCGGCTATATCGGCGGCGAGACCGAGAACCCTACTTACAAGGAAGTGTGCTCGGGACAGACCGGTCATGCCGAGGCGGTGAAGGTGACCTTCGACCCGGAGGCGATCTCCTATTCCGAGGTCCTGGACATGTTCATGGGCACGCACGATGCAACGCAGCTGAACCGGCAGGGGAATGACGTGGGCACCCAGTACCGCTCGGCGATCTTCCCGCTGGACGACGACCAGCGTCGCGAGGCCGAGGCTGCAATCGCCCGCGCCAATGCAGCGCTGGGCGGCCGCGTCGTCACGACCATCGAAGGTCTCGCCACCTGGTATCCTGCCGAAGACTATCACCAAGAATATTGGCAGGGCGAAGGGCAGCGCAATCCATATTGCCAGGCGACTATTCCGCCAAAGCTGGCGAAACTGCGCAAGAGTTTTGCCGATCGCGTGAGGGCCTGAGCGCAGGTGCGCCCTGCATAGGTCGATCGGCTCGGCGATGACGAAGCAGGCGTGATATTGCTGCCCTATATCGGCGCGGCATTCGCGGAGATCGCAGGCTGCTTCGCCTTCTGGGCATGGCTTCGGCTGGATCGTTCGCCGCTATGGCTAGTGCCCGGCATCTCGTCGCTATGCCTGTTTGCTTACCTGCTCACGCTGGTCGAGACCGACCAAGCCGGGCGTACTTATGCGGCTTATGGCGGGATCTACATTCTTGCCGCGCTCTGCTGGCTCTGGCTTGCTGAAGGCGTCCGGCCCGATCGGTGGGATTTCATCGGCGTGACGGTGTGCCTCGTGGGCGCGGGAATCATCTTGTGGGGACCACGGCCAGTCTAGCGGCATTCCGCGAAGGAGTGCGATACGCTGCTGTGGCAAAGCGCTTCGTCAGCCGGGCAATCGCCAGCGCGCGATGAAGAAACCATCGAGCCCACCCTCTTTGGCCAGCATGCCGGGGTCGGTGCGCAGCCAGCCTTCCGGCGCAGGGGTGATGCCAGGAGGAAGCTCGCCGGCGGCGATCGGTTCCAGCTGCAAATGCATGCGCGCCGCCTGCGCCTCGCCTTCCTCGCTCTCGAGCGAACAGATTGCGTATACCAGCCGCCCGCCGGGCCTCACCCATCGCGCTGCCCGTTCCAGCAAGCGCGCCTGCATCTCGGCAAGTTCGCTGATCTGGCGCGGGCCTATGCGGTGCAGCACGTCGGGATGGCGGCGGCAGGTGCCGGTGGAGGTGCATGGAGCGTCCAGCAGGACGGCGTCGAACGGCTCGACAGGCTCCCATGCGAACGCGTCGGCTGCCACGATGTCGGCGGTGAGACCAGTCCGGCTCAGGTTCTGCCGCAATATGGCGAGCCGCTGATCGCTGGCATCGAGCGCGGTGACTTGCCATCCTGCCGATGCCAATTGCAACGCCTTGCCGCCGGGCGCGGCGCACATATCGAGCACGCGGCGGCAATCGCCAGAATCAGCGGCATCGCCGAGGATGCGCGCGGGAAGGCTGGCGGCAAGGTCCTGCACCCACCAGGCGCCTTCTGAATAGCCTTCAAGCTCCTCGACCGGACCGCCGCGCGGCACGCGCACGTGACCGGGCGCCAAGCTATGCCCGCCAAGCCGTTCCGCCCATTGGCCGGTATCAGCCCGGTGCTTGAGCGAGAGATCGAGCGGCGGCGGCTCGGCTAATCCGGCGGCGATCGCAGGTGCACGCTCGCCCCACCGTGCAGCCACCTCTGCCGGCAAGGTAGGCGCCGCCGGCAGCGCGAGCTTTTGGCGCAAGAGGGTAGAGAACACGCCATGCGCCAGCCGCCGCGGCCCACCGGCGAGCAGCGGCAGACCTGTCGCCACGACCGCATGCGGCGGCGTGCCGAGGCGCAGCCACTGCGCCAGCATGATCCGCAACACCATCCGTGCCTTGGCATCAGGGGCGAGCGGTTGACGCGTTGCGCTGTCGATCGCGGTGTCGAGGTCCACCAGCCAGCGCAGCACCTCTCCCGTGATGGCACGGGCAAGCGCCTGATCGGCAAATCCAGGCATGCCGCCCATCGCCGCGCGCGCGGCCTGGTCGAGCGTCTCGCCACGGCGCAGAACCGCATCGAGCAGGCGCAGCGCGGCGCGGCGCGCGGGGAGACCGGATGGTGTGGACATGGTCACCACCTAGAACCAGTTGCGCCGGGACACCAGCCGCGCCATCTTGTGCCGCATGACCAAGCGCACCACACAGCGGCCGGACGGTTTCGACAAGCCGGCCTACTGGAGCAACGATCCACCCCCTGCACCGTGCGCACCCGCGCCCGAAAGCAGTGCGCAAGAGGAGCTCAGCCCCACGCGCTACGGCGATTGGGTGAAGAACGGCATCGCGATCGATTTTTCCTGAGGCACCTCGCACATAAACGCGAAGTCCTGCGATCCCTCAGATCCATCCCGCCAGTTCGCGCCGGACAAGCGCCTCAAGCATTGCCATGCCCGGATCGCCTGTATTGAGGCATGACAGCGCAGCAAAGCGCTCGCCGCCAGCTTCGACGAATTGCTCACGACCGCGGATCGCCAGTTCCTCGAGCGTTTCGAGGCAATCGGCTGAAAAGCCTGGTGCGGCAATCGCGAGGCGCCTGGTGCCCGCCCGCGCTTCCTCCGCCAGCACGATGTCGGTCGCAGGTTCGAGCCATTTGGCCCGGCCGAAGCGTGACTGGAAGCTCGTCTGCAGCCGCAGGCCGGGACGATCGAGCGCGTCCTCCAGCAGCCGCGCGGTCTTGCGACAATGACAGTGGTAGGGATCGCCAAGGGCCAGCGTGCGCTCGGGCATCCCGTGAAAGCTCAGGAGCAGGAGCTCAGGCGTGAAATCGAGAGCGTCGAGTTGGGCCGACAGGTCGCGTGCCAGCGCGCCGATATAGTGCGGGTCGTCATGGTACGGCGGAAGGACGCGCAGCGACGGCTGCCAGCGCATCGCCTTCAGCGCGTCGCCTGCTTTATCGACGACCGTGGCGTTGGTGGCTGCGGAATATTGCGGATAGAGCGGGCATAGCAAGATGCGCTCGCACCCCGCCTGCATGAGTTCTGTCAGCCGCGCTGGGATGGAAGGGTTGCCGTAGCGCATGGCGTGACTGACCTGCACCGATGCCCCCAGCCTCTGCTGCAAGGCGCTCGCCTGATCCTGCGTGACCACCGCCAGCGGGGAGCCTCGCTCCGTCCACACCTGCGAATAAGCATGCGCCGACTTCTTCGGGCGGGAATTGAGGATTATGCCGCGCAGGATCGGCTGCCATACGAGCGGCGGGATTTCCACTACGCGCGGGTCCGAGAGGAACTCGGCCAGATAGCGCTTCACCGCTTCCGGGGTGGGCGCGTCGGGCGTGCCCAGATTGACGAGCAGGACGCCCACGCCCCCGCTCTTGACGGGTGGATGGTCATGCGGAAGCTGTTGATTTTGCGAGGTCACAGACCACCCGATAGCAGCGGCAGCCGGCGAAGGCGAAGCCCGGTTGCGGCATAAAGCGCATTGGCGATGGCCGGCGCCACCGCGGGAACGCCGATCTCGCCCGGATCGACGGGCGGCGCGTCGCTGGAGATGAGATCGATGGCGATCTCAGGACAGTCGGCAAGCGTCGGCAGGTCGAGCTGGGCAAGGCGGCGGTTGGTCGGCAAGCCGTCAATGTAGTCGGTCGCCGAGCCGAGCGTGAGCCCGAGGCCGAAGATGAGCCCGCCTTCGACCTGCTGGAGGGCGACATCGCGATTAACCACCCGGCCGATATCGACCGAGGCGACAATCCGCTGGATGCGAACTCCTCCTTCGCCGCGCGTAGCATTCGCAACGACCGCGATGCGGCCTCCATCGTCCACTCCGCCCATCCGGTGGCAGGCCAGCCCTTCCCCGCTGCCGCCTGCGCCCCCGCCCCAGCCAGCCAGCCGGGCGACCCGCTGCAGGCATTGCGCGAGCCGCAAATCCTGGCCGAGCATGGCAATGCGCCAGGAGAGCGGCTCCTCCCCCCTGTCATGCGCAATCTCGTCAATGAAGCTCTCGACCATGAAGCAGGTGAGGCCGTGCGCGTTGGCGCGCATCCGTCCGCTCGGCAAAGAGAGGCTGACGGGGACATGGTCGATTGCCACATCGGGGATGGCGTAAGGGGGAAGGAGGCCTTCCACCGCCAGCGGATCGGCCTCTCCTGCCACCTCGTCGATCGCCGCCCAGGCGGTGCGGCGTGCGAACAGGCGTCGGCCGAATTCACGCGCTGCAGGCGGGCAAGCGATGCGCGCGCGAAAAGCGTCGATGAGTCCATCCGCTGCCAGCCGCGCGCCCAGCGCCGCCGCTGCGGGCATGCGAGGGTGGAGCGCCAATTGCTCCTGCCAGCGAGACCAGGTGAGCTGCACCGGTCGTCCCAGGGATTCGGCTGCTTCGCGCGCGATTAGCGCCGCCTCGATCGCATGGTCATGCTCAAGCCGCCGATCGAAGCTGCCGCCTGCGGGCATGGGGTAGAGCACCACGTCTGCAATCGACAGACCGATCGCCTTCGCCGCCGCCTCGCGTGCCTGCTGGGGCGCTTGCGAGGCGATCCACAATTCCAGTCGCCCGTCGGCCAGCCGCGCGGAGGCGCTCGCCGTTTCGATCGTTCCGTGAACCGCAGGCGCAATGTCGTATCGCCGCACTAGCGGAAAGCGATCGACCTCTGCATCGCCAGTTCCGCGCTCTTCCACCCGATAAGCGCTTCCCCGCAGCAGACCTTCGTCGAGCGCGGCTTCGATTTGCGAACTCTCGACGACGCCCGTTACCGCATAGCGCGGCGCCATGCGTTCGAGCGCCTGCTCGGCGGCCCACCAGGTCTCGCCCAGTGCTGCGAGGAAGCGCTTGCCGCGTACCACTCCAAGCAGGCCGCGCTGGCCGCTGCCTGCCTCCAGATCGTATTGGGTGAGCTCGGCCTGCGGCCTGGGCCCGTGACGAATGGCAGCGAACACCATGTCAGGCAGGCGCACGTCACCCGCGAACAAGTAGGAGCCGTCCACCTTGGCCGGCAGGTCGAGCCGGGGAAACACGATTTCTTCCTCTTGCAGCGCGCTTGCACCGGTCCGCGTGCCGGTCGGCACGGCAGGCGGCTCGGGACGCAAAGGCGGAGGAGATGGTGCATCAAAGCTGGCGGCCTCTTCGGCGAGTTCAGCAAAGCGGGCGCGCCGCTGTTCGTGCGTGACAAAGCCTTCGGCTGCTTCGCACTCCTCCCACGCCACACCCCAACGCTCGGCCGCGGCCATCTGCAACAGCGCGCGGGCGCTCGCCCCCGCCTCGCGGCAGGCCTGCTCATACGCGGGGAGAGAAGTTCCATCCGCCGTCGCGGTGAAGCGGTTCGCCTCGGCCCAGCGGCGCAGCAGCAGGTCGTCGGCGTCGTCGGTCAGCCGGGGCAGGAAGCCGCCAGCCGGGCGCCATAAAGGAGCCCAACGTGCCGCAAGCGGCAGATTGGCATAAGCGCCGCTGACGGGCGCAGGTTCGACGGCCACCTGGCGCCAATCGGCACCGAGTTCCATCGCCACGATCTGCGGCAGGATAGTGGTGACGCCCTGCCCCATTTCGAGCTGCGGCACAGCGACGGTGACGACTCCGTCACGCCCGATCCGGAGCCAGGCATCGAACGACGTTTCGCCCTGCCCCGGTTCGAGCGGCGCTCCATAGGTGCGCGGCATCAGTGTCCATGCCAGCAGCAGCCCGCCGCCGGCAGCCGCTCCGGCCAGCACTCCGCGTCGCGTAACCTTCACCTGTCAGCCCGTTCTGGTCACGTGCCTCAGGCGGATGCCCCCTGCCGCGGGGCGTCGAGCCATGCGGCCAGGCGCTCGGCAATGGCGGCAAAGGCGCGGCCCTGCGCGGTATCATTCGCCGCCGGCGGTTGCCCTGTATCGCTGGCGACGCGGATTTCCATTGCCAGCGGCACGCGCCCGAGAAATTCCTCACCAAGTGCGCGAGCAGCTGCTTCAGCCCCCCCCTGTCCAAATGGATCGCTCGCCTCGCCGCAATGCGGGCAGACATAGCCTGCCATGTTCTCGATCAGCCCGATGATCGGGATCTCGCCCTGGCGGAACAGGTCGAGCGCGCGTGTCGCGTCGATCAGCGCGAGGTCCTGCGGGGTGGAGACGATGATCGCGCCAGCCGGCTTGAATTTCTGCATCATGGTCAGCTGCACGTCACCGGTGCCCGGCGGCAGGTCGACCAGCAGGACCTCGACGTCCCCCCAGGCAGCTTCCATCATCTGGCTGAGTGCCTGGCCTACCATGGGGCCGCGCCAGGCGATTGCCCGCCCGCCTTCGATCAGCTGGGCCATTGACAACAAGGATACGCCAAACTCGCTCTTGACCGGGATCAGCGTTTGCCCTTCCGCCCTCGGACGCTGCCGCGCCGGGTCGAGCAGCATGACCTGGCTCGGCCCGTAAATGTCCGCATCGACGACGCCCACCTTGCGTCCGCTTCGCGCCAGCGCGACAGCGAGGTTGGCGGTGAGCGTGGACTTGCCGACGCCGCCCTTGCCCGAACCGATCGCCACGATCTGGCGCTGCACACGCTCGGCCATGAGCGCGACGCGCACCTCGGCCACATCCGCGACGGCGCCAACCGCTGCCTCCAGTTCACGCTGCAGCTCGGCAGCGGCCGACCGGCCCAGGTCCGCTGCGTCGCCAACGATGGTCGCCACCCGGTCACGATAGCTGACGGATCGCACCCGGGAGCGCAGGCGCTCAGGTATGGCTTGGGCGATGATGTCTTTGGAGCTCATGGGGTGAGCCCCTAGCGCACGGCACACGCGCTTGCAGCGAAAAAGTCGCACGTTGGGACACGCGCGGCGCGGTGCCCCTGTTTTTTGACGATACTCCCCCTATAAAGAGACGCATGGATAAAATGGGCGGGTATTTGGAAAGGATCGCACTGGCGATGGCCGGCAAACGCAACCCCTGGAGCAAGGGTGAAGGGGGCCGTGATACGGACCAGGAAGGCGCTGTTCCGCCTCGGGGTGAGGATTCCAACCCGCCGCGCGGTCCGCGCAATCCATGGCTGCCGGGCAATGGCAATCAGGAGCGGCCGCGGCGTTCTGCCAGCATTGAGGACATATTCAAGAACCGCGGGCCCGAGGGACCGCGCCGCATGGGTGGGCCGGGCGGACCGAACTTCCGCATGCCCGGCATGCCCGGCGGCAAGCGCCTGTTCCCCCTGCTGATCGGCGGCGTTGTGCTGGGCTGGCTTGGCCTCTCGATGGTGCATCAGATCGGCCCCAAGGAACAGGCGACGGTGACAACGCTCGGCAAATATTCCGACACGCTGCGCCCCGGGCTGAATTTCACTCTTCCCTGGCCGATCCAGAGCGTGGACGTCACCGACGTTACGTCCATTCGCTCGGAACGCATTCCCGGAAGTGCCGCGGAAAAGCTCATCCTGACGGGCGATCAGAACCTGGTCGATCTTTCGTATCTCATTCGTTGGAACATCAAGGATCTTACGCAATATCGCTTCCAGCTCGCCGAGCCTGACGAGACCGTGCGAGAAGTGGGCGAGGCTGCGATGCGTGCCTCAGTCGCCGAGCATGAGCTTGATCGCGTGCTCTCGGGTGCCGGTCGCGCCGATATCGAAGCCAGTGTACGCGAGCGGATGCAGGCCATTCTCGATGCATATCGGTCAGGCATTGCCGTTCAGGGCGTGGAGATCGAGAAGACCGATCCGCCCGAGCGGGTTGTCGAGGCGTTCAAGGACGTTTCCGCCGCACAGCAGGATGCCGAGACCGATGTGAACCGCGCTCGCGCCTATGCGCAGCAACTGCGCGCCCGCGCGGAGGGTGATGCGGCCGCGTTCGACAGAATTTATGCCGAATATCGCCTGGCTCCCGAAGTGACGCGCCGCCGGCTTTATTACGAAACCATGGAAAGCGTGCTTGCCGATACCGACAAGACCATCGTGGAGACCGAAGGCGTGACGCCCTATTTGCCGCTGCCGGAAGTGAACCGGCGCCGACAGGAGCAGACTGTAACCGTACCTGCACAGCCTTCGGGAGAGCAGTAATGGAAGCGATCTGGAACAGGTTCAAAATCCCGATCATCGCCGTCGTGGTGCTGCTTGTGGCGCTGATGTCGAGCTTCGTCGTCGTTCCCGAGACACAGCAGGCAGTGATCGTGCGCACGGGTGAGCCGGTGCGCGTGGCCAATCAGTTCGCCGCCAACGAGGCTTATGGGCTGACGGGCGCGGGCGTGATTGCGCGGTGGCCGTTCATCGAACAGGTGCAATATGTCGACAAGCGTGTGCTCGACCTCGACATGGAGCGGCAGCAGGTGCTCTCGAACGACCAGCAGCGCCTGCAAGTCGACGCTTACGCACGCTTCCGCATCATCGACCCTGTAACGATGGTCGAGACAGCGGGTAGCGAAGAGAATGTGGCCGCACAATTGTCGCCGATCCTCACCTCGGTCCTGCGCCAGGAACTGGGCCGCCGCTCGTTCGGATCCCTCCTCACCGCAGAGCGCGGCACGGCCATGCAGAACATCCGCGATGCGCTGGACCTCCAAGCCCGGCAGTATGGCGCACAGGTCATCGACGTGCGTATCAAGCGGGCCGACCTTCCCGAAGGTACGCCGCTCGACGCGGCGTTCACCCGGATGGAGACCGACCGGACGCAGGAGGCGGAGACGATCCGTGCGCAAGGTCGCAAGAATGCGCAAATCATCCGCGCCGATGCCGAGGCGGAGGCAGCCAATGTCTACGCCGCCGCCTACGGCAAGGATCCGGACTTCTACGACTTCTACCGCGCGATGGAGAGCTACCGCCGTACCTTCCAAACGGGTACCGGGGACAGCTCGATAATTCTCTCGCCGGACAACGAGTACATGCGCCAGTTCCGCGGTCGCTAGCGGTTCGCTCCGACGGCATTCGCTTACGACTACACTTGTCGTTCAAAGCTTATTCAGCCGTTCTGGTAGAATTCGCGGTGCGGGGGCGGAACCGATCGGAGGCCCAAGCGCCTTGGATCAAGATCGAGAATGTAAAGGAAAAGAGGACGTGAAGCCTGTGCGATATTCCTACGGCATCACTGCTGCACTGCTTGCCGGCGGTGCGGCCATCTCGCTGGCCACTGGCTTTCCCGCCGGGGCGCAGCGAGCGCAGAATGAAGATCTGAGGATCGAGAATGCCGTGCCCCGTGCCGGCGCACCAGCCAGCTTTGCGGACTTGACTGAAATCCTGCAGCCAGCAGTGGTGAACATCTCCACCCGTCAGCGGATCACCGTCAGCAACAACCCCTTCCAAGGTACGCCTTTTGCCGACCTGTTTGGCAATAACGGCCAGCCGACTACGCGCGAGGCGCAGTCGCTGGGCTCGGGCTTCCTGATCTCGGCCGATGGCTATGTGGTCACCAACAATCATGTCGTGAGCCCCGAGCAGAGCGCAGAACTCGAAGAGGTGACCGTCACCATGCCCGACGGCGCCGAGTACCCGGCCGAAGTCGTCGGCCGCGATGAGCAAAGCGATCTCGCCGTGCTGAAAATCAGCCGCTCTGAGCCATTCCCCTTCGTGCACTTTGGCGATTCGAGCCAGGCACGCGTGGGAGACTGGGTTATCGCGATCGGCAATCCCTTCGGGCTCGGCGGCACGGTAACCAGCGGGATCGTTTCTGCGGTGCTGCGCTCGACGGGCATGACCGGCGGTGCCTATGACCGCTACATCCAGACCGATGCCAGCATCAATCGCGGCAATTCGGGCGGGCCGTTGTTCGACATGCAGGGCAATGTCATCGGCATCAACAATGCGATCTTTTCGCCTTCGGGCGGCAGCGTGGGCATTGGCTTCGCCATCCCGGCCGAGATTGCCAGTCCGATCGTGGACAAGCTGATCAGTGGCGAGGAGATTCTGCGCGGCTATCTCGGCGTTCAGATCCAACCCGTGACCGAGGATTTCGCGGACGCGCTCGGACTTGAGGAGCGGCGGGGCGAGTTCATCCAGTCGGTCCAGCCGGGCGAACCGGCGGAGCGTGCGGGCCTGCAAGCGGGCGACGTCGTGCTTCAGGTCAACGGAAAGGATGTCACGCCCGACCAGACCCTGTCCTTCCTGGTGGCGAATATTCAGCCAGGCACGACCATCCCACTTGCGTTCATCCGTGATGGGCAGCGTCGTACGCTCGACGTGACAGTCGGGCGTCGTCCAAGCGAGGAGGAGTTGGCGGCGCAGAGCTTCAACCCCGACGAAGAAATCCCCGACGCTGCCCCGCAGCAAGGCGGTGGTCTGATCGAGAAAGCCCTGGGCATCCAGGCGATCCCTCTCACACCTCGGATTGCCAACCAGCTTGGCATGTCGGGTGAGACGCAGGGTCTCGTCGTGACTGCGGTCGACCCGAATTCGGATGCAGCGCGCAAGGGCATCGCACGCGGCTTCGTCATCATGGGCGCCAACGGGACCGATGTCGCGGGGCCGGAGCAGCTCGAGGCGCAGATCAGTCAGGCGCAGTCCGAAGGGCGCGAGGCGCTGTTGCTGCGGGTCCGGGCACGGAATGGCCCGGCCATCTCTGTACCAATCCGCCTGCGCGAATGACGCGCCGGTAATTGCAAAGAAGAGGCCCCATCGCATAGGCGCATGGGGCCTTTTCTTTGCCTGAACTGAACCTAAGGGATTGCGGCCGGTGGGGCGGTCCCTGCCGGCCTGCCGACCTTCTCAACCCTGCGGTAACGTGCCGCCGGTCGCCCGCTCCAGGAAGTCGTCGTTTGCGGCCGGCGGGGGAGGAGGCGGGCTTCCACGACCGGGCGCAGGTTGTTGCGGCGTGACGGGAGCGCGGCCATCCGGAAATGCATCGTCGAACGATCGCTCACGCCCGGGCTCAGGTTCTTCGGCCACATCAGGCGATCCGACCCAATTGCCCTGCTCGTCCACGTAATAATATGTGTCTGGATCATCGAAGTAGAATTCGTCATCCGGCTCAAGGCGCCATTCGGGCAGTTGCAATTGCGTCTTGAACTCCTCGACCGGCCGGTCGCGCACGGCATAGCGCATGAAGTCGGCAAAGGCCCGCGCGGGTGCGGTACCGCCCTGCAGGCCGGGGACTGCGGCAGCATCATCGCGGCCCATCCACACGCCAGTGGTGATCCCGCTCGAGAAGCCGACGAACCAGCCATCCTTGTTGGAACTGGTCGTGCCGGTCTTGCCCGCGACCGGGCGGCCGATCTGCGCGGCGCGGCCCGTGCCCGTGGCAACCGCGGTCTGCAACAGGTCGGTAATGCCGGCGGCGACATATTCGGGCACGAGCTGATAGCTGCGCGGCCGTTCACGCCGGTAAAGCACTTCGCCGCTCGAATTGGTGACCCGCAAAATGGCGTAGGGCTCAACCGATTCGCCGCTCGCCGCCACAGCGGCGAAGGCGCGTGTCAGATCGAGCACCCGCACTTCCGAACTACCCAGCACCATCGCCGGATTGGTTGAGATGGGCGTGGTGATGCCGAAGCGCCGCGCCATTGAGGCGACGTTGGAGAAGCCCACCTCATTGCCCAGCTGCGCGGCGACGGTGTTCTTGGAATAGGCAAAGGCCGAGCGGACGTCGATCTCCCCGGCATAGGAGCCGCCGGAATTGCGCGGGCTCCAGCCTTCGATGGTGACCGGCTCGTCCACCACGCGATCGTCGGGCGTATACCCTGCCTCCAGCGCAGCAAGGTAGACGAACAGCTTCCACGCCGAGCCGGGCTGGCGCAGCGCGCTGACGGCACGATTGTAGTTAGAATCGACATAATCGCGCCCACCCACCATCGCCAGGATTGCGCCGTCACGGTCCATGCTCACAAGGGCACCCTGTGCGGCACGAGGCACATTACTGTTGATAGATCTGGTCGCCGCGCTCTGCATGCCGACATCGAGAGTGGTCCACACTTCGATAGGCTCGTAATCGTCGGAATAGGGCAGCAGCATGTCGAGCTGCGGCAAAGCCCAATCGGTGAAATAACGCACCGAGTTCTGGCTCTCGTCCTCCTTCAGCCGGACGGTGGAAAGATCGATCCGGTCCACGTCGGCAGCGCCGATCGCGCCGTATTTGTGCATCTGCGAGAGCACGACATTGCCGCGCGCCACCGCGGCATCCACATCGGCAGTGGGAGAGTAACGGCTCGGGGCCTTTACCAGGCCCGCGATGATGGCGGCCTCTTCAGTGCTCAGGTCACGCGCCGAATGGCTGAAGAACTTGCGGCTGGCGGAATCGATGCCGTAAGCGCCGCCACCGAAATAGACCTTATTGAGGTAGAGTTCGAGAATCTGCTCTTTCGAGAACTTCCACTCGAGCGCCATCGCCAGCACCGCCTCGCGCAGCTTGCGATCCACGCTGCGGTTCGAGTTGAGAAAGATGTTGCGGGCCAGCTGCTGGGTGATGGTGGAGGTCGCCTCCACCCGATCATCGTCCCGCAAAGCCACCAAAACCGCGCGCACCAGACCCAGCGGGTCGATGCCGGGGTGCGAATAATACCGGCGGTCCTCTACCGCCACCATCGCATCCTTCATGATCGGCGGGATCTCGTTTGCATCGAGCCACTCGCCGTAACTCGGCCCCAGGGAGACGATTTCCGTCCCGTCGCGCGCGCG
>Ga0210040_10008105_pt1 | contig 12536 bp, 6 predicted proteins | sample CryGeyCG12114_NA_FD_185462 | JGI IMG/M metagenome (GOLD analysis project Ga0210040, IMG submission 185462) | Groundwater microbial communities from aquifer - Crystal Geyser CG19_WC_8/21/14_NA (SPAdes) (version 2) | ecosystem: Environmental > Aquatic > Deep subsurface > Groundwater | place: USA... | reverse complement strand
CGATTAAATTAACCGATATAATAATTTAAAAATTTTTACAAAAAAATGGAAGTAATTAATAAAAAGAGCTTTTTATCTGACTGTTTGGTAAAAAATAATAAATTTTAGTTCTACTGCTATTGCAATTTTTATGGAGATTTTTTCTGACATGCGTTGCGTTTGTTTTATTTGCTAAGTTTTATTTTTAAAGTATTATTATATTATATTATCATCATCATGAATCAACATTTTACATGGATCCTTCAATGAAGGTGCAGATATAAAGTACTAAATTACTTCTCAAAAAGGAGGCGAGGAACACCGGAAAGCTCACACACGGCAAAAGTATAGAAAATCGACGCATTGTATTTTCTGGTGTTGAAAAGCTATGGCTAAAGTTATAAAACTCCCGCGAAAATCGTGAACACAATTTTTGACATTTTATGTTTTGGTTAACTAATAGACTCGGCAGTTTTGTAGGATTATTTGTACATTTTATTTCGAACCAAGCAATGTATAGTATTTGTATATTCAAACCAAGAAGCTAGCAAAGAAAAGGAGATAACTAGGCTGTAAATACAGACGCAGACCGCTAAAATGGTAAATTACTTACTGATTACATTTGTTACTCCTCGCAATAAGGCCCCCTAAAGATAATATCTTTGTTTTTCCTATTTTACTTATAGTCTGTGACTTTGCACACCGATGTGGGGGATATCAAGATTGAACTCCATTGTGATTTATGTCCAAAAACGTGCGAAAATTTTCTTGCTCTCTGTGCTAGTAATTATTACGACGGTTGCATCTTTCACCGGAACATGAAAGGATTTATGGCTCAAACAGGAGACCCTACTGGCACTGGAAAAGGTAAGGTTCTGATTTTTCATTCACATCACAATGTGATTCAAATGTGTATTGTTATTGTCTTCTAAAATTGCACGCAACTGTGTAAGGTCAGAGCCCTATAGGGTCTACTTCTGTTCATATTAAATAGTAAAAACAATGAGCGATGGAGATACAAAATAAAAATTCATGCATTTTTAACGTGCTCTTATAGGTTTTGTTGTTAAAGATAATGTTTGCAAAAAATTCTTTTCAGGCGGATCTTCCATCTACAACACCAAACTTCCCGACGAATTCAAGGATGAGCTTCGGGTAAGATGCTGTTGCTGTGAATTATTGACATATTGACATTTATATTAGGTCCCATGTTTAATTTGCTGATTGACAAACATTTTATAGCACAACGTTCGTGGAGTGGTATCGATGGCCAACAGTGGTAGCCAGTTCTTCATTTTGTATTCAGGGCAGCCTCATCTGGACTTAAAGCATACCATCTTTGGAAGGTAAAGTTGTTTGCCGACATGCACTCTCGTCCTTATCTCAAAACTCAAACAATATGCACTGTTACCAATTGCATTTGATAGTGTGAGCAGATCTTTTATTCAACTAACTTATTTTTTTTTTCAGAGTTATAGATGGGTTTGAAAGTTTAGAAGAATTGGAAAAGTTGCCTGTTAATCCTAAAAACTATAAGCCACTTACTGATACCAGAATAACGTCTGTCACAATACATGCCAATCCTTTTGCATTAGAATAGTTTTTTCTGTTTAGAGAGAAAATCATTTCTGCGAGAAACTTGAAAATGTACCAGCTGATGTAGGTTGCAGCCAATTTTCGGTCGAATAATCGCCGTTTCCGTCAATAACGTGGAATGTGTACGCCCAACGTGGTTTTTGGGATGTGTTTGGCTCACTTTGATGGATCACTAAACCATCTATCAGTACAAGGTCACCTGCGGAGTGTTTTTTATTCAGAGTAGGATAGGAATATATTTTCTTTTATACAGAAAACACAAATAAATATTTCGTATAAACACACTGGTAGCCTAATTACCTGGCTTTACTACTGCTGGTTGAAGCTCATCACTCTTAGCTTGTGGGACAGCTTCTCCTTTTGTCACGAATAGGGTACTCTCGTGTTCATCTGGATTTCGAACGAACCTGCGAATTGGTTCCCAAATGAATTGGCAAACCAACCAATGCAGATCATACTTTCGGTTTCGGTCCATGTAAGTGTGATGCTTTGTTAAAATAATTTAAAGTTTACAGGACAAATCTAAAAAAATAATGATAACCTTTGATAGACCTTTCCTTCCAAATGTGATCCAGGCCAAAAATGTAAACAGCCGTTTTCCAAGGTGGCGTCATCTAAAGCTATCCAAAATCCGAGTAAAGATTTCTGAGGTGGCTCAGTGTATAAGTACGTAGCATCTTGATGTGGTTTCACTGCAAAAATTGTGAAGCAACCATTGAACGCCTTAAAAAAATATATTTTAAAGCCTAAATATGCTTATAAAGAGGATGGCTCATGGGTGCGTCCTCTAACATTGGTTTTCCAATGATCTGTCTTCATTAAATAACATGGTCGCTGAAGTCAAAAGATTTCCCTACAGCCCTACATGCTGAGGAAAGGTTTTCTCGGTGGCATTTACTATCAAGTTATTAGCAAAATTAAAAGTAACACTAACTAGAAACAAAATCAAATTAAAGAAGCAAATTAGAAACATTTCTACTGTACCCGTGCCACCAATCTGTGGATGTTTGAATATAACCATGCTTTGCACCACCTTTGGATTCTCAAAACTTGTTATTTTCTGGACAACCTTTAGCACCTTTTCACTCAATGTAATTTCCCTAAAGGTTGGTTCCAGTGCGTGAAGCGCATGCCCAACTTTATTAAGAGCATTGTTAATATTTCGGTCCGGCAGGAGCTGTCCAGTTTTGTCCAATGCCGTCTCTTCGAAAAAGCCTCGAATTTTGTCCCCGCTCTCTGCGAAGTAAGTGTCCCTAGAATTTTTCTCATCCTGTCCGTTCATGTGTCAATAACAAATTTATCTTTAAGTCACCAACCAAAAGTGTTGTTTTGCAAATTTATATTTCATTTTACCACAAACACAGACAAAGGGGCGTCTGCACAATACTTTTTAATCACTTCCTTTGTCGTTTCTTTTATCTTTTGTACTTCTTGGGGACTTAGAAAGTCAGAAATAACTGCATATCCATTTTTATGGAACTGAAGAAGTAAAATTTTTACGATTTATCTTATAAGACATTGATACTATTCATTTTTAAAATATCTGGTTGTATACACACATTTTGAACTCCAGAGTCTCCTTTGCCATTGCCACCCTCCATAAGTCACAATGTAATTTGATCTTTCTCTCTAGTGATACTTATTTATTTGATAGAAATTAAATAATATACACCGTACCCGTGAAATTTTTATACCATTTGTATTCTTGAACTGATATGCTTTATGTAATAATGGGAATATGAACAAAATTGGGTATCAATATCAGATCAGGACATTCAATAATTCTGATAACTGCCATATTACAATCGCTAACCATACGATACGGTATTTTTACTTCAGCTTTGTCATGTGGTTTCGTTATGAGGTATCGTTTTTTTCTGTCTATTAGGATTATCAGTATTTTTAAGTCTATTAGGTCTACTATATAATGACCATAATTTGTGCAGCAGACATTCATCTATACATTATGTACCATATAAAGTACATACATAAATTAGTTAGTTTGTTAGTTGTGGTTGTATAGCTAATAACTTTTAGATCTGTTTTTATCATATTTTAAGCACAGACTTCATTCAATCAGTTCAGGCTCAGTCAGTATATAATTAATGAATGACACAAGTGTCTATAATGCGCATACTTAAAACTTCATGTTTCCTCCCAACTAACTGACTGCTGTATGCTTAAAAAGTAAATATTTATGAAATAGACCGAATTCAGTTAATATTCTGAAAAATTCTGAAGTGGAAAATGTAAAATAGAACCAATTGATCTAAAACTATGATGGAGAAAAAAATCGTTTTTAATCAGTCGGGTTATCTAGCATTAGAAGATCATTACTACTAGAAGATGTTCATGGAGGCGAGATTAATACAAAGAAACTAGAAACAACAATGCTTCAATTTCCATCTATTTTTCTTTTCGAATCTCCCAGTTGGTTCTGAGCAGAAAGCATGGAGCCAATTAGTATAATGGTACCTGAACGCCTAGAAAGAAATAGATGATTAAAACGAACTATTACATACATCTTCGCTTCGCAGAAAAGAAGAGGCGCTTCAAGAAACTTCGCGGAAGCTTGCAATAATTGCCAGCAATTTTTTCCTTTCAATAGACGAAAAATGCATTGGCGCATTATTGTACGCTTCATAGTTCATCTTGCATTATTTAGTGTCTGCAGCTCTTGTCTTCTATCTGTTGTGGCTGAATTTTGACAGCTGACTATATAGAAACACAAATTATAATAATCATAATATTCATTATTGTAAAAATCACTGCTATTGCTATCCACCATGATAGTAAGTAGCCTAAAAGGCTCAGTCAGTATTCTTGACAACGATGTTAATAGTCATTGGAAGTTAGAGTGCTCAAAAAAGTGAGTATATAATGAACTATGGTTTTGTACACAATTATACTTTTACTGAACGAATGACATATCCAGATCTAAATCTGTAGCGTTTGTGGACTGCAGATGCTAGAAAATAACGCATTAAATGTGTGGGTGTTCGTATTTGGATTATATATGGAAGAAACGTAAACATTAATGCAATCAGCAATCATAAATCTTGAATGAAGAAATTAGGCACAAAATAGAAACACCTCAATTGTTTGTCTTCCTATTCTCAGCCCAATAACTTTACTAATCATTGTAAGTCGATGAGTCATTCATAATGTTTCCGACATTCTTGTGCTCACGTTTTGCCATTTTAGTGTGAGAACGGAAATAGGAACGCTCCAGCGAAATTCTCAGGCTTCTTGCCTCAGCATCACGTTTTCCATTCAAGGAAGTTGAACAAGTGAACAAACTTAACCAATACTATAAGGAAAATATACGTAAATCTTGGAGTTGTTAAAATAATAGATTTGATTCTGATATTAGACATTATTATCTGAAACACTTATTACCTTGAAATGATTCATAGCAATATTATACAAGCAAACATAATTTTGGAATTGAAATTACGCTTGCGAAATTACTTTAAAGAATATTTGAACAATGCGTGAGGTTATGTATGGCGTAACAATATATAGGTAAAGCTCATGGCTCATGGCCCACATTAAATGGATAAATGGGAAGAAATATTTTTCTAGTTAGTAACTACGTGTTACTAGTTAAAAATACGTAATATATTTCATCCGATCCAATAGCAGTGTATGTTCTATAGTTGCTAGAAAGTTTGTTTTGAGCAAACGCAGAAAACCTGCACGCAGAATAGAGAGCGCGTGTCAGACATGTATTTCAATAATTTTCAAAGAAATCATACCATGGAACGCACGACATTTTGATGGTTAAGTAAGGGAATAAAATGAACCTTTTTTTGAAAAGGTATCTTTTTAATTTTCTTTTTATATCACACCCACGGTATATTTACGTTTTAGCTAAATTGATAATTCAGAAAAAAATGTGCACAATAGTTAATTTCTTGAAATTCAATCATAGGATTTTTATAATTTTTTCCCAATCATATTTAGGATACTAGTTATCAACAATGATTTTTATCTTGAACGCTGGACAGTTTCTTTTATGCTTACGCTGTAACTAATGTAGTAGTTAGCCGAAAAATCTGAACATTTTTGCGTTCTTAACACCACTAGAGTTAGAGTTGTAAATTTTTGTCTTACCTGAGAATGAGATGCAAGCTATCTCGTATGAGTCAGTAATTAGGGATGGTGGACACATTTTTGTACACATGAAAGCCCCAACCAATGTAAGGTATCCGAATTTTTTTTTCAGATTGCTCTAAAACTTATCTTGTGTTTAAACTGCCTGTGCTTTAAAAACCTATCTTATATTAGAAGGGATGATCTTAACACCGCATACTGAAGCTGACACGAGCTAAAATAACACGTGGAGTGGACTTAGTAGTACTTCCGAATTGCAAGATTTTGCAATTCACAAAATTTGCAAACAATCGGATTTTATGACGTAGCTGGTTGGTTTGATGATAATTGTGAAAACACTGTGCATATCTATCTGATGTGAAGATGTTTCCAAAAGCTGGTTTTTCAAGTCATCATATTATTTAACTTCTTTGAACATCAAATTGTCGTCACTGTATTTTTGATGCTGCTGTATTCAAGATTTCCAATTTCTTTGACGTTTGGGTTTGCAGTCGGCCTACAAGATGTGCTGATTAATGCGCGAGTCCAGCTTTTATGTGACATCATTCTCATTCAAAGAAAAATAAGAAATCAGGGAAATTTTCCTCGCGCGCATACAGTAGTATTATTTGTTTATTTCACAAATATATAAGCAGTAGTTTTTTCTTCTTCAAGTAAATACACCCATCTAGAGTATAGAAAAAGAGTTTGTTCACAGATTTATAAACATGTCTGAAAGATATGTAAATTTTCTAATGGAAAATATATTCATGTTTGACAATATATTTTTTGTTTTTCATGAATTTATTCATAATCGTGCGTTCATGGCCGTTCATACAATTTCAAGTGGTTCTCATAATTCGTTTCATGTGGTTTGTAGGAACTGACGTAGTTCTACATGAGACACCAAATTTTAGCTATAAAACGGACTTTATTCTCTAGTCTAGTCACTTTTCATTTTATTAGATATTTAGGACAATTGTGGTGAATACATGGTCTCACTTATGTCAGTGACGTCATTTTCCAAACTCTCTAAACCCTCATCTGTCTAATCAAATAATATAAATATCACTTCAGTTGGCGTTTGTTTGAACAAATAATGCTACAAGTCTGAGTACTAGCTGATAGATTTGCTTCAAAAAAAGACAGGTCAGAAATAACTTTCAATTCAAATAATGATATTTGTAATTCTTAGGCGTAAGAAATTACTAGGTAGGTGAAGAAGAAGACATCGAAAAGGAAAATATGATATGCTTGAATACTATTGATATAAATATCTGTGAATATGGACTGCGAGCATAAGCTTTAGAGTGTTTGTCGAAAAAATCCAGATGAACGTAGTTACTGTAAAATTAACTACTGTCATTATCCACAATATTGCACGAAAAAAAAAATTACAACCCTATCATCACAGCTTGCTAGAGTTTTTGTCACTTAATAATGGTAAACAAAAAACTGTACGTTAAGTGACGATGAAAGAAATCAACTGATTGGATAAAATTTCGATAATCATGAAATTGATATGAGGATAGATAGAATTTACAGCGTAATATAATATTGACGGAAGGCTGGATGCAAGTAATCTCCCACTTCGCACGTGAAAAAAAATATCAAGACGTGTTTCTTTTATAATGATCAGGATGAATGCTTTATTTCGAAAAAGAATAGGGTTCAATTATCACAGTTTACTCCTATCATAAACATAGGCATATTTTCCCTTCATTGTTATAACATTGCTCAAACCTTAGGATCAAGTATAAACAGATTTACGAAAAAATTCTTTTGCATACATCATTCATCTGGAGACAAGTTTTGTATTCTCCTCTAAAAAAACATCAGAAATATATGGGAAACAAATTTGACTTAACTTATTTAAAAACTCACTAGGTCTATTGCAATAAAAACCATGACTGAATCGCTCTTATTACAAGCACAATAATAAATTAGGTACAAAATTCATCAGCAAAATTTAGCGTAAAAACTCAAAAAGTTTAGAAACTCGTTCTCATTATAATTTTTTTCAACTGCAGCCAAAAAAACAAAAAAGTTGAATTTCACACCAAACTCGAAGAAACAAATATATACTAGCTATATTTCATATACAACAAAAACTATTTAGTCATATTACTCATAATTATAGGCTGGAATGTTTATCTTGTAGTGCTAGATCGCTCAAGCGAAATTGTATTGAGTATTTTGTCAATGTGTGGAAAAGTAGCTATGTTGCAAATGTTCTTTTTCCCAAACATTTGCACTCATTGTGTAACAACCACAAAAAACAACTTGCTATATACAACTTTTCATACCAAATTGCAACCATTCTCCACGTGTAACCTTTTCCATTACCTTAAGGAGAGGACATGGACATACAAAGGTTCACACAAACATTTCCATCATCTAACAAGAAACTCCATTTAAACCTCACATAGGAAAATATAACCAATTGTAGTCAGCAAGTGCATCCAATAGGTTGTAATAATGGAGGCACGTGTAAATAGTTCCAAAGGATATAACATTTTGCTTTAGATTTACTTAGGACAACTACAATGCTTTCGTAGTAATAATTCCATTTGGAGGAAAAAAAATCTCAAATATTAATTCCCTTCTCAAGGTTTAATGAGAAACTTGCACAACATGGGTTCATTCAGAAGATGATTTATGTCCATCCTAATAGTTCCCACAGAACTATTTAGTATAAGGCTGAACAATACTGTCTCACTACACCCCTAACATTTCCAGCCTCGAAAACTCGAGTCAAATGACTAGTACTTACACACATGCTTCATCCAACCAACAGATACATACGAGAATAGTAGTATTACACATGAGGTAACCTTTAACGATAAATGACTTATTAGGTATCAGCATAAAAATTCTCACACAAATATATATATATTAATATTATTATAACAACAATGTTCAATAAAATAGTAGTAGTGGTAGTAGCAATAAATTAACCCTAATGGTACACCGAACATCTATATAGTAGATCTACAATACACAGAAGCCCTCATGGGTTTGCGTAAATGCTGCGATGTCTCATGTCAAAGTTGAGATAGATAGGGAATGGCAATACGAAATAATCAACTTTATGCTAACTAACTTAATAGTAATAATAATAATAACTACTTGTAGACTCCCATGTTTACGTGGTGAACCTTTCGGGATGCACCAGTTCCATATACAGGTCAGATTTGAGGAACCGTACGAAAGCGTCAGACTCCAGCAGGCCTTGGATCCGTTTTTGAGCTTGATCGAATGTGCTCTGTGTTGGTTGAGCCATCTTGGACACTAGTCTTTCTTTGGTGAGGGAATCAAGGTTGATCTGTGGAAAACAAGACAAAAAAATTAATAAAATTATCTCACTAACTATTCCTGCTGTCTCAGACAGTCACGTAGGGAGGGGAGAAGATGTTAATAAACAGGATAAAAAATGAGTTCGTTCGTCCATGCATGCATCAATCAAGATGTAAGAATGACGACAATTATGAACTTTGAGACACTGTAATTTGAGAGTGTGCGGCCATAAAATGTAGCCGTATATGATAACAGTGTGAAGGGACATTGGTACTAAAAAAATGAAGGAAATAGAGTCACACTTACTTCTTTTGGAGCTTGTTCAACTATAAAGTCATTAAAGATCTTTTGAGCTTTGCTATTCAATTTGCTTTGACGGCTTTTACGGTACTCCTCAATGGCGAGCCAGAACTCGATATTTTCATCACTGAATTCTCTCTGAAGGAACGCACGGAATAGGCATTGACCATCTAGAAGATAATGAGAATCACACAAATAAAGTCACAACGTCCATTCATGGAACTCGTAGACAAAAAAATTATCACACTAACTAGTTAAAGGCATACATATGCTTTGAGTCAGGTGTTACTAAAAACGCATGCATAAACTATTATTTTTTCTGACGTTTGTTACGTGGGTCGAAATCGTAGGCTAACCACCTAGATATAATGCATCCAGATCTACTGACAGACTGTAACCCTCAAAATAACAATAATTTCATCCTCAAATACTTCGCAGTAATGAGATCCCAATCCAAACAAATAGAAAACACAGCATCATCACATGACCCAATAGAAAATTGATCCAGTCATTCAACAAAAGGATTCATCATTACGCTCCAAAGAATTAAGGTATTGGATTCCCACCCAGTAAACAAAACTATTATTTTTTCACCCACGCAATAAAGATGAATGCAAATCTTGGTCACGTACGTGAATGAAACCAAAACCAGTCAGCCACTAACTAACAAAATATGGACAACAAATGCTCCCTATAGTTATAGCGCTACCGTGCTTTCATGTCACTCCCGCAAAATTCAATTACAAGACACTTATCACATATCATTGACACACAATATGATAGATGACTTACATTTTGAGGCCATGAGATCATTGAAAGAGGTTGCCCATTTTTCAGCTTCTTCCGGTGCTGGTCTAACAGAGGAGCTATTTGCATGGATATTCCCCTCCGTATGGCGTCTCTTAAGGAATCCCAGTCGGAATTTCATATCGGTTCCCCTATAACAACAATAAAACACAAAAAGTTAGGATTAATAATTTCTTTATATAAATCATCTTCAGTTGGCATTGACACACTTTTCTCGCTTACATTCTACAACTTATCTGGCCACTAACAAAGGGAACCAGGCTGTTCGGTTCACACAGCTTAACAATGGGAACTAGGATGAATTGTGTATTAAAAACTTTTGCAGTCTACTGAGTATACAACAAATTTAGCCCTCGTCCTTCACATATCAATTTGAATCCATGGATTTATTCGTTACACTAACAGCATGCATTTTTACACCCTGAATACAGTATGGAATGCTATAGAAAATGAAATTCCGGATGCCAGAGTCCATTATATTTCTACTAATGGCCTTCAATATTTGCAAATTCAGCCATAAACTAGTACTAAACATTATGCTCCATTTAATTCTATATACATCATGTTATTTGCATGTATTTTAATACGCACCTTTTAAACAGTTGTTTGAATGGGAATTTTTGTTGCTGCTTAGGAACTATAAGGGCAACTTCAGATTTCTCTTCTGCTAATGTAGGTATCATTTTCACAATGCTTGTAACTAACCAGACGAACTAATAAATCTTGGACTTTTGTATTAGCTGTACAGGATATTGTGCTAACAAATTATCGTCACTATTTTTTCCACTTGTTTCTAATGATTTGCCTCCGTGAGTCAGTCAAAAAACTGCTACTAATCACAGCTCAGAACCGAACGCAATGATGAACGTCACAAAAACACTGTAGTCCGGATCTACTAAATAACTAGTTAATAATCTTTACACCTCTCTCTCTTTTCAACTTGTTCACACGTAGTATAGTACTTAACAGCACAATCGAGTAATATAATGTGTGTGCGTAAGAAGTTGCCTTAAAACTGAGCGTGTACAAACGACTAGCAACTAACGTCACTGTATATAAACTTGTCTGCTGTACTTCACAATGCTGAAAGAAATACCTTGGTATGGGTATTTATTCTTTGCTATGTTTTTTTGATGAAAAATCTTATTCCAGTTTCAGCCACTGTATATGTGTACAATACTTGTGTGTTATACAATGTTACTAGTAAATGGTAAACTCTTTTAACTGCTCTTACTCGTGCAACTGCTTCCAACGGAATGATGGATGGAGAGCCAACTGCCGTGTATTTATATGCTTTGCCTGTGCTGGTGCTCTACTTGCAAACTTGCTCCAGTAATAAGAAGCCACGAGAAAAGCTTTAGCATCAACCCACTATTTACCTTTTACTCTGTTCCTGCAGGAAACTGATTCGGGAGAAAACATCGCAATTATGAACCCTATTCGTGACATGATTAACATGGAATATGGTTGAGAGAGACAAATAAGATTTCGCATCTCGTCTTGTGAGATTATCAACATAATCAGAGGGAAATGTGTGAATTTCAATTATTGATTTCATGTAATTATTATGCACTGGAGACATTATTTCCCGTGATATACATTTACAATACGGATTCTTCCGTTCTTGTAATAAAATAATGATGATGTTAACATATTAATATTGTTTGCGCACGAAACATATTTTATAGTTATGACTTTATAATTTGCATGAATGAACTCAAGCTATTATAATTACTTGTTTTAAATAATCCTCATATCGACCAAATTATTTCATAACGGTTTTTTCTGAATGTTTTATGTTTGTGATTAGTTCAGTTGAATGTCCAGTCATAAGTCAATGAATCAATTGTTTATGTCTGTTGTTTTGTTTAAACTTTCAGTCAGTTTTTTATCTTGTCGTTTGTTTTACCTTTGTTTATTGTAATCCATTATTTAGACTATCTTAACTAATGCTACTACTTACCATAATTTCTCCTTATCTTGTACACTATTGAACTTTAAATATGACCCATGACTATTATAATATATGCACTAGCCAACTAACTTTGTAACCGACAACAAGTCTCTGAATATTTTCTTGCATAGCAAACAAAAGTGCATCCAAGGCAAAACTGCATCAAGCATTCTACGAAATTCGCACACATTGTGCAAATCATTGAGCATAGCATAAAGCACACACAGTGTTATTATTGCATTGCATACTTCAATTCACCATCCCTGGCAAAGAAGACTACACTTACGAACAAATATCAATCTAGATAATTATACATTCATTTCAGAGAAATTGATTGAGTCTTAGATAAATAAACGTTTTTCATGACGCTCTGAAGAACGAATTAAATAATATTATCAACTTTCTAGAGTACACCTGACGTACTGTTTGTTTGTTTTTGTTTAGTGACACAGCGACAGTCCTGTCAAATGCATATTGATCACATACTTGTGCACTGTGCACCATTTGA
>Ga0210040_10008103_pt1 | contig 12538 bp, 11 predicted proteins | sample CryGeyCG12114_NA_FD_185462 | JGI IMG/M metagenome (GOLD analysis project Ga0210040, IMG submission 185462) | Groundwater microbial communities from aquifer - Crystal Geyser CG19_WC_8/21/14_NA (SPAdes) (version 2) | ecosystem: Environmental > Aquatic > Deep subsurface > Groundwater | place: USA... | reverse complement strand
ACGAGCTGCTGCAGGAGCGCTACGGCGTGCAGGACCCCAAGCACCGGCGGTTCCGGTACGGGGTGCAGGTCAACTCCCTCGGGCTCACCGAGGCGCAGCCCGAGAACAACGTGCAGCGCATCGTGCTCGAGATGCTCGGCGTGACGCTGTCCAAGGACGCCCGCGCGCGCGCCGTGCAGCTGCCGGCGTGGAACGAGGCGCTCGGCCTGCCCCGGCCCTGGGACCAGCAGTGGTCGCTGCGGCTGCAGCAGGTGCTGGCGTTCGAGACCGACCTGCTGGAGCACGACGACCTGTTCGAGGGCTCCGTGGTCGTCGGGCGGCTGGTCGCGGACCTCGTGCGCGAGGTCCGCGAGGAGGTCGACCGCGTGCAGGCGATGGGCGGCGCGGTCGCGGCGGTCGAGTCCGGCTACATGAAGAGCGCCCTGGTGGGCTCGCACGCGGAGCGGCGGCGGCGCATCGAGGCGGGCGAGAGCATCGTGGTGGGGGTCAACCGGTTCACCACGACCGCGGAGAACCCGCTGCTCGCGGACCTGGACAACGCGATCATGACGGTCGACCCAGGGGTCGAGCAGGCGGCGGTCGACGCGGTGCGGGCCTGGCGGGCAGGACGCGACGCGGCGGGCGTCCAGGACGCGCTGCGCGACCTGCGCAGCGCGGCGAAGACCGAGGCGAACCTCATGGCCGCGACCGTGGCCTGCGCGCGCGCGGGGGTCACGACGGGGGAGTGGGCGGGCGCGCTGCGGGAGGTCTTCGGCGAGTACCGCGCCCCTACCGGGGTGTCGGGCGCGGGGGCGCACGGCGAGGCCGGCGCGGAGATCGCCGCCGTGCGCGAGGCGGTGCGGCGCACCGGCGACGAGCTCGGGGTGCGGCTGCGCTTCCTCGTCGGCAAGCCGGGGCTGGACGGGCACAGCAACGGCGCGGAGCAGATCGCCGTGCGCGCCCGCGACTGCGGCTTCGAGGTGGTCTACCAGGGGATCCGGCTGACGCCGGCGCAGATCGTGGCGGCCGCGGTCGAGGAGGACGTGCACGTCATCGGCCTGTCGATCCTGTCCGGCTCGCACATGGAGGCGGTGCCGGCCGTGCTCGCCGGGCTGCGCGCGGCCGGGATCGGCGACGTGCCGGTCGTGGTCGGCGGCATCATCCCGGACTCCGACGCGACGCGGCTGCGAGCGGCCGGCGTGGCGCAGGTCTACACGCCCAAGGACTTCGCCATGACCGAGATCATGCGCTCCGTCGTGGACGTGGTGCGGGTCGCCAACGGGCTGCCCCCGCTCCAGCCCGCGGGCTGAGCCGGGGCCCGCTCAGCGGAGCGGGTCGTCGGGGCTGTCCTGCGTACCGCGCGGTCCAGGGTGCACCGGTGCGCCCAGGGCCGGCCGGACCTCGCGGAGCCGAGTGCGCGGCGGACGCCCTCCGGCTAGCGCAGGCGGCGCAGGTTGCGGCGCTGCTGGCGGCTCAGCGGCTGTCGCGCGTAGCCGCCGGCCTTCTGCAGGGCGTCGCCGGCGCGCGGGTTGCGGGCGCCGACGCGCACGCCGACGGTCTGCAGGAGCCGGCCGACGAACGGCAGGACCAGCGCGAACAGCAGGTACTGGCGGACCCGGGAGGACAGGAAGGCGAAGATCATGCGCTGGGCACTACCCGGGACCGCCCCCGCCCACCCGCGCGCGCCCGCTCCCGGACCTGACGTCCGGTCCCGTCCCCCGGCGTGCACCCCCTCGTCGCGGGGACGCCGCCGGCCGGGGCTGCAGGTGCGCCGCCGGGCTGCCGACACAGTGCGGGACCCGCGTCCCCGACTCCCCGGAGCGCACCGTGACCGCAGCCCCGCTCGCCTCTGTCTCCCCGCTGCCCGGCAGGCACGAGGCGGCCGCGACCGCCCTCCGGCTCGTCGCCGGCGTGGAGCGGGTCGTGCACGGCCGCCGGGCCGCCGTCGAGCTCGTCGTCTGTGCCGTGCTGGCCGGCGGCCACGTGCTGCTCGAGGACGTCCCCGGCAGCGGCAAGACGACGCTCGCGCGCGCCGTGGCGGCCAGCCTCGGGGGCAGCTTCCGGCGCGTGCAGGGCACCGCGGACCTGCTCCCGGCAGACATCACCGGCAGCGGCGTCTGGGACCCGGGCGACCGCTCGTTCTCCTTCGTGCCCGGCCCGCTGTTCGCGCACGTCGTGCTCGTCGACGAGCTGAACCGCACGCCGCCGCGGACCCAGTCGGCCTTCCTGGAGGCGATGGACGAGGGCGCCGTGACCGTGGACGGGGTCAGGCACCCGCTGCCGGAGACGTTCGTGGTGCTGGCCACCCAGAACCCGCTGGAGCAGTACGGGACCTACCCGCTGCCGGAGGGGCAGCTGGACCGGTTCGCGGTCGCGCTCGCCCTCGGCCCGAACGACCCCCAGACCGAGCGGCGCGTCGTGCGCGAGCAGCTCGAGCGCGCGACCGTGGACGACCTGCCGCCGGTCACCACGCCCGCGCAGCTCGCCGCCGTGCGCGCGCAGGTGCGGCGCACGCACCTGGCCGACCCGGTCCTGGACCACGCCCTGCAGCTGGTCGAGGCGACCCGCACGCACCCGGGCGTGGCCCTGGGCGCCAGCACGCGGGCCACCCTCGGCCTCGTGCGCTGCGCGCAGGCGCGGGCGCTGCTCGAGGGTCGCGACCACGTGCTGCCCGACGACGTGAAGGCGGTGGCCGCTCCGGTGCTCGGTCACCGCCTCGTGCTGCGGGACGGCCGGGCCGACGCGGCGCGGGGACAGCAGCTGGTGGGCGAGCTCGTCGCCGCGGTGCCGGTGCCGCTGGTCCGGTGAGCGCGCCGACGCCCGCGCCGACGCCCGCGCAGAGGCCCGCGCCGGAGGGCGCCGGGCCCGCTCCCGGGACGCGGCGGCACGGGACGGGATGGCGTGCGGGCACCGGCGCCGCTCCGGCCGGCGGCACCCTGGGACGGCTGGCCGCGGGGCAGACCGTCCACCTCCCGACCACGGGGGTGCTGCTGGTGGCCCTGGCGGCCGGGGTGCTGCACCTGACGGCGCGCGTGACCGGCGGGGCGTGGCTGGCGCTGGGTGCGGCCGCGGTGCTGGCCCTGCCGCTCGTCTCCGTCCTGCTGCGGCCGGCGCTGCAGCAGCTGGAGGTACGGCGCAGCGACCCGGGCAGGGCCGCCGTCGGGGACCGCGTGCCCGTCGAGCTGCTGGTGACCAACGCCGGCCCGCGCGCGGTGCCGCCGGTGCTCGTGCGCGACCTGCTGCCCGGCTACGCGCCGGTGGTCGTCGCCCTCCCGGCCCTCGCGGCGGGCGCGACGGCCCGGATCCGCAGCGAGCGGACGGCGGTGCGGCGGGTGTCCGCGGACGCCGGCGACTGCTGCCTGCGCGCCGGCTCTCCCGTGGGGCTGCTCGCGGCCCACCGGCACCTGCGCCCCGCCGGCCGGGTCGTCGTGCACCCCGCCCGGGTGCCGGCGCACCGCCTGACCCACCTCGACGGGGGCGACGGGCCGACGGTCGCGCTGCCCGGCTCCGCGCCAGAGGTGCTCGGGCTGCGCGACTGGCGACCGGGACAGGGCGCGGCGCTGTCGGCCAGGGCCACCGCCCGGCACGGCCGGCCGCTCGTGCTCGAGCGGGAGCGGGAGGGTGGGGGGACCCTCGTGGTGCTGGTGACCGAGGGCCGCGGCGACGCCTGGGAGAGCTGCCTGGCCGTGGCGGCGGCGCTCGCCACGGACGCCGTGCGCGCCGGCTCCCGCACCGTGCTCGTCGGGGTGCCGCGCCCGGTCGGCCCCGGAGTCGTCCCGGTGCTGGACGCCCTGAGCGCGGCCGACGCGGCCCCGCCGCTGTCCGAGCAGACCCTGCGGACGGCGCTGTCGGCGGCGCGCGGCGGCGGGGTGCTCGTGCTCGTCGCCCCGCCGGAGGCGCTCGAGACGCGCCTGCGGGTGCGGGCGGCCGCGGCGGCGGCCCGCGTCGCCCTCGTGGTCCCCGCGGGCACCACCCCCGCCGGCGACCAGCTCCCCGCGCGGCCCGAGGGCGCACGGGACGTCCAGCCCGGACCCGCGCCGCGATGACCCCCACCCGTGCCCGGACGGCACCCTCCCGGACCTCCACGGCGGCCGCCGCGGCCCCCTCGCGCGGCCTGGTCGACGCGGTCCTGGCGGGCGGCATCTGCGGTCAGGGTGCTGCCTTCCTGGTCGGGGCACTGCCCCTGTGGGGGCTGGCCGTCTCGGCGCCGCTGCTCCTGGTCCTCGCCTTCGTGGCCCTGCACGCCGGGGCCGCCACCGTGGCCCGGCTGCGCCTGGCCGTCACGGCAGTCGCGGGCCTGGCCGCCCTGTTCGCGCTGGGCGGCGCGCTGGCACCGCGCGTGCTCGCACCGGCCGCCGACCCGCGCGCCCTGCTCGCTCCGCTCGTCGTGGCGCTCCAGGTGCTGCAGGCCGCCACCTGGCAGCTGCGCCGCGACCTGCAGACGGGCCTGCTCGTCGCCGTCGGGCTGCTCGTGCTCGCCGCGTCCTACGACCCCGACCTCGTGGGGGGCGTGCCGCTGGTGCTCGGCTGGGCGGCCTGCACGGCGGCCGGGGTGCGGCTCGTCGCGGAGCACCGGAGCGCGGGCGCCGACCTCGTGGCGGTCGCCGACCGGCCGCGCCCCCCGCTGTGGCCGGCCGTCGCGCTCGCCCTCGTGCTCGGCCTCGCGGCCTTCCTGCTGGTGCCCGTGCCCCGGTCCCCCGCGCTGGGCCCCGGCAGCGGCGGCACCGGCGGCGCCGGGCGCGCGGCCGGCGACGCGAGCTCCGCGCGCACCCGCTCGCTCAGCTCCCCGTTCCTCGACCTCAGCGCCCGCGGCGCGCTGGGCGACGGCCGCGTCGCGGAGGTGCCGGCGGACAGCCCGCTGCGCTGGCGCTCGCAGGTCTTCCCGAGCTACGACGGCGCCGCGTGGACCATGCCCGACCTGCCCTCGTCCGCGGTCGCCGGCCCGCCGTACGCGGTGGCGCCGGCGACGGGCGCCGGCCTGCGGTCGGACCGCGTCGACCTGCAGGCCCGCGACGCGCAGGTGTGGGCGCCGGGGGAGCCGGTCGAGCTCGACGTGCCCGTCACCCGCGACCCGCTCGGCATGCTGCGCCTCGCGCGCCCGGCAGGCAGCTACACCGTCACCTCCGTCCCCGGCGAGACCGACCCGGAGCGGCTGCGCGCGGCGCCCGCGGGACCCGTGGACCCCGCCTGGCTGCAGCTGCCCGCCACGCTCCCCGCCCGGGTGCGCGCCCTCGCCGCCGACCTCACCGCGGGCGCCGCCACCCGCTACGACGCGGTCCTGGCCGTCGAGACGTACGTGCGCGGCGCCGCGACGTACTCGCTCGCCTCCCCGGTGCCCGCGCCCGGCGAGGACGCGGTGGACCGCTTCCTGTTCGTCGACCACGTCGGCTTCTGCGAGCAGTTCGCCTCCGCGGAGACCGTGCTGCTGCGTGCGGCCGGCATCCCGGCGCGGCTGGTCACGGGCCTCGCCTTCGGGCAGGACGCGGGGGCCGGCCGGCGCTCGTTCCGGCAGGACGACCTGCACGCGTGGGTCGAGGTCGCGTACGACGGGATCGGCTGGGCGCCCTCGGACCCCACACCCCCGGACCTGGCGGCCCGGCACGGGGACCTGCGGGCCCGGTGGAGCGCGGCGCTGCGCTCGCTGCTCGGCCTGGCGGACGCGCTGCCGGGTGGCCGGCGCACGGCCGCCGCGGTGCTGCTCGCCGGAGCCGCGGCCGGCGCGCTGCTGCGCCGCCGCCGCAGGAGCGCCGCGGGCCGCCAGCGGGGTGCCGCGGATCAGCGCTGCGCTGCCCCGCTCGTGCAGGCCGGGCCGGCGCTGACCGCGTTCCTGCGGCTGGACGCCCGGCTGGGCGAGCAGGGGCGCCGCCCCGCGGAGTCGCTCGCGGAGATGCGCGACCGGCTGGGGCTGCCCGCGCACGCGCTCGGCGTGGTCGAGCAGGAGTGCTACGCGCCCTCGCCCCCGGAGGCCGGCGCTGCCGTGGAGGTGCTCGACCGGCTGTGAGACCCGCTCAGCCGAGCTCCTGCAGCCGGTCGGACGGCCCGTCCAGCGGGCGCGGCCGGCCGATCCGCACCCGCACCCCCGGCGACCACAGCACGTGGGGGTCCCCGACGGGCTGCGGCAGGCCGGCAGCGGACACCAGGTCCTCGGACAGCTCGAGCAGCTCGGCGCGGTGCAGCGGCCAGGCCGGGTGGTCCACCGGGGCGTAGGCGGTGCGGCCGCCGTACCAGGTGGAGAACAGCCCCCAGCGGGCGGTGAGGAACAGCGCCAGCTCGTCGGCCGGGTGCGGCGTCCCGATCCGCACCCGGACCCGGCCTCCCACACCGCGCGGCCCCGGCCAGCGCCGCGAGCTCTCGTAGCTCACGGTGTCCGGCCCGTGCCGCACGCTCATCCGCGCCCAGAGGTAGGGGAGCCGGTAGGACGCCTGCGCCGCCAGCACGGGCAGCAGCCGGGCCGCCTCCAGGCTGCGGAACACGACCCCGCGGCGGCCGCGCGCGTCGACGGCGTACAGCCGGACGTTGGTCTCGGGGAAGCCCGACAGGTGCGCCAGCGGCGGGGTGCCGAGGACCCGGACGCCGGCCATCACGAACGGCACCAGCCCCACGTACGTCACCCCGTCCAGCAGGTCCGGGCGCGTCCCGGCCGGCAGCAGCGGCGCGACCAGGGCAGGGTCGACGGGCCAGTGCAGCATCGTGAGGTCGGTCCAGCGCTGGGTGAACACCGCCCGGCGCACCGGGCGCGAGGGGGTCTCGGTCAGCGGCTCGGGCGGCGCCTGCAGGTCCACGGCCCGATGATGGCCCGCTCCCGGCTGGCTAACCTGAGCGAGTGCGCCTCGTCATCGCCCGCTGCTCCGTCGACTACGTCGGCCGGCTCACCGCGCACCTCCCGCTCGCCACGCGGCTGCTGCTCGTCAAGGCCGACGGCAGCGTGTCGGTCCACGCTGACGACCGGGCGTACAAGCCCCTGATGTGGATGAGCCCCCCGTGCACGCTCACCGTCGCGGACGACCTCTGGACCGTCAGCGGCAAGGACGGGGACCTCGTGGTGAGCATCGACGAGGTGCTCTCCGACGTCACCCACGAGCTGGGCCGGGACCCCGGGCTGCAGAAGGACGGCGTCGAGGCGCACCTGCAGCAGCTGCTCGCCGACCAGTGCCACGTGCTGGGCACCGGCTGGACGCTGGTGCGGCGCGAGTACCCCACCGACATCGGGCCCGTGGACCTGCTGTGCCGCGACGACGCGGGCGCCCACGTCGCGGTGGAGGTCAAGCGGCACGCAGAGATCGACGGGGTCGAGCAGCTCAGCCGCTACCTGCAGCGCCTGGAGACGGTGCTCGGCGGGGTCCGCGGGGTGCTCGCCGCCCAGAGCTTCAAGCCACAGGCCAAGGTGCTGGCCGCCGACCGCGGGATCGTGTGCGTGCAGCTGGACTACGACGAGCTCCGCGGGCTGGAGAGCCCGACGCCGACGCTGTTCTGAGCGCTCTGCGCGCGGGGGAGCCCCCCCTCCACGCCGCCGCGGCCGTCGGGGACACTCGCCGGTAACCGAGGAGGACGACGTGGCACGCGAGTTCCGCAAGGTCGGAGTGGTCGGACTGGGCACCATGGGGGCCGGGATCGCCGAGGTGCTCGCGCGGTCGGGCATCGACGTGGTGGGGGTGGAGCAGGACCAGGGCGTCGCCGACCGGGCCCGCCAGCGCCTGGAGAGCTCCACGGCGCGTGCGGTGTCCCGTGGCAAGCTCGACGAGCAGGCCGCCCAGCAGGTGCTCGACCGGGTCGCGACCGTCGCCGACCTCACGGCGCTCGCCGACTGCGAGCTCGTCGTGGAGGCCGTGCCGGAGCACCTGGACGTCAAGAAGGCGCTGTTCGCCGAGCTCGACCGGCTGCTGCCCGCCGACGCGGTGCTGGCCACCAACACCTCCGCGCTGTCGGTCACCGACCTCGCCACGTCGACGCAGCGCCCGTCACGGGTCGTCGGGCTGCACTGGTTCAACCCGGCGCCCGTGATGGACCTGATCGAGGTCGTCCGCACCGTCGTCACCGACCCGTCGGTCGTCGAGGACATCGAGGCCCTCGTCGCGCAGATCGGCAAGAGCGACGTCACGGTCGGCGACCGCGCCGGCTTCATCGCCAACGCCCTGCTGTTCGGCTACCTCAACAACGCGCTGCGGATGTACGAGGCGCGCTACGCCTCGCGCGAGGACATCGACGCGGCGATGCGCTTCGGCACCGGCCACCCCATGGGACCGCTCGCCCTGCTCGACCTCATCGGCCTGGACTCGGCGTACGAGATCCTCGAGACGATGTACCGGCAGTCGCGCGACCACCGGCACGCCCCCGCCCCGCTGCTCAAGCAGTACGTGACCGCGGGGCTGCTCGGCCGCAAGTCGGGGCGCGGCATCTACACCTACGCCGAGCCCGGCTCCCCGCAGGTGGTCGAGGACGCCGACACCCCGCAGGGCGCTGCCGTGGACGCGGCCCCCCGGCCGGTGTCCAGGATCGGCGTCATCGGCACCGGGACGATGGCCAGCGGGATCATCGAGGTCTGTGCGAGGAGCGGCTACGACGTGGTCTTCCGGGCGCGCGGCGAGGACAAGGTCGCCGCCGTCCGCGCCACGGTCGAGGGCTCGCTCGACAAGGCCGTGCAGCGCGGCAAGCTCACCGAGCAGGCCCGCGCGCAGACGCTGTCCCGGGTCACCGGCACCACCTCGCTGGACGCGCTGTCCGACTGCGACCTCGTCATCGAGGCGGTCGTGGAGGACCTGGCCGTGAAGCGGGCCCTGTTCGGCGCCCTCGACGACGTCCTCAAGCCGGGCGCCGTGATCGCCACGACGACGTCGTCGCTCCCGGTCATCGAGTGCGCCACCGCGACCTCGCGCCCGCGCGACGTGGTGGGCATGCACTGGTTCAACCCGGCCACGGTCATGAAGCTCGTCGAGGTCGTGCCCACGGTGACCACGGCGCCCGACGTGGTGGCCACCGTGCTGGAGGTCTGCGCGCGCACCGGCAAGCACGCCGTGCTGTGCGGGGACCGGGCCGGCTTCATCGTCAACGCCCTGCTGTTCCCCTACCTCAACGACGCGGTGAAGATGCTCGAGGCGCACTACGCGACCATCGAGGACGTCGACCTCGCGATGACCAAGGGGTGCGGGCACCCGATGGGCCCGTTCGCCCTCATGGACGTCGTCGGGCTGGACGTCGCGCTGGCGATCCAGCGCACGCTGTTCCTGGAGTTCCGCGAGCCGGGCGACGCCCCGGCGCCGATGCTGGAGCACCTGGTGCGGGCGGGCTACCTCGGCCGCAAGGCCGGCCGGGGCTTCCGCGACCACAGCAGGCGGTAGCCGGCGCGACCGCGGGTACGGCGGGGTCGTGGCAGGAGGGTCCCGGAGGGCGGCGCAGCGGGCGCTCGTGCGCGACCGGCTGCGGTCGGGGGACACCCCGGCGCCGTACGTGCCCGCCGGGGAGCGGCTCGAGGACGGCTACGTCGTACGGTCGGTGTCCGGCAGCGGAGCGGGCAAGGGCTACCGCTGCCCCGGGTGCGACCAGCTGATGCCGGGCGCGCAGCCGCACGTCGTCGCCTGGCCGCAGGGCCGGCAGGACGACCGCCGGCACTGGCACACCGCCTGCTGGTCCGCCCGCGGGCGGCGCGGCGTGAAGGTGCACCGCAGCAAGAACGCCCCGCGCTACGGCTGAGCGCGGGAGCCGGCGCACTCCCGCTAGGGTCGGCCCGATGCCTGCCGTCCGCGCCAACACCGTGCTCCCCGCCGAGCGCCGGCCGGTGACGCTGCACACCGCCGACGGCCTGCGCCTGGTGGGCGAGCTGGCCCTGCCACTGGACCGGCCGCCGGTCGCCACGCTCGTCTGCCTGCACCCGCTGCCGACCGAGGGCGGGATGATGGACAGCCACCTGCTGCGCAAGGCCGCCTGGCGGCTGCCGGCCCTCGCCGGGATCGCGGTGCTGCGGTTCAACACCCGCGGGACGACCAGCGAGGCGGGGACCAGCGAGGGCAGCTTCGACGCGGGGGAGTCCGAGCGCTACGACGTCGCGGCCGCGCTGGACCTGGCGGAGTCCGAGGACCTGCCCCACCTGTGGCTGCTGGGCTGGTCGTTCGGGACCGACCTGGCCCTGCGCTACGGCTGCGACCCCTCCGTCGAGGGGGCGCTGCTCGTCAGCCCGCCGCTGCGCTTCTCCCAGCCGGCCGACCTGGCCGTGTGGGCCGGCTCGGGCAAGCCGCTCGTCGCCCTGGTGCCCGAGCTGGACGACTACCTGCGCCCCGCCGAGGCGCGCGAGCGCTTCGCGGCCGTGCCGCAGGCCGAGGTCGTCGACTTCCCCGGGGCCAAGCACCTGTTCGTCGGTCACACCGAGGCGCTGCTCGACGCCGTCGTGGCCCGGGTCGCCCCGGGCAGCGCGCCCCTGCCCACGACCTACGAGGAGAGCGCGTGACCGCCTTCGACCTGACGGGGCGCACGGCACTGGTCACGGGGGCGTCCCGCGGCATCGGCCGCGCCCTCGCCCTCGGGCTGGCCCGCGCCGGCGCCGACGTCGCCGTGTCGGCCCGCGACGAGGCGCTGCTGCGCCAGGTCGCTTCCGAGGTGGAGGCGCTCGGCCGGCGCTGCGCGGTCCTGCCCGCGGACGTCACCGACCCGCAGGCGTGCGCCTCAACGTCGACTCGATCGTGCACCTGAGCCAGGTCGCCGGCGCCCACATGATCGAGCGCGGCACCGGCAGCGTCGTCAACGTGGCCTCCGTCGCCGGCCTCACGGCCACCCCGCTGCTCGCCGCGTACGGCGCGAGCAAGGCGGCGGTCCTCTCGCTCACCAGGACGCTGGCCTACGAGTGGGGCGCCAGCGGGGTGCGGGTCAACGCGCTGTGCCCGGGGTGGACCAAGACCGACCTCAACCAGGACCTCTGGGGCGGCGCGGACGACGGCGCGCCGTGGGTCGCCCGCCAGGCGCTGCAGCGCTGGGCCGAGGTCGAGGAGATGGTCGGCCCGGTCGTCTTCCTGGCCAGCGACGCGTCCTCCTACCTCACCGGGCAGGCGCTGGTGGTCGACGGCGGGCAGACCGCCGGCTGAGCCCGGCACGGCTCAGGCCGCGTCCTGCCGCGGCTCGACGACCTGGGTGAGCACAAGCTGCACCGCGGCGGCGATCGGGATGGCGAGCAGCGCGCCGACCACGCCGAGCAGCGACCCGCCGACCAGCACCGCGACGACGGTGGCCGCGGGCGAGATGTCGACCGAGCGCTTCATGATGCGCGGGTAGAGGACGTAGTTCTCCAGCTGCTGGTAGGCGAGGTACCAGACGGCGGCGACGAGCCCGACCTTCAGGCTCACGGAGAAGCCCACGAGGGTCACGACGGCCGCGCCCACGGTCGCGCCGACGAGCGGGACCAGGTCGGTGAGGGCCACCAGCAGCGCGAGGGCCACCGGGTAGGGGACGCCGAGCACCAGCAGCAGGACGAACGTCGTGAACCCGGCGACGAAGGCGATCGTGAGCGCCCCGGCGACGTACCCGCCGACGCGGGTGAGGATCTCGTCGGTCAGCAGGCCGACCCGGGCCCGCCGGCTGCGGGGCAGGATCCGGTAGGCGCTGGCCTTGATGACCGGCAGGTTGGCCAGGAAGTACAGGGTCAGGATCAGGACCGCGAGCATGTTGAAGGCGGTCGACAGCAGGAGCTTGCCGACGCCGAGCACGCCGCCGAACACCGTGCCGCCGACCCGGCCGGGGTCGCCGATCGCCGCCTGCACCTGGTCGAGGATCCCGTAGCGGGCGTCGAGCTCGGCCACCCGGGGGTTGTTCTGCAGGTCCGTCACGTAGCCGGGGACGGCGTCCACGAACTGCTGGCCCTGCTCGATGATCGGCGGCACGACGGCCAGCCCGAACAGGGCGAAGAACAGCAGCACGCCGAGGAACACGATGCCGACCGCGCGGCCGCGGGCGATGCGGCGCTGCTCGAGGAAGCGCACGGCAGGGTCGAGCCCGATGGCGAGGAAGACCGACACGAGCAGCAGGACCAGCACGCCGCGCACCGCGACCAGCGCCTGCACCAGCCCGTACGCCAGGCCGACGCCCAGCGCGGCCGCGAAGCCGATCCGGAAGGGCGACCGGCGGCTGAGCGGCCGCCCGGGCACGCCGTACGGGTTCTCCTCGTCGGCGTGGGCCTCCAGCTTGCGGATGGCCGTGTCGAGCAGCGGGTCGTCCGGCGGCGCGACGGATGCGGCGGCCTCGACCGCGGCCCGCCCGGCCTGCGCGGCCGCGTGGCTGGAGCCGGCCGAGTCGGCGGCGGCCGCGCTCGCGCGGTCCGCGGAGTCCTCCGCGACGCCGGCCGCGTGCTGCGCCTCGTCCAGCGCGCCGTCCACGCGCTCGTGCACGGCCGTGTCGACCGCCGACTCCACGGCGCGGTCGACGCGCCGGTCCACCTGCGCGTCCACCCGGGCGGCGACCGCCTCGGCGACGTGCTCCTCGACGGCGCCCTCGGAGGGCGCGGCCCCGGGCCCTGCGGACCGGGAGCCCGGGGACTCGGCCAAGTCAGGGGGCCTGGCGCTCGCCGGGTGCGGTGAGCGGG
>Ga0210040_10008102_pt1 | contig 12539 bp, 12 predicted proteins | sample CryGeyCG12114_NA_FD_185462 | JGI IMG/M metagenome (GOLD analysis project Ga0210040, IMG submission 185462) | Groundwater microbial communities from aquifer - Crystal Geyser CG19_WC_8/21/14_NA (SPAdes) (version 2) | ecosystem: Environmental > Aquatic > Deep subsurface > Groundwater | place: USA... | reverse complement strand
TTCCTTCCGGTATATTATGCATTTGTGTTTTCCTCACTAAGACTAAGTCAATCAGATTAAGAATCCAATAAAATTATAGTTTAGTTTACTTTATGTTCTCTCGCCTTGTTTCACACACCTTATGAAGAACGTGTTCTAAAAGAACATACACCTTTTCTCAATCGGAATTCTCTCATATACCACGGAGCCAATATGTAAAATAACACCTAGAAATGCCTGCAAAATGCACGATTTTTTATAGCGTATGAATTGAAGGGAAAAGTTACATTGTACATTATTGTTGACTTAATCTCACCACATCCCAAGAAAGACGGGTTGATACTCCTCGATTCCTCTGCAAATGGGTTTGCTGCACCAGTCAATTATATAACCTCTCTGCCCTCTATGATGGCGTTTTTCGTAATAACATATTTAAAATTACTTCATATCATTTCCCTGAATTAACTTTTAGTTTGAGATGAGAATCATAGACCATAGCCTGAATATCCTCGTATCAATCGTTTTTCTAAGGCAAGCGCATAAGATTTCCTTGTGTATGAAGGCTTGAAGACGGGTTAAATATGTGTCAACTCACGACATTTTTATTAAATATTAAATGCAGTTTACATGCATAAAATATTGATTGGATCAAAAAGTAACCATAAAACTTTTATTTGACGAATGATTTGACCGAACGTAAAATTCAAGATACCAAAACATAAAAAATGCAATACAACACCTAAAACAACTCCTGGTATAATTACTATAAATTAAATTTCTTGCATATTCCATATCTCCTTTATGCTATTCGAGATCATCTGCGTCTGTGAGAAGAATTGTCTTCCGGAGATCTTCTACGATCCTTGTGTTTCTTTTTATGTTTGGACCGTCGTTCAGAATTATCATCGTAGCGATCGGAACGATCTTTACTGCGACTTCTACTTCGACTGTACTTTCGGCTTTTTTTCTCTTTACTGGATTTTTCATGACGATGTTCTTTGCCTTTCTCATCTGTTCTCTTCTTATATTCTTCATACTTTTCACTGTCTGTAAGAAAAGAATGACGAAAAGTTAAACAAAGTGTAGAGAATACACCCATAACTGCAAAAAAGTAGAATTAGTACTACTTACTGATAACTTTGGAGCTTTTTTTAAATTCTTTCTCATTAACGAGCTGTACATAGAACTTAGATATAACAATCATCTCATGATTAATGGCAAGCCTCACCATCAGCCTATTGTTATCCTCATCAAACGACTCTACCTGAAAACAAGTGATGATCAGATCCGATGAAATATTTTTAGTATTGAAGTTTTAAGTTAAAAATCTAAATTAAAACAATAATGGTACCTTTCCATATTTGCCTTTGTTACTCCCTTTAGTTATCGTCACAAACGCACCTAGTTTCATAGTTAAGTTTTCAGTGTCCTTATTTCCTATATTTTGTGGTTGAGTATCTGTGTTTGTTTGAGGCCTTTCTGCTCCCAGTCCAAGTCCTTTAGGTCGTAAGGTAGGCTCTCTCATTTCTATTTTTCTGTAAATGCACAATAGAAGCAGGCTTATTTTTTCCGTCACCTGAATATTTGAATTTATCCACAGTCTAAAGAGACGAGAAAATGAATTCGGCATACTTTTTGTTTGTTAGCCCGATGCCTTCCGTTTCGGTCCACCCCATTCCTCGAAGAAGTCCCAAACCAAACATTTCCACAGGGCAACGCTCATAATCTTCCAATGTAGACTGTTTCGTATAAAAATAATAATAAATCATAATTATTGTAATAATGGATTGAGAGCAATCTTGAGCAATACCATAAAAACAATTTTAGCATTCAAAATTACCTCCTCAGCTCTCAAAGCCACATCGACTTTGTCGTCCTCTTCATATCCATCTGGGACGCGATTTTGAAGTAAAAGAGGGATTACCACACTTTCTGAACATTCTTCTGTTTCTCCAACCGATTCTGTGAAATAAATATAAACACAAAATAAATTTTTTTCATCATCTGGATGCCTGGAAACAGTTACCATTATCCACATGCAATTCAATCCGAATACTGATGAGGTAAAATAACAAAATGAAGTAAAAATACATACGGAGTAGCTCCTTAACAGCTTGAGCTTCCAAAGTGTCTTCTTTAGTAGCAGTAGGATGGCTGGTTTTTTCATTTTCAATTCCTTTTTGATTGTTTTTCACAGGCAGTCTCCAACGGTTTTTATTTATCATGGGAATAATGAACTCTTTCTTCTCAGCTTTTCTGATACTCCTGTCAAGAGAGAGAAAAGTAAATGCTATGACAAAGAAGTACAAGTAGCTGAAAAAATCCAAATATTTAAAATATGATTTGATTATTTACCCCTTAATCTCAGTCCCCTCAACAGCTTTAACATAATCAATTTCCTGACAGTCATCTTTCGTAGACTCATCCCTTATCTTGGAATCTTCAAGTTTTTTAGTTTTGATAGTTTTGGAAAACTTGAAAGAGAAACTCATTCTTTCGGATTTCTTTCCCTAAAAGGAAGTGCAATGATTGAATTACACAAACGACCTACACAATTTTCTTTTTACGCACTAAATTTGGGAGGTATTTTCCCAAACAAACCTTCTCACGAAATCACAATCCTGATCTGACAATGAAGGAAATTGAGTATTACGGTCAATTGAACGCAATCCAGCTAAACGGTCGCTGTAAAACTTTGTATTTTTATGCCACTGCTTTGACAATTAAATCCTTTATTGTTGAGATTGACCGATTTATAAAATTAAGAAAGTGAAACGGAAGATACGAATATTTAAACTTATTTCAGGTCCCGCGTTTTCATCCAAACTGAAAAAAACAGATAATCAGTAGGCCTCTCAAATGCCTCAAAAGCCTCAAATTAACGTGCAGGCAGAGCATAGCATAGCATAACGCTGAATTGAAGGAAGCGGAAAGATTGCAAGCCGCCCAGCAAATACTTTGCTTTTTGCCTGGGGTTGATTTTGATGAAGAATCAAATAATAATTTACTGTTCATAAATTAATCTACTTATCTTGTCTATACTGAACTAGATTTGACTTTTTGCGTTTTTTGGAAACAAATCGGCGTCTTAACCCGACCTGTAGTTTTTTAGCATATCAAATTTTAATACGAGGGTTAGTTTACTTATTAAGTTAGGTATAACAATAATTTTGGAGTTGTAAAGAGATTTTCGATAACCATGGTGTGCTTGTATTTGAATTTTTCAGGATTGGAATAATACATCGGTTATAATGGACATGCCCAATCTTCTTACTTCGTTTAATAATGGATCGTCTTTAGGCTATCCATCTGGAAAAACCAGCTTGTCGCCGGCAACATCCCCCAGAAAAGACCGAGCAGGTACAGACGGTTCATTACAGTTAATAATAATGAAACATTATGTTTTGTAACTCCGATTGGGAGAATCTACGTTGAAAATATGTCAGTGTCAACATGTCATACATTACAGGAACAAAAAAGACTGGCATAACTTCCTGCACACTATTATTCAGGAGTGTATCTTTATATGCCAGTCTTTTTTGTTGTTATTATAATGCACCATCTATACGGAAACGGAGCACAACGGGTTATTCTTGTGTGGAGAACGGAGAACTATTGTGTACACTATTTTAATTGTGGTATTTTGTGTGCTACTCAACAGAGGATTCAGCTGTGAAAAGCGCTAGAAGTCGATTCAAGAGTGTTTTGAAGCATATGGCACAGGATAGCTTCTTGCCTGAAGATGATCCCGATAGTACGTTACTCGTAACACAATAAAATATGTAACCGTCTGTTGAATTCTCTAGCAAATAAATGATTGAATGAGCTCAATATATTTACGTAGGCCAAGGATACAGACGCTATTCGAAAAAGAGAGACAAGCATGCAATTTCGGATCCACCTAAACCACAAGCATCATTCGTGATGAAACTTTTTGATCGTGGTGTTGATTTGGCTCAGTTTGATGATTCTACTCCATTGTATCCAATTTGTCGGGCCTGGATGCAAAACAAGCCGCACAAGTAAACACGAAAGTTAAATATATACCATTTTTAGTCCGTCAGTGTGCTCGCCTCGGTCAAGTGTGTTTATGATATTTAACCTGCACAATTAAACGTATTGTTTGTGTAATAGCCCACGGGCAAATGCAAGACCGTCCGATGATAACGATTCTGAAATATCAGAAAGTGAAATTCCGGAAGAAACTGATGAAATTCACCGATTGCCTCCTCCAGATCCACTACCAGTTGACGACTATGGAAACCAAATGCGAATGCGCATTCCACCACCACTGGACAGGGAATCCACCGAGCCATTCGAAATTGATTATGTAACATTAGTATGAGCTTGTTGCTTGTAGTTACTGCAGCACATTTTCTTTCTTTACGGTTTAAATCTTTTTAGCATAAGCGTTGAACATTGTGTCATGAGCCATTTCTTTACATAGGAAGATGAAACTGCTCCTTCACCAGCTTTGTTGTTTCAAAATCATTTGGATCGATGGAATCTCGTTCGGCAAAGATGGCGGGAAGCAAGTGCTTACAATGAGCGTCGCTATGATTCAAGTTTTGCGATTCTCCGTCAAATTCATGACAGGTACTAATCACATGAGCAAAAAATTTAATTTTTGACACTTATTTGCGTTTGTTAGTTTTTATGTGATTGACTGTGGCTTATCAATATTTGGCTTAATGTTGTCTTTTTACTTTTCAGAGTGAACGTAATGAATCCAAATGCATCTTCAAACCAGTAAGTACTCATTTTTCGAAATGCGTATTATTTTGTGGCATAATATGATAGTTGTAGTGGCAAGCTAATGCTAAACAGGATGTTGTACATAAATGCTACTACTTTTACTTTGCAGATTTTCGCGCTTGACATCCCAGGAAAATGCCTCCGACGTTGATGTAAAGAGGTAAGTACGAAAATGAACAAATGATCTCTTTTATAACCGATAACCGTAGTGTGAAAAATATTTATAATATATAAGAAGTAGATTTAAAAAATATACTGACTGTCTGATTTAGCTTTTGTCACTATAAACCGTGAAAAAAGACACCGGATACACGAGTTTAAAAGTCGCGTCTTTTTTCTGCCGTTCTCTTCTGATTTTTTTTTAATTTTTACCTTTTTCATGTTAAAAAATACTTTATTTTGGTAATTTGAGGGAAAATGGGGTTTTGGTTACCCGGAGAAAGATAAGAATTTACCGGTCTGGTTCACTGTATCGATGAATTCAAATAATCGGCTTTTTCTAGTTTTCTTTTTTCACATCAACCAATCGTATTACATGCTTACTTCATTTTACTTTCCCAAATATGTAATTATGTGTATTGTTTAAAACTTACTTCTATTTTGTATTTGCTGTAACTTTAGAGCAAAACCGTTTAAAACAAAGAGTTTTTTTTAGACTTTTCAGCGTTTATGATGCGTTTTATTTCTTATTTGGTTATTTTCAAGGGATACTTATTTTATGAACTATAAAGCCGGGTATAGGTTCGACGGGGTAATTCAATCTCGCAATTAATTATTAGCTTATTTGTAGTATATTTTAATTTATTATTACTGTGGTATGCAGATATGCTTTTTTCAGTTGCATTTCTTTGTCTGCTATTTAGCACTGTTTGTTACTGACATCAAATTCGTTAGCACTAATTCTTTTTTACATCTTCACCTTGTAGAATCTACAAGCGTAGACCATATATTGCTCCTTCTCAGTTGAAGGCCAAGTATAACTTTCCGGATCAAAAGTTATGTCTTCCACCGTTTCTTCTAGATGATATTAAGGAAGAAGAAGAAGATCCGTTTTTCGGATGCGAATTTTAACTTGGATCTGCTTTTTATTGAATGTTGCCTGTAGCTAACTCTTTATGGAATGGAATTGAACTTTTAGATTTAGCTATTACACTTTTTTTTGCTGACCAAGATTTGTAAACTTAAATTAAACTCTCTCAAGGACTTTGAAAATGATACAGTGCAAGCGCAAAACAAGCCCTTAACAAGCATATTGTAATTCAAGCATTATTGAAAATGCACGTCACCCATCTCTGTGCATGGCAAACTTACGAATGTTACTGTTAAAGTATCTACAAAGTAATGACTCGAATACTTTTTAACTCGGCCTGCTTTCATTTTCCAATAATTTCTTTTTCCTGATTCTTAAATGCTTTGACATTTATTGCAGTTAACTATCAGTTCTTTTTGTGAAAGCCTTAAAACCAGGACTAAAAGAACAGTCTATTTTAATGTTTCTCTAGCTGTAGTCATTTCACCGTTTTACCTTCTGTGAATCAAACCTACACCTACACCGTTGATCTCAACAGTTCTAATCTTTGTCAGGAAAATGTAATGTTTACAGTATTTTGTTCTAAATTATTGTTGCTTTGAGCTAGTGGCATTGTATGGCGAAGGCCAATCTGCTGTTTGAAAATCATGAAATGTAGCTTTCGTACCGTGTACCGTGTGGTGTACATTATGTGTAGATCAGTATAGCATGTAGAGTAGACATGAGTATACTCAAGCAGGTAACTGGTAAGATTTTTTGATTCGTTTTGTATAAAAGTTTGTTTTTCAATTTGTCAAGTTCCAACCAAGTGGATCAAGCTGATGATGCTGAACAGTAGCATACAAGGAAGGGTATGGTTGATTGACCGCTTGAGACATGACTCCCCTTCATCGTAGTTAGTTAGTTAGTTGTTCTAGACTGCTTAGAATCTTACAGTGTGACTTTTGATGTGGCTAGCTTCGTATACTGGCAATCGCGTTTTCAAAGAACCAGAGGTTGGGTCAATGAGCATTCAAATTGTGTGAACAAACTGTCGTATTGTATATCTGTGCCGCAAACCATTACGTTTTTCAGTCAGAAATGAATCGAAATTAGGATTTAATGCATTCGAACTTTTACTTTCCGTTCTTATAAAACATTGTTGCCAGTATGATGTTATCCAAGTTAAAGCCTCACGCTGTTAATTTTTGTTGATGATTTTTCCCGATTCGGGATCAATTAATGAATGTATTATAAGTTTTTGCTATTTGTATTGTTGTTTTTGTTGACTATTTGATCCTTTATATAAAAGGCCATGTCTATCATAATTTTTATATGAACTTTTACTATATAATTTCAGATTGCTAATTTGTCGTCTCTGATGAAGTTAAATAAATTGTGTAATTTTTTAAAGTTACTTAACACTTTAATTGCTCATTTTGTATAGAGAACGTGGAAGGTATTGTTGAATAAAATAGAGTTGAATTTGACTATTGAACTACCTGTGTACAAGTTGCTTTACGAGCACTATTTTCATACAAATCGCAGTTACAGTCAGGAATTGCACAAGTACAAGGGAAGGAAATACAAGGGAATCATATAACGAACCATGTGTATAAAAAAGGAGTAATCTAAATTTTCCCTAAAATACAATAATATATAAATAACAAAATCTGTAACTTTTGTCTCAAGTTACCTCGTCATTCATCTCAAATGATGTATTGCGATTTGTCAAACTGAAGAAACTAGCATTGAACGAACACAGGCTTAAAATTTCGTGTGATGTAAGCTCTGTGGATTCCTGATTTAAGACTCTATCCCAGCTTATTGGAAACCAACTAAAATTTTATGACTATAGTTATTTAATGGGTCACACAGTTAGATACGAATGATAGTGTAAAACATGTCTTTATCAACTTATCTGTCCACTTTCATGGTCACCTATAGCTCCTTGGACTTGACTTTTATCAGTATTATTTTCTCCCACAAATAGGAATTGATGTTCATGCACTAAAAATCTGTGTCCAATCATCTGCTGACCTCTTCTAGTATCTGAAGAGACAAGATCAACTGCGACTATAATTTTTATGTAGACATCATTTACTGATATTAAGACACTGTAATTTTGTTACATATTGAATCCTGTCTTGATAACGAACAAATACAGTGGAAGTGGAAATGTACTCACGTCTATCTTATTGCACATGCAGTGTAATCAAAAGAGAGATTCCCAACTAGCTCATTCCGATATGAGTTAAAATTACAAATGCTTATTATCTTTCAGCTCAGTTTAGTACTAGGGAGTTGGGAACAAATATCAAAATTTTAGTTTACTGAAATTATCGTTTTAATTTTGTTGCTTCCACATTTCATATCAGCTTCTAATAGTGTTGAGACAAAGAGGGTATTATTTTTTCGTATATCATTTCAACCGTGCCGTCAGTTAATTTTGTGGTGTGTGTAATTTGATCCCTAAAACTTTAAGAGGAGATAAGAAACTTTTCTACCACTTTTAACTATACATAAGACTGAAGGTCATGGCAATTGGTTGCATTTTGTCTCCTCGACTCGTCCACATCACAAGACAGTTGACTGCTCCCTGTAATAAATTCCATTTCTCACTCCGAAAAATGTCTTCTTTTCTCATCAATGATCCCAAATATGCCTTCCTTAAGGACGATTTGGGGCTCAGTGAAAACAACCCGGGTGTTTATGATGGCAGCTGGAAGGGTTCTGGAGAGGTAAAATTTCGCACAATTTAATCGACTCATGATTCATGCACAGTATAATACAAAAACCAGTTAGTCCCACGAAGTAATTTTAGTATGAAACTTCACACAAACAGTAAATTTCAGTATTCAATTGACAGTGATTGGTATATTCCAAAATAGAACTCAGTGTCACATTGCCCTGACTGAATTTATAAGCCGCATAATAACTAACTTCTCTATTCATTTTACTTGAATAAGCAGAACTTTAACATACTTTGTCAATGCAATGCAAAATGCAACGGTCGTCATTTCAAACTTTGCAGCTTGCATTTTAATTCATAAATTGTGACTTCATGCTTGAAATGACCTCCGCGTTCTCATTTTCATTCCAATAACATTCTAAACTTATTTTCTAGGTGACGACATCAATTAACCCAGCCAATGGAAAAGCCATTGCCAAAGTAACAATGGGAACGGCCAAAGAATACGACCAAGTAGTCGCCACTTCAAAAGCCGCATGGGAAACCTGGGCTGATTTGCCCGCACCTAAACGAGGAGAAATAGTGCGTCAAATTGGGGATGCCTTGCGAGCTAAATTGGAACCATTGGGTAAACTCGTTTCCCTTGAGATGGGCAAAATCCTTCCCGAAGGAATTGGAGAAGTCCAAGAGTATGTTGACATTTGTGACTATGCCACCGGATTATCTAGAATGCTGGAAGGCAAAGTCTATCCATCTGAGAGACCCGGTCATATGTTGATGGAGCAATGGAATCCTCTAGGAGTTGTCGGAGTCATCTCTGCTTTCAATTTCCCAGTGGCCGTATTCGGTTGGAACAATGCTATTGCTATGGTATGCGGGAACACGACGGTTTGGAAAGGAGCTCCTTCTACCAACTTGGTTTCCGTAGCCACTACAAAAATTGTAGCCTCCGTCCTGGAAGCTAATAAGTTGCCTGGAGCAATCTGCGGATTGTGCACAGGAGGAGCTGAGATTGGAAATCTTATGGCTAATGACAAACGGGTCGGACTCTTATCTTTCACTGGAAGCACTGCTGTTGGGAATAAAGTTGGTGTCAATGTCACTAGTCGGTTTGGAAAGGTTTTACTTGAGCTTGGTGGCAACAATGCTATTCTTGTGGATGAAGATGCCGACTTGGATATGGTCGTCAGGGCTGGAGTGTTTGCTTCCGCTGGCACTGCAGGACAACGTTGCACTACTACAAGGAGACTCATTCTTCATGAATCGGTAGGATTTCAAACATTCTTTATAGTGAATGTTTATTTTGCATAATATACTAATACAAAGTAGACAATGCTCGTGGTTTCTGCGTTTCGTTTTAATTTAGTCAGCACATTGGGCACGTTTCATGTCGCTGGTGAAATGGAGTGCAATACTTCATTACTCAGCAGAGCAGTTGGGTATTAAAGAGAAAATACCAATACCATAAATACATGAGTGGGACGCCGTTTGCAAGGAAATTGCTTTGTATCCGTTCATATCATATGTGCAAATAAGAAGTCATAGAAAAGTGCTTTCATTTAGCAATTAAATGCCACGCCAACATTGAAAACCACTCATTGCCGCTAAATATGGCGTCGGTGTCAAACGAATATGGCTGACATGTGGAAGTAAAAATTTCGAGTTGTTTAATGAATATTGTGTTTTTTATTCATTTTATGTAATGATAACTAACTGTTAGCGTGAGATTTAGTGATCGAATAATTGAACGAAACTTGGTTTTATTTTGGTGATTTAGGTTCATGATGAAGTTGTTAGCCGTTTAGTGAAATCGTTCAACCAAATTATGGGACGTGTTGGAGATCCACTGGATTCAAAAACTTTGTTGGGGCCAATGCATTCTAAAGTTGGAGTTGAGAACTTTGCAAATGCTGTAAAGGAAGCTGAAAAACTCGGAGGCAAAGTAGCTGTAGGAGGAAAGGTAATTATGATTTAATTCGCATGATCAACACTAAGGCAATAAGGCTTCAAAAAATGACATCGTTTGGCAATCAGTTGTGTACCTGCAAATATGAGAGGTGACTGTGGTGGTATAGGGTGTAGTTTAAATATTGACCATTGATTTATTTTTAGAGTTATTTGCCAATGGGGAAAAAATTCGGGATTTTTAGGCCAGGTTTTTAAAAATGCATGTTAGCTAGTTGCTATTATGCATTGAAACACATTGTCTCTCAGTAAATCGTTAAGTTAGTTTGTGAAAAGCCTTTTAGCACTCCGAGTCCGAAGCTTAAAGAACGGAATGCATAATTTCTGTGCGATTAAAAAGATCAAAAACAGTGGCCAGTGATGTATGATTTTCTTACTAAAGTTAATCAATGTGACCAGTATGTCAAAAAAAGGCAAAAATTGCAGTTTATCGCGAAAAAAATCCACTTAGGATAATTTTTTACAGCAAATACAAGAATGTTTGCATGCACAAACCATTGCTTCTGCTATACGTCGACTTATTCGCAAAGATAATTTATTGGTCTGACTTAAAAAAGTATGAAAGCCTTTCCTGACAAAAAATCATAAACAAAAGCTATTATTGTTGATCCAGTGCGTATACATTGAAAAATTTGCTATTCAGGTGCTCCCTGGAGAAGGAAACTTTGTGGAGCCAACGATTATTACTGGATTGAAATATGATTCTCCAATCGTGATGAAGGAAACATTTGCTCCAATTGTGTATGTTCTCAAGTGCAAAAACATTGATGAAGCTATTAAATGGAATAATGCTGTAGACCAAGGGCTATCTTCCAGTTTGTTTACTCAAAATATTCCCAACATGTTCAAGGTATATATTGTTTATGTTTGTCGGCTAGACAAATAATGAAGCAATTTTGATGAGTTGATGTATGATGTCGCTTGAATGTTCTAATGCACACCTGCCGTCATATGATATAGTGGATCGGACCAAAAGGATCAGATTGCGGTATCGTGAATGTCAACATTCCAACAAATGGGGCCGAAATCGGAGGTGCCTTCGGAGGGGAAAAACATACGGGTGGTGGACGAGAGTCTGGTTCTGATGCATGGAAGCAATACATGAGACGCTCCACAATCACTATCAATTACACCAAAGAGTTGCCACTTGCACAAGGAATTAAATTTGAGTAAACTAGTCTGTGTTTGGCATGTCTAATGATATAAAAATTAAGTTGTTCCACCTTACTATCCTGCAAATCTGCAGAGTGGAATATTATGGGTTGAGTCATCTGAAATAAAATGATCCGTTTTGCAAGACGGAAACAGAAAAATGTTGAACGAAGAATATTTAATTTTCACATTTTACTTTTTACTCAAAAGCTGTGCTCAATTAAATATCAATAATCTAATATAATAAACCACAGTGAGTGGACATAATCAGAGGCCGTTAGGCTTTGTTTTCCTGTAATGGTGTTTTAATCGCATATAATATGATTGAAAATTCAGTATATAATTGGTTTCCCATGCATTGAACTAAAAAGTATACAATATTAGAACTGAATGTACTTTAAGTCTAATAGTTGGATACTTATTTATCAAATGAACTTAAAATTATTCCACGTGAACTTCCCTTTTTTTCCATCTTTTAGGAGTGCCATTTCATATTTACCACTTTATGTATAAAGATTTATTTATGAAAAAAAAAGATGAGTATAGTCTTGGCATTATTAGCTAGCATGCGATAACATGGGAGAGTCATATGCGTTTGTGTGTATTTGACATACTAGCTAAAAATGCCAAGACTATAGGCAAGTAACAATAGGCACTTGAATATTTTTAGTGTATGTTGCAACACAGGACACAGATAACATGCGAGCTATGCTTTTTTTTTAAATCGGTGTCAAAATTTATCGCGCGTTGCGATTTTGGTGTTTTATGACTAAAACTAACGCTTGTTGTGTTTTACATCACTGATAAGATTTGTAAACATGGATGTCCAGTAGTTAAGTGACAATAGGCACTTGAATATTGTTAGTGCATGTTGCAACACAGATAACATGCGAGCTATGCTTGTTTGTCAATCTGTGTAAAAATTTATCGCGCGTTGCGATTTTGGTGTTTTATGACTAAAACTAACGCTTGTTGTGTTTTACATCA
>Ga0210040_10008101_pt1 | contig 12539 bp, 10 predicted proteins | sample CryGeyCG12114_NA_FD_185462 | JGI IMG/M metagenome (GOLD analysis project Ga0210040, IMG submission 185462) | Groundwater microbial communities from aquifer - Crystal Geyser CG19_WC_8/21/14_NA (SPAdes) (version 2) | ecosystem: Environmental > Aquatic > Deep subsurface > Groundwater | place: USA... | reverse complement strand
CATACGCTTCTAACTGCTCTTGCTTGATACCAGCTAACTTTTGTTTACGGCCCCGCCCGGGCTGCAGCCGGATGCCTTCCAGCCCACCATTCTGCCATTTGTCTAACCAGTTGGTGATGGTTAATCGACTAACGCCAAAGATGCTGGCTAACTCATTGATGGACTTACCCTGGTGCGAAAGAAGCAAGCACTGGCTGCGTTTACGCTCAATTATATATCTCCAGTTTTTTGTAGAGTTCTTGTAACTCTTGTTCCTCCTGTGCTGTTAAGCTGATGTTGCGCATACCATCAGTAACAATTGTATATCTATTTTTGTCCCGCTACTTAGAAACCTTGTGGCGCAAAATTAAATATGAGTGGCTCAAACCCCAGCATTATCAGTCTTGGCAAACGCTTTGTCAGGCTGTCACAGACATTTGCTTAAAAGTGGGACATATCCTCAAAATCGACTTTGACGAACCAAACTATTTTAAAAATTTAAAACGTCGCTTATTTTGTAAGGACTACTTATATTTATTCTACTATACAAATTTAAACCTAATTACTACTTGCCGCCCTGAGAAAGGGGGACAGGTTTAAGAATAGTTTTGCCTTTGAAAGAAGTATGCATATTTTTTATGAAAGAAATAAAATTCTCAGCTTTTGGTCTCTTGTAGTAACTCAGTAAAATCTTCCCTTCATCTTAATGTAAATAAGTATATTGTACCCACCGCTTAGTTTTGCTATCATAAATATCAACCAACCCATTGCTTTTAATATCCTCTATCTTCCTTGGCCAATTCAACAAATACTTTCCTATTTCCCAGCGAACTGATAGGAGCTCCGGCTAGTCCAGATGTTTTAGGCACTGCCGACGCCAGTTCCTCCCTTTTCCTTTTTCTAAATATAACGAAACCCAGAATCACTCTTTTATTTAACATAAAGGTACTCCTGACCCTAGTGCTACTGCTGAATATTCTCTACCTGCAGCTGCTCCTGCCAACACTGTTGCTTCTGTTCCACTCTACCCCGGGCCTGCTCCCAGATACCTGCTACGATGCCATTCTTGACAGCATGAAAGTAAGCGAAACTTTCTTGCTGGTCCCGTTTATAGGCCGTCTGCCGGTTGAATGCTTGATGAAGTGGTATCGGTAAGTTTCTTGTTGTTTTAAGCTTTGATGATTATTAATAAAAGAGCTGCCTAGTTTTAATTAAACACCCTCTTTAATGCAGCTAGATAAATAATTTTTTAGAGCCGTTTACACCTTTACCTTTTTCCAATTTCCTTTCCTAAATAAAATAATGCCCGCCAGCGAAATAGCTGTTTCGGCTACCGGAATAGAAACGAAAACGCCGGTGGGGCCCATCTCTAAATAACTAGCCAGAATATATGCCAACGGAATTTGGAATAACCAAAAACCGCCTAAATTAACCCAGGTAGGCGTCCAGGTATCGCCGGCCCCGTTAAACGCATTAATCAGTACCATGCCAATGCCGTAGAAAATATATCCCAAGCTCATAATCCGGATTGCCTTTATTGCTACTGCTTGTACCTCCGGGTCGTTGGTGAAAAAGGAAACAAATACGTGCGCACCGGCTAAACTTAGTACGGTTATTACGGCCATAAACAGCACATTATATTTAGCGGTTTTAATAACGGCCTGCTCGGCTCTTAGCATTTGCTGGGCACCCAGGTTTTGCCCTACCAGCGTAGAAGCCGCATTACTTAAACCCCAGGCCGGTAACATAAAAAACATAAGCAGCCGCAAAGCCGTTTGGTAGCCCGCCGAGCCCTCATCGCCGCCCGTGGAAGCTACTAAGCGCGCCAGGAAAATCCAACTGCAGGAGGCAATAACAAATTGTAGCACCGCCGGGGCAGCAATCTGAATTAAAGCTTTTATCTGGCTCCAATCGGGCAGGAAATGCGAGTAGCGGACTTTTAGCGTATTATTACCGTTAAACAAATGATAAACCTGGTACAAAACACCCAGACCCCGGCCTAGCGTAGTAGCAATGGCCGCGCCGGTAAGCCCGAAGGCCGGTACTGGTCCGAGCCCATTAATGAAAATAGGGCAAAGAATAATATTGGCAATATTGGCTACCCAGAGGCTTTTCATGGCAATGGCGGCATTGCCAGCACCCCGGAAAATGCCGTTTATGAGAAACAGGAGCATAATAAAAATACTGCTGCCCATCATTATTTGCATAAAAGGCGTACCGTGTCGAGCCGATTCGGACGATGAACCCATGAGTAACAGAATCTTGGTGGCAAAAATAATACCCACCGCACTGATCAGGCTATTCAGGCCAACGGCTATTACGATGGCTTGCATACCGGCTTTGGCCGCAGCAACCGGGTCTTTTTCGCCAATGCGCCGGGCCACCACGGCGGTAGCGGCCATACTAATACCAATAGCTAATGAGTAAATAACCGTTAAAACCGATTCGGTTAAGCCTACTGTTTGGATGGCGTAACTGCTGTTGTGTAAGTGTCCTACAAAATACAAGTCCACGAGGGCAAACACCGATTCCATGATCATTTCCAGCATCATGGGAATGGCCAGCAAAATTACCGCCGTGCGGATACTGCCAATAGTATAATCTACTTCTCCGCCTTGCAGCGATTGTTTAATAATATTGTAGAAACCAGATAGTTTCCTTTTTAATAGTCCGGAGGAAGACATAAGAAGAAATAAAAAGGTAGAAAAGAACAGGTAGCACGGGAGAGTACCACCAAACTGATAATTTAGAAAAGGAAAGACGCCCTTAACGCAGAGGGAGGGCTACTAAAACTATCATGGTTCTAAGAGTCTGGAGAACAAATATATGAATTTTTAGAGTTTCTGTATAAATTTATAAGAAAATTTCTTTAAAGTTTTTCAAGAATAAAACTACCGGATAATTTCATAAATAAGCACAATCTTATTTCTTTACTGCTTATTCTACCAGGCAGAAATAATAACAAACTGCCTTAGAAACTGTTTTAGAAGCTATTCAATGCCTATTTTAGAAAATGAGATTAAAGTCTTAAAGTTGATTTTTCAGCTGTTTAAGCAGTTTTTAAAAATAGATTTTCCCTGTTTGATTGCTTTTAAAACAGTTTTTTAGGCAAGCGTAAATTTTTTCTCTATCGCATTATTAAAAAGAATAATTGAGCTCATTCCGCTTCAATAGTTTTATCTTCATCCGATAAATCTCTTCCGGCTTTCTTCTTTTTTTGCTTCTCCTTAATTCTCATTTTATATTTTACAGCGTAGCCTTTAGGTTTAATTTTAAAAGCAGCATAATTGGCGTAGGATTTAGTAAAAGAGGCGCCGTAAAATAAAATCATGGAAGCATAAAAGACGAACAGCATAATGAGCAGCACCGAAGCCGAAGGGCCGTAAATAGGACCTAAATTACTGTTAATAAGCAGCCGGTTGAGTATAACTTTACCGATAGAAAACAAAAAAGCTGTAACGGCGGCGCCCACCCAAACCGGTCGCCAGCGAATATGGGCATCGGGCAAATATTTAAAAGTTAAAGCAAACCAAACCGTAACAATTATAAACGAAACAAAAATATTAGCCAGGCGCACCAGCAAAGCAGTGGAATCGGGTAGAATACCGTATAAATTATTACCCATGTAAGCCAACGCTGCATCGGCGAAGAGCGATATTAAAAACAACAGGCCGCTAACCAGAATAATAGCCATAGAAATAATCCGGTTTCGAAACATCATCCGGATTTTTTTACCGGTGCGCGGACGAATGTGCCACAACTCGTTTAAAGATTTTTGCACCACTATAAAAAGGGTAGTAGCTACAAAAATCAGGAATAACATGCCTCCTACGGCAATGCTCCAATGGGTTGGGATATGCTGGATATTATTAATAACTATATAAAGCTGCGTAGCGCCCCGGGTGCCAAAAAGAGTTTTTAATTTTTGAATAAGTTGAGCACTGATAAACTTGGTACCATACAAAGACCCCAGTAAATTAGTGAGAATAACTAAAATAGGAGGTAAGGCAAAAGTGGTAAAAAAGGCCGTAGAAGAGCCAAAGCGTAAGGGATCGTTTTTTCTGAATTCTTTAAAGGCGTCTTTTAGTAAAAATATTAATATCCGCAGTCGCTGCATAATCATCATTAGCAAGACTTACGTAGGCGGTTGTTAAAAGGTAAAGAAACCAGTAAAAAAGCCTCGCCCCAAAAGGAACAAGGCTTTTAAAAAGAGTGCTTAAGTAAATTATTTCTTTTGTTGCGCCAGCCAGGCATTCATTTTAGTTTCCAGCACGGCTAAAGGCATGCCGCCATCTTTTAAAATTTCGTCGTGAAAAGCACTTAATTTAAACTGATTGCCTAAAGCTTTTTCGGCTTGCTGGCGCAGTTCGCGTATTTTGAGTTCGCCGGTTTTGTAGCTGAGGGCCTGCCCCGGAATAGCCATGTAGCGTTCTATTTCGGCAATAACAGCTTCTTCGCTTAAAGCTTCATTTTCCAATGAATATTGGATAGCCTGTTCGCGGGTCCAGCCTTTGGCGTGTAAGCCGGTATCCACTACCAGGCGCACGGCCCGGTGCATTTCGGCGCCTAAACGGCCAAAATATTGGTACGGATCGGTATAAATGCCCAGTTCTTTGCCTAAGCTTTCGGTATAAAGGGCCCAGCCTTCGCCGTAAGCTCCGTACCAACCAAAACGCCTAAATTTAGGCAACGCTTCGTTTTCGTACTGCAACGAAATTTGGTAATGGTGGCCCGGAATAGCTTCGTGCAAAAACAAAGATTCCATGCGGCTGCTATTGTAGGTTTTGGGATCGGTAATAGGCACGTAAAAAATACCGGGGCGCGAGCCGTCCGGCGCCGGCGGGTTATATTCGGCACTGGCCGAAGCTTCGCGAAATTCTTCGGTGGGCCGCACTTCAAACTTAGATTTGGGTACGTTGCCAAACAGCCTTTTTAATTGCGGCTCCATGCGGGTATGAATAGCCCGGTAGCCGGTTAGCACTTCTTCGTCGGTTTTATAAGGGGTAAATTGAGCGCTATTCTTGACGTGCTCAAAAAAAGCTTTTAAACTGCCTTTAAAGCCAACTTGCTGTTTTACCTGTTCCATCTCGGCCCTAATGCGTTGCACCTCTTGTTGCCCAATTTGGAATATTTCATCGGGCGTTTTGTCGGTGGTGGTCCAGTAACGTACTTGGTAGCGGTAATATTCGGCCCCGTTTGGAACAGCGCCAATACCGGCACTGCTACGGGACTTAGGTAAATATTCGGTTTGCAGAAACTGGTGGAGTTTCTGGTACGACGGTACAATTTTTTCGGTAATGGCCTGGGTATAAGCTTGGGTAAGGCGATCTTTTTCAGCGGCTGGAAAATTGGCGGGCAAGTTCCGGATAGGATCGTAATAAATGCTTTTTTGCGGGTCGGTAACCATTAACGTCTGGAACTGCGGTAGTACTTTTTGGGTCAGGACTTTGGGTAGTACCAAACCAGCGGCCATGCCCCGGCGCATATTGGCAATAGCCGTATCGGTCCAAACCTGGAAACCATTTATGCGCCCCAGGAAATTATCGTAATCTTTAACAGTTTTAAAGGGCTGATTACTTGCCCCTGAACCAAGTTGCGCCATGGTGAGCGGTAAGCCCCAAAATTGGTTTACCGGCATTAGGTGCTCGGGATAGCGCAAGCCTTCCAGCGCTATTTCCATGTCGCGTTTAAAAATAGCGTAGCTCAATTTCTCCTGGATATCCAGGGCAGTAGTATCTAGTCCGGAAATCTGTGCCAGGTACTTCGTGTACATGTTTTTTACTTTGGCGCGGTGGGCCACACTAATGTCGTTGGGTAATTGGTCGTTGTAACGATGATCGGCAATGGCGGTAGCTTCCAGCGGAAAAAGTGCCAGGCGCTCTTCGTAGTAGTTATTAAGCACACTGCTTAGCTTTTGTTCAGAAGTAGCGGCTGTATCTTTTTGCTGTTGGTTACAGCTAATAAGCACAAGGCAGAAAAGTAAAATACTAAGCGTAGGTTTCATAAGTAAGAATTGTCTAAAACTAATCTTTGTTTGGTAAATATATAAGTGGTTGTTTACTGGCAATATTTTGCCGGATTAATATTACAAAAAAACAGCTAATCGTTTAGCCTTTTAAATAAAAGTCAGGCTAATTACAGCGGTATAACGCCTGATATACTGTTTTCTAGTCTTTCCCTTTTTAAGCTTGGGTTAAGTATTCTGGCTCTATATTTATTCTGAAGTTTAATGAATTTGTCCTGTACTTGGCTATTCGAATCAGTTATCTTGGAATAAAAAGTATATGAGAGTATTTTATTGTATCATACACAATTAGGTTTTTTTGAAAAAGAATCTTACTTTAATAACATTAAAAATATCATAATTTGAATAAGTACAATGTTCGCCCAGTAATATTCGGTTTTTTTTATCTATAGATGAAAAATATTAAAGATCTTAATCTAACAGAAATTAATCTTGGGATTTATGAAGCAGATCTTTGGCGAAAATTTAAGGAAGGAGATAGAAATTTATTAGGCCTGATATTTAAGACCTATTATGATGCTCTGTATTTATACGGATTAAAATTCCTGAATAAGGAAGAATTAGTAAAGGATGCTATACAAGATGTGTTCCTAAAACTCTAGAAATCACGGAAATTGTTAGGAGAAGTAGAGTTAATAAAACCTTATTTATTAAAATGCCTCTGCCGGTATATTACTGATGAAACAAAAAAGTAAAAAGAAATAATATGTATGAGGAGGTATTAAAATACGACTCTGATGTTGCTTTTTCTTTTCCCACGAGGATTTCTTGCTCAGCGATCAGAATATATAATGCTGCTTCGGCTACCGTAACCGCCGCTGCCATTCCTAACCTAACGCAACCAATTACCGCTACCATAAATATTCCGGCTTCGGTAAGCAGCTAAAACTTTATTTATGCTAGAGTAGGGGTAAAAGTGGCCGGCGTGGCCGAATTATTATATTCAGCACCGCAGCAAATTCAATTAAAATAAGTTTAATTTAAAAGCTTTTCTTTCATAAATAGAGTTTATAAACATAATGTTTTTATGTAATTTGTTGCTGAAAATCAACTATTTGTAAGCTTAAGTTTTTTGTGCCTAAACCTAATGCTAAAAAGTAAATGCCTATGATGACGTTTAAAAATAAAATTATATATATGCTGTTGCTGGTTCTATTAGCAACAGCATTATATAAAAAGGCCTTAGCTCAGACTGCGTCGAATCAACCTGCTTTTATCCGGGTAGATCTGAATAAAGAGATAGCTAATATGGAACCCATCTGGGCTTGGTTTGGCTACGATGAGCCTAATTATACCACCATGAAAGATGGACAAAAGCTGCTAACAGAATTGGCGGCATTAAGTCCGGTACCGGTTTATGTACGGGTGCACAATCTTTTAACGTCCGGCGATGGCACGGCTGCTTTTAAGTGGGGCTCCACGAATGCCTATACCGAAGATGCCAATGGGAAGCCGGTGTATAACTGGACCATTATGGATCAAATAATGGACTCCTTTATTAAGCGAGGCATGAAGCCGGTAGCCCAAATGGGTTTTATGCCGGAGGCTTTGTCGATTAAGCCTCAGCCTTACCGCCATACTTGGCAGCCCGGTGAGCCTTATAGTAATATTCATACGGGTTGGCGCTACCCGCCCAAAGATTACGCGAAATGGGGCGAACTGATCTATCAATGGGTAAAACATTCGGTAGACCGGTACGGGAAAAAAGAAGTAGAAAGCTGGTATTGGGAGTTATGGAATGAACCCGATGCCGAGTACTGGGGCGGCACCGTGGAGGAGTATTGTAAACTTTATGATTATTCGGCCGCGGCGGTAAAAAAGGCTTTACCTACTGCTAAAGTGGGCGGGCCCCACGTTACGGGTGGCATGGGCAGAGCCGCTACTTTTCTGAAGACCTTTCTGGAACATTGTATATCGGGTACCAATTATGTCACCGGCAAAACCGGCACTCCCCTCGATTTTGTTGCTTTCCATGCCAAAGGAGCGCCCCGGTTAGTGGATGGGATGGTACGCATGAATGCGGGCTTGCAGTTAAGACAAATACAAGGTGCCTTTAACATTATTGCCTCTTATCCTCAAACTAAAAACCTGCCAGTTTTTATTGGCGAATCCGACCCAGAAGGCTGTGCAGCTTGTGGCATGACGACTAATCCTTCGAATGCCTACCGGAATGGTACCATGTACCCCAGCTATACGGCCGCTACTTTTGCCCGGAAATATGCCTTGGCCGATAAAACTGGTATAAACTTTAAAGGTGCCGTTTCGTGGTCGTTCGAGTTTGAAGACCAACCGTGGTTTCACGGGTTTCGGGATCTGGCTACCAACGGCGTAGATAAACCCGTGCTGAATGTTTTCCGGATGTTTGGTAAAATGACGGGCAAGCGGGTACAGGTAGAAGGGAATCGGATGATTCCTTTAGACACCATGGTGAAAGCCAGTATACGAGGCCCGCAAACCGACTTAGGGGGCTTGGCTTCTAAAGATAAAAATACCGCGGCGGTAATGCTCTGGAATTACCACGACGATGATAAGCCGGGGCCGGCTGAGCCTATCCAGGTAACCATAGCGGGCATTCCAAAAAATCAGGTTTCCTTAACCCATTACCGCATCGATAACGAACATAGTAACTCGTACGAAGTGTGGAAAAAAATGGGGTCCCCGCAAAATCCAACTACCGCACAAATAGCCCAATTAGAAAAAGCCGGCCAATTACAAACGCTAGGCGCCACCCAAAAAATTAAAGCAACCAACGGTACAACCAATGTAAGTGTGCAATTGCCCCGGCAGGGCGTGTCCTTGCTTAAATTAGATTGGTAGATGTTCCGCAACCTAAACTTAGCATTATGAGAAGCAAACGATTATTTCAGTTCTTGTTAACAAAGGGCGTTTTTATGTCGGTTTTCGGACAAGCGCTCCTGATATCCAGTAGCTGGGCGCAAACTACCTCAACTCCGGCCCCAGCTACGGCCGAACAGGTTATTATTCAGGTAGACTTAACCAAAGATAAGGGGCCAATGAAGCCGATTTGGGCCTGGTTTGGCTACGATGAACCGAATTATACCTATATGAAGGATGGTAAAAAGCTGCTAACCGATATTGCCAACCTGAGCAAAGTTCCCGTTTATGTGCGGGCGCACAGCCTTTTGGTTACCGGTGATGGTACCGCCGCCTTTAAATGGGGTTCTACCAACGCCTATACCGAAGATAAAAAAGGCCGGCCCATCTATAACTGGACTATTATTGATAAAATCTTTGATACTTACATCGAAAGAGGCATGAAGCCCATTGCCCAGATTGGTTTTATGCCGCAGGCGCTCTCCACAAAACCTGAACCTTACCGCCATAATTGGAAGCCCGGTGATAACTACAACGATGTTTATACCGGTTGGGCTTATCCCCCAACAGATTATAAAAAGTTTGCGGAGTTGGTTTACCAATGGGTAAAACACTCGGTAGCCCGGTACGGCAAGGCAGAAGTAGAAAGCTGGTACTGGGAATTATGGAACGAACCCAATATTGGCTATTGGAAAGGTACCATGGAAGAATATATTAAACTGTATGATTACACCGCCGACGCAGTAAAACGGGCCTTACCGACCGCTAAAATTGGTGGCCCCGAAACCACCGGGCCTGGTTCGGAGGGAGCCGCGAAATTCTTCCGGGCTTTCCTGGATCATGTGGTGAGCGGAACCAACTATGCCACGGGTAAAACTGGAGCCCCGCTAGATGTAATTACCTTTCATGCCAAGGGCAGCCCCCGAATAGTAAATGGCGCGGTGCAGATGAACATGGGCACTCAATTGCGCGACATCAACAAAGGTTTTGAAATAGTAGCTTCTTATCCCACTTTAAAACACTTGCCCATTATTATTGGCGAATCCGATCCGGAAGGCTGCGCGGCTTGTTCCGAAGAAAAATATCCGAATAATGCTTATCGGAACGGCACCATGTACTCCAGTTATACAGCTGCTTCTTTTGCCCGCAAATACGAATTGGCCGATTTACACGGGGTAAATTTAGCAGGCGCCGTGTCGTGGTCGTTTGAGTTTGAAAACCAGCCCTGGTTTGCCGGTTTTCGCGATTTGGCTACCAATGGCGTGAACAAGCCGGTTTTAAACGTGTTTCGGATGTTTGGCTTGATGCAAGGCAACCGCGTGGAGGTAAGTCAGAATAATTTAGCCTATGATTTTAAGAAAGTGCGCGATACCAGTGTAAGAGGCGACAAACCCGATATAAATGCTTTAGCCGCTAAAGATGCTGATCAGGCCACGATTATGGTGTGGAATTACCACGACAATAATGTTCCGGCACCCGCTTCGCCGGTAGAAGTTAAATTGAAGGGCTTACCGGCAGGCCAATTGTTGTTGCATCATTATCGCATCGATCAGGAATTTAGCAACTCTTACGAACAATGGAAAAAAATGGGTTCGCCGCAGAATCCTACCCCAACTCAGGTGGCAGAACTCGAAAAGGCTGGTCAGTTGCAATTACTCACTTCGCCGGAGTGGATTAAGGCCAAGAATGGCGAAGCAGTCTTAAAACTAACGTTGCCCCGCCAAGGTGTTTCTTTGCTCCAACTTTCCTGGGAAGATCCTAACCGAGCCAAAGCTATGGCTAACCCAACTACCAAATAAATTCAGCTAAGTTAAAAAAGAGCTTTTTTAAGCTTAAATATTAAGTATTGCTTCCGCCTTTGCGAGAGGCATACAGCCTTGCTTTCAAAGTAATGATAGGCGGTATTATGATTCCGGCTTTGGTAAAAAACGGCTATTCCCGTGGTTTCGCTACGGCGCTTGCCGCCTGTTCGGGTACTACCGGCGCGCTTATTCCTCCCAGCATTTTGTTATTAATTTACGGTACTTTGGCCAATGTCTCCATCGAAAAGTTGTTTGTGGCAGGTATTATTCCGGGTATATTAGTAGGAGTGGGATTAATTTCCATTACCGGTTACATGACTAGAAAAATGGAAGTGGTAAAAGAGCCCAAGGCCAACTTTAAAGAAATACGCGAAAGCATTCTGGGTTCATTTTTCCCGATTGGGTTGGTCGTGATTATTTTTGTGGGGATTATGGGAGGCGTGTTCACGGCTACCGAAGCCTCGGCTGTGGCGGTAATATATGCGGCTTTGGTCGGCTTTTTTGTTTATCGCAAATTAAAAATAAAAGATTTACCTCACGTATTAATAGTTTCGGCCAAAACCACAGTGGCACTTAGCTTTTTAATTGCCTGCGCTAGTTTATTTGCCTGGACGCTGGCTATTGGTAAAGTACCGGAAGCACTTACCGAAGGATTGGTTGCCTTCTGCGATCAGTTAATTAGTACCTTTGGCGCCAACCTTTCTCCGGAAACAGCGGCCGAACTACGTAAGATTTTAGTGCTGATGATGCTAAATATCATTCTTTTTCTTATTGGTATGTTCATCGATGCTGGTCCGGGATTGCTGATTGTAGTACCAGTAGTATTACCCATCAGCCAGGCTATTGGTATGAGCGTTGGACTTGATGCCGTACATTTTGGAGTTTTGGTTGTTTCTAATATGATTATCGGTTTGGTTACGCCGCCGGTAGGCTCTACCTTATTTGTAGCAAGTGCTGTGGGTACCGTACGCCATGCGGTTTGTTCTAATAATGATTGTAGTTCAATTATTGATAACTTATTATACACCCATCACAACTTACCTGCCGTCCTTAATGAAGTAGCTGTTCCGTCCCAAGAACTTGTTTAAAGGATTTTGCCTGAACAACTCAGGTAATTGCTGATGTTTTTCAATGATGATTTCGTAAGGCGTTTTAAAGTTAAGAGCTTTTAGTTTCTTATTGAAGTTGTAGTCTAAGCTATAAAAGAAAAGGTGCTTTTTGAGTTGTTCTACAGATTCATACTGGTACTTTCGAACGGTGTTTTCCTTTATTTTCTTGTTTACTACTTTTACCTGTCCGTTAGTGCAGTTTAATTTTATCATGGAAGCTCGTCTTCATCTCAGGAAAGTTGATTTTGTTGTTTGGTCACTACAGATTTCGGCTTTCCTGTTCTTTTTTCATTATCTCTAAATTTTTAGTTAGGTAGAGTCTCATTTCTTTCTGCCTTAGAAACAACATTGGGATACTAAGCAGTTAAGCACCTACTCTTTAAAATAATTTGCTTTTGCCAGCAAGGCTTTCAGGGTAGAAGATCGCAAAAATAGAATCGGACGTAGCGCTTCAGGTATACCTAAAGCAATTAGTCTAGTTTTTTAACCAATAACATTTTAACCAAGCAGAACTTAGTATTAAAATAGTCCAGTTAAAACTTTTTGTAATTAAATCTTATTCAAATTTCTTCGTGCTATATTTAATTATCTTTATTAAATATAGCTATTTGTTATTTAAATTTTTTAAAATAGCTATTTATGTAGAAAATGTTTATTTCAAATTTATTAATTAAACGGTGGGTTTACGAATAAATATGTAAGTGAAGTTGCTTTAATAAAAAATTTCTAATTATATTTGGTTTATATACTATACTATACTACAACTAAGGTTTATGTAAACTTAATTGT
>Ga0210040_10008100_pt1 | contig 12540 bp, 13 predicted proteins | sample CryGeyCG12114_NA_FD_185462 | JGI IMG/M metagenome (GOLD analysis project Ga0210040, IMG submission 185462) | Groundwater microbial communities from aquifer - Crystal Geyser CG19_WC_8/21/14_NA (SPAdes) (version 2) | ecosystem: Environmental > Aquatic > Deep subsurface > Groundwater | place: USA... | reverse complement strand
CGGTGGCGAGAGCGAGCGCCGGATCGGGGCCGCCATCGCCCAGCGCGGCGGGCTGCCGGACGACTTCCTGGTCACCACCAAGGTGGACGCCCGAGGGAAGGACTACTCCGGTGACCGGGTCCGGGCTAGCGTCGCGGAGTCCCAGCAACGCCTCGGCCTGGACTTCCTGCCGCTGGTCTACCTGCACGACCCGGAGTACCACGACTTCGACGAGCTCTCCGCGCCCGGCGGGGCCGTCGACACCCTGATGGCGCTGCGCGACGAGGGCGTCATCGGTCACGTCGGGCTGGCCGGCGGCACCGTGCAGGAGATGCAGCGCTACCTGGCGCTCGGCGGCTTCGAGGTGCTGCTGGTGCACAACCGCTGGACCCTGGTGGACCACAGCGCCACCGAGCTGCTGGCCCAGGCCGAGGACCTCGGCGTCGCCGTGGTGAACGCCGCCGTCTACGGCGGCGGCATCCTGGCCAAGCCCGGCAGCACCACGAAGTACGGGTACCGCGAGGCGAGCCCGCAGACGCTGCAGGCCGTCGAGGCCATGCGGGCCGTCTGCACCGAGCACGGCACCGACCTGGCCACCGCCGCCCTGCAGGCCTCGGTCCGCGACCCGCGGGTGAGCACCACCGTCGTCGGGCTCAGCAAGCCCGCCCGGTTGGATGCACTGGTCGCCGCGCTGGGTACTGACCTGCCCGACGCCCTGTTCGACGCGCTGGAGGACCTCCGTCCGTCGCGCGAGCACTGGCTCGACTTCTCACCCGCCTGACCGACCGACCGACCGACCTCCGAGGAGACCCATGACCACCCCCGCCCGCCTGCCCGCCGACTTCGTCTGGGGCACGGCGACCGCGTCGTACCAGATCGAGGGTGCCGTCGACGAGGACGGCCGCGGACCCAGCATCTGGGACACCTTCGTCCGCACCCCCGGCGCGATCTCCGACGGCACCGTCGGTGACGTGGCCGACGACCACTACCACCGCTACGCCGAGGACATCGCGCTGATGGCCGAACTCGGGTTCAACAGCTACCGGTTCTCCATCGCCTGGCCGCGCATCCAGCCGACCGGGATGGGCCCGGCCAACCAGGCCGGCCTGGACTTCTACCGGCGGATCGCCGAGACCTGCCACGAGCACGGCATCACCCCGTGGGCGACGCTGTACCACTGGGACCTGCCGCAGGCCCTCGAGGACGACGGCGGCTGGCTGAACCTGGACACCGCGGCCGCCTTCCGGGACTACGCCGCGCTCACCCACGACGCGCTCGGCGACGTCATCCAGCACTGGATCACCCTCAACGAGCCGTGGTGCTCAGCCTTCCTGGGCTACGGCAACGGCGTGCACGCACCGGGCAAGCAGGTGGGCACCGACGCCTTCAAGGCCGCCCACCACCTGCTGCTCGGGCACGGGCTCGCGATGAACGCGATGCGGGAGAGCCGGCACACCGACTCGATCCTGGGCATCACGCTCAACCTGTACTCGGTGCACGCCGCCTCCGACTCCGAGCTGGACCGCGAGGCCGCCCGCCGCACCGACGGCATCGGCAACCGGTTCTTCCTCGACCCGGTGCTGCGGGGCGAGTACCCGCGCGACGTGCTGCTGGACGCGGGCCTCGACGACTGGTTCGCCGAGCGCAGCGGGGACCTCGAGGTGATCAACGTCCCCGTCGACTTCATGGGGATCAACTACTACAGCCGACACACCGCAGCCGGGCCCGAGGACGGGGTCTTCAGCGACCCGTCGGTGCCCAGCGCTGCGCCGGGCAGCGAGCGCGTCCAGCACGTCGACACCGGCGCCGACAAGACGTTCATGGGCTGGGAGATCCACCCCGACGGCCTCGTCGACGTGGTGGCGATGGTCGCCGAGCGCTCGGACGACCTGCCGATCTACATCACCGAGAACGGCGCCGCCTACGACGACCAGGTCGGCGCGGACGGCCAGATCGACGACGAGGAGCGCCGGCACTACTTCGAGCTGCACACCGCGGCCTGCGCCGACGCCGTCGAGCAGGGGCTGCCGCTCAAGGGCTACTTCGCCTGGAGCTTCATGGACAACTTCGAGTGGGCCTTCGGCTTCAGCCGCCGGTTCGGCATCGTCCACGTCGACTACGACACCCAGGTCCGCACGGTGAAGAAGAGCGGCCACTGGTTCCGCGATTTCCTCGCCACCCAGCAGGGCTGAGCCCCTCGCCCTCCTGCCGACTTGTCAGCGTGAGTGGTCGCCCCGGCCACCGCTGACGCTGACAAGTCGGCGTTCGGAGGGCCGGCCTAGTGAGCGGCCAGCGCCAGCCGGCTGGAGGTCTGGTGCGGGGTGAGCCGGCTGTGCAGCACCAGCGACGCCGCGCCGAGGGCGGCGGAGATGTCGCTGGACTTGGAGAGCCCCACCTTGGTGGGGTGCACGGCGCGGACGAAGCTCAGCCGCTCCAGGTCCTGCCAGATGCGCCGCAGGTAGATCTCCCCCGCCGCCCCGAAGCCCGGGCCGGCCAGGATGATCTGGTCGAGGTCCAGCAGGTTCGTCACCGAGACCAGCGCCCGGGACAGGTAGAAGGCGGACTCCTCGATCAACGGCAGCGCCTGCTCGTGGTCGGCGGCCGCCGCCTGCGCGACCCGCTCCGCGTCCTGCCGGATCGTCCCCGGCTCCCCCTGCAGGCCCAGCTCGGCGGCCAGCCCCGGCTGTTCCAGCGCCCGTTCGACGATCCGAGCGGGGGCCGCCAGCATCTCCAGGCAGCCCTGACTGCCGCACCAGCACGGCGGGCCGTTGACGTCGAGCACCATGTGCCCGATCTCGCCGACGTTGGAGGACGAGCCGCGGTAGACGTCGCCGTTGGTGACCAGACCGAGGCCGAAGCCGGTGGCCAGGTAGACGGTGGCGAAGTCCGCCGACGCCGGGATCCGGCCCACCCAGAACTCCCCGATCGCGGCGCAGGTGGAGTCGTTCTCGACCACGACGGGCAGGTCGGTGGCCGTGCTCAGGGTCTCCTCGATGTCGAAGAACTCCCACTCGGTCGCCTGCGGGTTGCTGCGCAGCACGTGGTGCGCGCTGTCCTGCCGGCCCGCCACGGCCATCCCGATGCCCATCAGGGTGCTCCGGTCGACGCCGGCCGAGGTGACCAGCCCGTCCAGCTCGGCGGCGACCCGGGTGACGACGTCCCCGGGGGCGTCGTGACCGATGCCGGCGGCGTCCAGCCGGGCGATCACCTCTCCACCGAGGTCGGTGACCAGGTAGGTGATGCTGGCGAAGTCGAGGGAGACCCCGACGGCGTGCCGGGACCGCGCGTTGAGCTGGAGCAGGGTGCGGCGCTTGCCGCCGGTCCGGTCCCCGAAGCCGACCTCGATGATCAGGCCCTCGGTCAGCAGCTGCTTGACGATCCGGGAGATGGAGGCCCCGGTGAGCCCGGAGCGGTCCGCCAGCTCGATGCGGCTGACCACGCCGCTGGACCGGATCAGGTCGAGGATGGCGCTGTGCGTCTCGACCGCCGTCGCGCCCTTCAGGTGCTTGGCCACGTCACGTCCATCCGCCGCACTTTATTGCATTGCTTGACGAAGTCACTCCGATCCTGCTCAGTCGGTGTACAGGCAGAACGGGTGACCCGCCGGGTCGACGTGCACCCGCACGTCGTCCTGGGGCTGGAACGCGCTGGCCGGCGCCCCGCAGGCCTCGGCGTGCGCGCTGGCGGCCGCCAGGTCGTCGACCTCGATCTCCAGGTGCAGCTGCATCTGCTGGTCCGCCGGACCCTCAGGCGGCCACACCGGCGGGACGTGGTGCACCTCGGTCTGGAAGGCCAGCCCGACGCCGCCGTCCGGGTCGCGGAGCACCGCCCAGTCCTGGGAGGCCTCCTCGACCTCCCAGCCCAGCAGCCGCTGGTAAAAGGCGAGCAGCGCCGGGACGTCGCGGCAGCCGAGGTTGACGTGACTCAGCCGCAGCCGCGGCGCCCCGGCTCCCGGCCCGCTCACCGCGACTCCCGCCAGCGCCGGAGGGCCGCGTCCACGTCGACGGTGGGCACGAACACCGGCGCCCCCTCGGGCGGGCGGCGGCGCAGGTCCAGGATCCGCTGGTTGAGGTCCTCCACCAGAGCGCGGGCGACGGCCTCGTCACGCACGTCGGCCAGCGCGCTGGGCAGCTGCTCGACCTCGCGGCGCAGCGCCAGCCCCGGCGGCAGGGGTGCGGAGATCTTCTCCCGCTCGATCAGCCCCTTCACCCACCAGTTCGGGTCGTGCGGTCGCTTCAGGCCGGGGATCGGACGACCGGCGCCGGGCAGGTCGTCGAACTCACCACGCTCCTGCGCCTCGCGGACCTGGCGGTCCACCCAGCTCTCGTACCGCTCCACCCGTGGCTCCTCCCCCGGCGACGCCCTGGGCCGAGCCTAGCCATCGCCGACCCGTCCCGGGTGCGTCCCTGTGCCACCCTGGAGCCATGGACCCCTGGAGCATCGGGCTGACGGTGCTGGTGGTGGTGGGCCTGGTCGCCGTGGTCTTCGGCGCCCTGTACGACCGGGCCCGGAACCGCCGCCGGGCCGCGGAGATGCTGGCCCCGCCGGACCGGGTCATCCCGCACTTCCGGGCCGACGCCCCGACCCCGCACTACCTGTCGGAGCTGCAGGCGCGCCGTCCGGCCGAGCCCACCCCGGTCCCGGTCCTCGACGACGCGACCCGGACCGAGATCGAGCGCCAGCTGGCGGACGGCAGCGGGCCCGACCTCGGTGCGGGCTGGGCCTCCGCGGACTTCGTCACCGACCCGGCGACGGGCTGGGCGGTGCTGGAGGACCCGGTCGTGCTGGTCTGCGCCGACGAGGTGGCGAGCCTGCGGGAGCTGCTGGACCTGCTCGAGCGGCTGCTGCTCAGCCGGACCCCGCTCGTCCTGGTCGCCCCCCGCATCGCCCGCGAGGTGATGGCCACCCTCGAGGTGAACCGCATCCGCGGCCTGCTGTCGGTCGTCGCGGTGCTGGTCGGCGACCCGGCCGCCCGCGACGCCCTGGCCCGGGGATGCGGCGCCACCCCCGTCGACCGGGCTGACCGGCAGGCCGGCTACCTGCCGCCGGAGGTGCTCGGCCGCTGCCGGCGCTGGGTGAGCACCGACCGGCGGAGCGTGGCGGTCACCCGCGAGACCACCGCGGCCTGAACTGACGGGCGCTCCATCAGACCGAGCGGCTCAGGCGTAGCCCAGTTCGTGCAGCCGGTCGTCGTCGATGCCGAAGTGGTGCGCGATCTCGTGCACGACGGTGATGTGCACCTCCTCGACGACGTCCTCGTGGGTGTCGCAGATCGCGAGGATCGGCAGCCGGTAGATGAGGATCCGGTCGGGCAGCACGCCCGCGTAGAACTCCCCGCGCTCGGTCAGGGGCACGCCGTCGTAGAGGCCGAGCAGGCCCGCCATGTCCGGCGGCGGCGCGTCCTCGACCAGGATCACGCAGTTCTCGACCAGCTCCAGCAGCGCGGCCGGCACCTCGTCGAGGGCCTGCTGCACCAGCCGCTCGAAGTCTTCGGCCCCCATGGTGACGGTCACAGCGAGGACTCCCCGAGCAGGTGTGGAGCGGGCCCGAGGACCCGGTCGAGCCACCAGACCAGCGCCGACAGGGCGAAGAGGAAGAGCGCGATGCCGAGGGCGGCGACGGCGACCGCGGCTGGCCCGCTCTCGCCGACGTCGAGGAACGGGTAGGGGTACCAGCCGGACACCGCGCCCACCCCCAGCGTGTAGAAGAGCCAGGCGAAGGGGTAGATGAGCGCCAGCAGCACCACCCGCCCGGTCACCCGGCGCCGCGGACCGAACGCCACCCAGCCGACGACGGTGAGCAGCGGCACCACGACGTGCAGCAGCTTGTCGACGGCGTAGGACCAGCCGGCCAGGTCCGACAGCGGGCGGAGCAGGAACCAGTGCACGACGCCCGTGATCGTGATGGCCACGACGCCGTCCAGCCGCAGCACCCGCCAGACCGGTCCGTCGACGTGCGGGTCGCGGGCAGCGGCCAGCGTCGTCACCAGCACCAGCAGGTTGGACAGGATCGTGAAGTAGCTGACCAGGTGGAACAGCCGCTCGGCCAGCCCGGGCGGGTCCACCTCGACGAGGGTGGCGCTGCCCGTCACCGTCAGGACCACCTGGGCGACGAGGGCGAACGCGGCGACGACCGCCGTCAGGCCGTGGAACCCGCGCACCGCCTGCGTCCTCATGGATTGCAGCCTAGTGGCGCTGGTGCTCTCACCGGGTCGTCGAATACCGGTGTTGAAACTACATCATTGTCATACGCGTGTCGGCTTGCCAGGCTAGTCAATTTGTTACTCAACCCTTGCTAACTCCCCTCGGGCCACCCTAGAGTCCGGTGCAACCTGGGGTTCCTGTGACAGAAGTGACTGGTTCCTGAAACAGACGTGGCGCACGCATCCGTGCCGTCCTTCCCCCGGGCTCGGGGACAGGCAGAGCCGTCGCCGACGGCTCACAGGAGGGACACATGCACGTCATCCGAACAGGTCTGAGGACGGGCGCGCAGCTGCTCGTCTGCATCACGCTGATGGTGGGTCTGGTGGGAACCACCCCGGCCGCTGCCGTCAGCACCGCGACGACGACCGAGGCGCTCAACGTCCGATCCGGCCCGGGCACCAGCCACGCGGTGCTGGGAACGTTGATGAAGGGCCAGAAGGTCACCACGCTGGCCACCAGCAAGGGCTGGACGACCATCGAGTTCAGGGACCGGAAGGGCTACGTCTCCGCGCAGTACCTCCGGCAGGCAGCGTCCCCGGCGGTGAGCAGGCCGGCGGTCAAGGCCGGCAGCGTGCGGGCCACGACGACGGCGGTGAACGTGCGCCGGGGGGCCGGCACCTCCCACGCCGTCCTGAGGGTGCTGGCCACGAGCAGCAAGGTGACGATGACCGGACGCAGCAGCGCGGGCTTCGCCGAGATCGTCCTCGGCAGCCGCCAGGGCTGGGTCTCGGCCACCTACCTCAAGGCGGCCAACGGCCTGCCGGCCGTCGTCGGCACCCGGGTGGCCACCGCCGTGCTGGACATCCGCTCGACCGCGGCCGACAAGTACACCCGGATCGCCGAGGTGAAGAAGGGCGCCAAGCTCAAGATCACCGGCGTCGTGACCAACGGCCGCGCCCAGGTCATCCACGCCGGGGCGGCCCGCTGGGTCACCGCGAAGTACCTCGCCACGCCGGCCGCCACCCAGCCGAGCCTCCCCGGGCTCCCCCGCGTCACCGGGACCCGGTACGCCACGACCACGCTGGACATCCGCTCCACCAGCGCCGACAAGTACACCACCGTGGCCGAGGTGCCGCGCGGCACTGCGCTCAGCATCACCGGCCGGGTGGTGGACGGCCGCATGCAGATCATCTGGAACAAGGCGGCCCGCTGGGTGACCGCCCAATACCTCTCCACCAGCAAACCGAAGGTGGACGACGGCGCCGGGGCCTCGGTGGAGCGCGGGCTGAAGCCGAACGCGATCAAGGTGCACCGGGCGGCGCGGGTCGCCTTCCCGCAGATCACCACCTACTACGGGGTCCGCCCCGACTCGATCCCCGACCACCCCTCCGGACGGGCGCTGGACCTGATGATCCCGGGCTACACCTCGGCCGGGGGCCGGGCGCTGGGCAACGAGATCGCCGCGTGGACCCGGGCCAACGCCAAGGAGCTCGGCATCCAGTACGTGATCTGGAACCAGCGGATCTGGAACGTCCAGCGCGACAAGGAGGGCTGGCGCCCGATGGCCGACCGCGGCGGCGACTCCGCGAACCACAAGAACCACGTGCACATCACGGTGTACGGCTGAGCTGTCGGCAGGTCCGGCACGACGGTGCTCGGCGGTATAGTCGCCGAGCACCAGGTCCCCATCGTCTAGCGGCCTAGGACACCGCCCTTTCAAGGCGGCAGCGCGGGTTCGAATCCCGTTGGGGATGCCAAGGCAAGTGACGTCCCATCAGGCCGAACACTCGACAGACGCATTGCCGATCGATGTTCTCTGCCCGACTTGGGCACATCTTGGGCACAGCGGGGCGCGGGCCCTCGCAACAAGGACTGCCGAGGGCTGCTGCTCGCCTGCCTCTCAGGACGGTCATCGCCAACCGTTCCGCGCGGCCTTCCTGGACGATCGCGTGAGCGCCGGGAGACCACACGACGCCTAGGGACGTTGACAGCCACCGGCGCTCATCACGGCTCGGTGACTGATCAGCGGGACGCTCGGTCTCGCGTCGACCGAGGGGGTACGTCGTGCCGGAGGAACTCGGGCGTCTGCTCACCATCGTCGAGCTGTCCGACATGCTGGGCATCCCCGTGGACACGCTGTACGGGTGGCGTCAGCGCGGCGAGGGGCCGCAGGGCTACCGCATCGGCCGACACGTGCGCTATCGACGCTCCGCCGTCGAGGCCTGGCTCGAGGGTCGGCTGGACCAAGCCAGGAGCTGAGGCCTGATGGCCAGCGTCGAGCGGCGTCGAAGCCGACGACGGGACGCCAGCGGCCGGGTGCGGGAGGTCGTGCGCTACCGGGTGCGCTACCGCGATGCCAGGGGCCTGCAGCACAGCGAGACCGCGAGCCGCCTCGTCGATGCCGAACGCCGCAAGTCGGAGATCGAGCACGAGCTGGCGACGACGACCTGGCACGACCCTCGGCGGGGTGATATCCCGCTCCGGCAGTGGGTCGCCCAGTAGTTGCCGACCCGGCACGACCTCGGGGCGACGACACGGGTCAGGCTGGAAGTGACGATGAACCAGCAGGTCCTTCCCCGCTTCGGCGACATGCCCTTGCGCGACATCGCCAACAGTGACGTCCGTAGCTGGGTCGTCGAGCTGATGCAGTCAGGCCTGTCTGCGGCCACGACCCGCAAGGCCGTCTTCGCCCTCCGCCAGGCTCTGGAGGCCGCGATCGCCGACCAGCGGCTCGTCCACAACGCGTCCGCCGCAGTCCCGCTCCCGTCGGAGCGGGCGAAGCCGGCCCGGTACCTCTCTCAGACCGAGGTCGAGCGCCTGGTCGCCGAGCTGCCGCCACGCGACCGCGCCTTGGTGCTCGTGGGGGCCTGCGCGGGGCTGTGCTGGGGTGAGGCCGCAGGACTGCGCCGACAGGACATCGACCCCCTGCGCTCCCGGATCAGAGTGGTCGGGACCGCACTCGAGCTGCGCGGGCGGATCACCCTGGACAACGAGCCCAAGACGGCCCGCCCCAAGCGGACGATCCTCGTGGCCCGCGCGGTGATGCGCCGGATCGGGCAACACCTCGACAACTACGTCGAGACTCCGAGCGAAGTCTCGTGTTCAACGCCCCGGCCGGCGGCCCGCCGTTCCGGGCCTGGGGCCAGAACACCCTTCAACCCGCTGTCGGCCGCGCAGGTGCTGCCTGGCATCACGTTCCACGGGGTGCGCCACAGCTTCGTCGCGATCATGGTCGCAGCCGGCTGCAACGTACGCGAGGTGTCCGAGTGGGCTGGCCACAACAGCGTTGCCTTCACCCTGACTCGCTACGGCGGTCTGTTCGAGGACGGCACCCACGCAGCGATCGACCGGCTTGATGCCCTGTTGGGCCCGATGTGAGTTCGTCGTCGGGCGTGGCGCCGGGAGGCAGCGGTCATGCGGGCTGCCTACGAGTCGAGGACGGTGCCCTTCGCGGACACGTTCCCCCTTCGTTCCCCCGCGCTGACGGATGGCGGATGACCACTCAGACGACGGTATCTCTGCGGCGGCGCACCCAAGGCCTGCAGGCGCACGGGCGACCCAAGTCGGGTTGTCGGGTTCCTGCCGCTAGCCGCTGGGGCCACGAACACTCCTCTGGGCGGGCCGGCTCCGAGACGGCTCTGACGGGGCTCGGGGCGCTCGCGCTCTACCAGCCGGTGGCAGTCCTCGCTTCGCTGCGGGGGCGATATCTCCGGGGCGGTGTGCGTCGCGGAGTCCCGGAGTCCCCGGGCTCGCCGTGTCCCGACCGCCGCCGCTTTGGTCGCCGCCGGGCTGGCCGTCGTGCTGGCCGTCGTGCTGCTGATCCTGGTCGTCGGCACGATCGTGGTGAGGCCAAAGGGCCGACGGCGGATGCGGCCGGACCTGTCGGCCGCCACATAAGTCGCGGCCGCGACGTCGACCACCTCACCGCCGCCGGCTCAGCGCGGATCGGAAACGGCTGGGCGCCCAAGACCCCCAGGCTGCCGATCGGGCAGGCTGTGGCCGTGCGGCGGATGCTGCACACCAGCTGGGAAGACATGGTCATCCTGGTCGCCGGCCCCCGCACCCAGAAGACGACCGCCTACGCCGTCCCCGCTCTTCTGGCCGCACCTGGGGCGGCTCTGGCCACCAGCAACAAGCGGGACCTGTACGACACCACCTGCACCCTCCGCGCCCAGCACGGCCGCCTGTGGCTGTTCGACCCCCAAGCGGTGGCCGCCCCTAGTAGTACAGCCACCGGTCCGGGCTGGTGGTGGAACCCGCTCACCTACATCGCCCCCACCGACCCGGCCACTGGCCGGGCGGCCCGGCTGGGCTCGGGGCTGGTGGTGGCGTCGGAGAGCCGGGCGGACCGGCTCGCCGCGCAGCTGGTGACCTCCGCCCGCCCCGTCGGCGCCCGGGTCGATGCCTACTTCGACACCGAGGCCGAGAACCTCATCAGCCTCCTGCTGCTGGCCGCCGCCTGCGGCGATCAACCGCTGACGTGTGTCTACTCCTGGCTGACCAGCCTCGACGACGACGCCACCGACGTGTTGCGGTCGAACGGGTTCGCTCTGCAGGCTCAGGCGCTGTTCGCGTTGACCCGGCTCCCGGACAAGCAGCGCGAAGGTGTGTACGGGACCGCCCGCTCACTGCTGTCGTGGCTCCGCAACCGTGACGTCCACCCCTGGATCACCTCAGACCCGACGCGGCCGGCGTTCGACCCGGTCGCGTTCGCCGGCTCGACCGACACTCTCTACCCGTTGAGCAAGGAGGGTGTCGGCTCGGTGGGCCCGCTCGTTGCCGCCCTCACCATGGCCGTCCTCGACGCCCTTGAAGACCAAGCCACCCGCTCACCCGGCGGCCGGTTGGTGGTGCCGTTCGTCGGGGTCCTCGACGAGGCAGCGAACATCTGCCGGATCCGGCACCTCGACGCCTACTACTCCCACTTCGGGTCCCGCGGCATCATCCTGCTCACGATCCTGCAGTCCTGGGCCCAAGGCGCCGAAGCGTGGGGCGACAAAGGCATCGAGAAGCTGTGGAGCTCGGCGAACGCCCGCGTCTACGGCGGCGGTGTGGACGACCCCGCCTTCCTCCGGCGGCTGTCCGACCTCATCGGCACCGCCGAACGGCTGCACCGCACCGCCAGTGTTGGCCAGGGCCGGCGCACCATCACCCGCACCACCCAGGACAAGCCGATCCTCACCCCCGCCGAGCTCCGCGAGCTCCCCCAGGGGCGGGCGGTCGTGTTCGCCTCCGGCACCCCCGCCGTCCTCACCCACCCCATCCCCTGGTGGGAAGGACCCCACGCCACCACCATCCACACCGCACTCGCCCAACCCGGGGAGGCAGCGGCGTGACCACCACAGACCCCGGCGTCGACCTGGACGACGGCTTCTTCGACCTCGACGACACCCCCACCCCACCGGAGCCGATCCGTCGGCGCCGGCCCGGTGGGTCACGGCGGCCGCAGCCGCGGCGGCCGCGGTACCGGGTGCCCGCGCAGTCCAAGCCGGTGAACTACTACCCCGACGTCGCCGCGTTCGTGGCCGGATTCCTCGCCCCCACCTTCGCCCGTGAATGGCATGACCAAGACACCGAACGCCGCTGGTGCTCCCACTGGTGGCTGCACACCGAAGCCATCGTCCGCCTCGAAGCCCTCTGGAAAGCCTGGGAAACCCTCCGCCTCGACCCCGGCACCGGCGCCAGCACCTGGCTCCGCGACCACGCCGACCCCGCCATGGCCATGCTCACCCACCCAGCCGGGCCGTTCGCCCGCTGCAAACCAGGCCGACACCACACCCAACCGCCACTCGTCCTCGACCCGCCACCGCCCGGCCTGTTCAACGCAAGCCCGCTCTAGAACAGCCGGAGAAGGGTGGCCGCCGTGTGCCGCTCAGGAGGGCCGGCCCGGTTGCTGAGCCGGCTGGCAGCTGGCTGCCCCTCACCTGCCGGAGGCTGGGCACCACACCCCTGCCGGCCCCGTGTAACTGCCGATCCTGAGCAGGGCGGTAGACCGGTCAAGGGTGCGCAAGCATCGCGCAGCGACGGCGCAGCCGCCGTTGAGCGGTCCACCACCCTGCTCAACACTCGACACAGCGGGGGCACCAGTCGAGAACACTGCGCAGGGGGAGGGCCTACCGGGCGGAGGGTTGCCTTTGGCGGCCCACAGCTGGCAAAGCTGGGGCTACGTCAAACCGACGGCTGACTAGGCCCCGGATTGACGACTGCGCCGTGAGAGGAAGCTCAATGGGACGACTTCGGCTCCCGGCCTGCGTGAGTGGATTCAGCCCGATCCGATCGCGGATCGCCTGGCTTGTTAGCGCGGCGTGGCGAACGGGCGTCAAGGCTGCCTCACTCCCAGACGAATGGTTTGCTACTCGGGTGAGGGATCAAGACTGGTCAGCGGTGGAGAGGAAGGCTGCACTGGCTCTGATCGAGG
>Ga0210040_10008099_pt1 | contig 12541 bp, 12 predicted proteins | sample CryGeyCG12114_NA_FD_185462 | JGI IMG/M metagenome (GOLD analysis project Ga0210040, IMG submission 185462) | Groundwater microbial communities from aquifer - Crystal Geyser CG19_WC_8/21/14_NA (SPAdes) (version 2) | ecosystem: Environmental > Aquatic > Deep subsurface > Groundwater | place: USA... | reverse complement strand
AGCCACCCGAATTAACCGATGCTTCATTCATGATGGTGGCATATTCTTGTGAGTTTAATAAATCTGCTTTTCTGGCTACATTCTGAACACCCACATAAGTATCGAAGGTTATTTGGGCCGGTTGGCCGGCTTTACCAGTTTTGGTAGTAATTAAAACTACACCGTTGGCTGCCTGGGACCCATAAATAGCGGCAGAAGCGGCATCTTTCAACACATCAATGGATTGAATATCAGCAGGGTTTAAAAAAGAAATATCACCGGTAATGACCCCATCGACTATGTAAAGTGGCGCGGCACTTCCGGTAGTTCCCACTCCCCTCACAACAACCCTAAAGCTCTCGCCAGGCTGGCCGGAAGATGAGGTAATTTGCACACCCGGCGCCTGACCTTGTAAAGCTTGTAGCGGATCGGTGGTGCTTTGTTTCTGCAGGTCTTCGCCTTTCACTTGTGCTGTAGCACCGGTAACCAGCTTTTTCTGCTGCACCCCGTAGCCTATTACTACTACTTCTTCTAAGGCTTTAGCATCTTCTTGCAGGGCAACATTAATTTGTGTTTTGTTACCTACCGGAATCTCCTGCGTGTTAAAACCTATATACGAAACTACTAATACGTCTGTGTTAGCAGCTTCAATAGTAAAATTACCTTCAACATCTGAAGCAGTTCCATTTGAAGTACCTTTTATAACAATGCTTACTCCTGGTAATGGCTGACCACCACCGGTTACTTTCCCCGAAATTGCTTGCTTGCCTTGTGCAATACCATCGTGTGCCTGGATAAAAATAAAAGCAAATAACATAGCTAATATTTTCCAAACTGATGATTTTAAATGAATAGAATTATGGCTTTCATAATTCAGAAAAGGGTACTGTATTTCCATCTTTATTTATTTATTTATGGTGGTAAATTAAAATTTAATCTTAAAACGTATTACTAAAATAGCAAAATACTATATTCCGCTATGCTTTATTCCTCTTGTTCTTTTTCTCTCTTATTTATATGCTTTATTAAATTGTTGTAGTTTTTGATAGATAACATTTCTAACCGGTATTGTTTGCCTTGAACCTGTTGTTAGCTCATAAAAGTTCCTCTTTTTGTAAACCATTTTAAATTTTGATTTTTGCTGACTTAAATGAAAGCAGCTCTATACAAAACCATTTTTTAAGAAGAAATCAGTTATAAAGATAACGCTAAGAAGATTAAAAACAGGTACCCGAAAAGATATCAATGGATACTAAAATGTTAATAAAGGGTATCAAAATCGCTACAAATAAGGTCTGATTTGTTTACCAGCAGGTAGATTTATTAAAACAAGGATGATGAAGATGCTTCTTACCTTTATTTAAATAAACATTGGTTTAGTATAAGGTAGTATTTTGTCAGTTATTAAATTTACCTGACCAAATGGACGCTATACCTACATAATTACGTATGGGTATGTGTTTAATTAATTTTGATTGTTGATTCTTTGCGCACCTATCTTCAGCTTTTGCAACAAGGCTTAAAACGCATCGGTTTAGATGCCTTTATATTAGCCTTACTCGCCGCTATTTTGCTGGCTTATTTGGTACCGGAACTGGGTATAGCAGAAAGTCCTTTGCCTTTAGGCGAAATAGCTACTTACGGGGTTTCGGTTATTTTCTTTTTTTACGGCTTGCGCTTAAGCCCCGCTAAGCTGTGGGCAGGCCTGAGTAACTGGCGGCTCCACTTGGTGGTGCAACTCAGTACTTTTGTATTGTTTCCACTCCTGGCTTTAGCGGGCAATTATTTTTTTTCTAACGCGCAAAACGAATGGCTCTGGCTAGGGGCCTTTTACCTAGCGGCCCTGCCCTCTACGGTATCATCTTCGGTGGTAATGGTTTCGATTGCGGGCGGCAACTTACCGGCGGCTATTTTTAATGCTAGTATTTCCAGTTTACTGGGAGTTTTTATTACGCCGCTCTGGATGGGCTTTTTTATGCAATCCGGTAATGGTACTTTTAATTTCTGGCCGGTTATCGGGAAATTAACGGTTCAGGTTTTGGTACCGGTTATTTTGGGAATTCTACTCCACGCGCGTTATGGCGTTTTTGCCGAAAAGCACCGGCAAAAGCTCCGGTTATTCGATCAGTTTATTATCCTGCTGATTGTTTTTACTTCTTTTTGTGAGTCTTTTGCCCGGAATATATTTAAAGATTTTAGTCTGCTCGATATCTTTTTTCTTGGCCTTTACTTAATCGGATTCTCCTTTCTGGTATTTGGGTTGATTTACTTTGTAAGCCGCTTGCTAGGTTTTTCGTCGGATGACCGGATTACCGCCCTGTTCTGCGGATCGAAAAAATCGTTGGTCCACGGTACGGTTATGTCTAAAGTTTTATTTCCGGCTACCAATTTAGCCGGTATTATTTTATTACCGCTTATGCTTTACCATGCCTTGCAGTTAATTGCTGCCAGCATTTTGGCCCAAGCTATGGCCCGCCGCAAAGAGCGTTTGCCACCTGTAATAAAGCATCAATAATATTTACTCGGCAAAAGGATATAATTCCGGCGGCTGGGTATGATCCTGGTAAATAGCCAAAGGATGCAACGCCCGGGTGGTATCTATATAGGCAAAAGCATCGTAGCGTTTCGGCACCACGGTGGGCACGTAGTTACCAAATCGTTCCATTCGCGGATGATATACGACGCCAATGGCTCGGTGCCCGATCTTATCGCGTAAGCCTTTTACTTCAGCTAAGTCTTTTGAAAACAGCAGTTTGTTTTGGGGGCTTATTTCGTGCAGCATATATTCCCAGGTTCCGGACGGAGCCGACGGCACTTCCATTATTTCCATGGGTTCGCCCCATTCATCGGCTGCAATTACAGTGCCTTTATAAGAGCCGAAACCCACAATAAAGATATTTTCTTTGCCGTACTGTTCCCGCACCAGTTGCCCCACGTTTACCATGTTGCTCCGGGCCATATCGGTGTAGCGGGCATCGCCTACGTGGGTATTATGCTCCCAGATAATAGCTTTAGAATCGGGTCCGTGCAAATCCAGCAGCCGGGTTAAGGTTTCCATCATGTGGCGGTCGCGTACATTCCAGGAGCTACCGCCGCCTTTAATCATAGCTCGGTAATAGCGTTCGGCATTTACCGCCACCAAGGCATTTTGTTCGGCATCAAACTCAGCGGCGCGGTCAGCACCGCTGTCCAGGCCTTTTTGGCGCAGCGCTTGCAGCATATTTACCACTTCATCTTCGCAGTCCTGCGAAACGAAAGCTACTGCCCGGGCGTATTCCTGGGGGTCTTCGCTGTAAGGCTCGAAGCAGCGAAAGGCTTTTTTAGCTGCAGTTGCCGCCGGACCGCCTTGCTGCTCCAGGTAGTTTAATATTTCCTGCAAAGAATCCCAGAGGCTGTATACATCCAGGCCGTAAAACCCGGCTTGCTCACCTTCGGGTTTGCCAGCATTAAAATTCTTCATCCAATCTACCAGAGCAGCTACTTCCCAATTGCCCCACATCCAGGTAGGCCATCGGTTAAATGTTTGTAGTAATTCCGGGGCTGTAACAGCTCCTCCCTGGCCTTTTATATACTTGTTCACTTCAAAACAATCGGGCCAGTCGCCTTCTACGGCAATAAAATTAAAACCTTTTTCCTGGATTAACCTCTTGGATATAGCCGTGCGCCAGGTGTAATATTCGGACGTACCATGCGAAGCTTCGCCCAACAACACAATGCGGGCATTGCCAATTTCTTCTAGTAACAAATCTAAATCGTGCGGGCCTTGCAGCGGATGATGCGGAATATTTGCCATAATAAATGCTTTTAAACCAGTAGTTTTATGTACGTGATTTTGCCCGCGGGTTTTCGTTTTAAGCCGATAATTACCTGCTCGTGAAAGAATATTTTCTTCTATACTCCACCCTTTCGTCATATACCCCGTAAAAGAAGACTTGTAAGTGAAAAAACTCTTAAAACCTAAATAGATAAAACTATGGCACAGGAAGAAAAAGATAAACAAGTTCAAAAAGAAGCAGAAAACAACAGCCTCGAAAACCTGGAGAGCAAATCGCCGGACGAGCAGGCAAAATTTGCCCAGGGCGGACAACCAGCCGGACATAGCCAGGGCGGACAAGGCGGCAACCAGATAGCCGACGATGGCAGTGGCCGTAATCCGCGCCACGATAAAGGCGACGAATTAAGCGAGTTTGCCCGCGAGGATAGCTAAGTTCTCAGAATAAAATGCAGCATAAAAAAATCCTGCCTGGTATAACAACCGGCAGGATTTTTCTTTTGGCAATTCCTGGTAAAATAAGTCGTTAAACAGTTATAAATATACATTTTGCTTCATTCAAAATGACTTTAAAAGCTCTCCTCCTGTTTTAGGAGGGGATGGGGTGGTAAAATTACACCTGATAAAAAATATATAATTATTTTCGTCCTAGCACTTATTATTGATGTAAAAACTTGTTTAGCTATAATAGATTAAGAAATAGTTACTGTTTCTATATAAGTACCGGTTTCATCGTAAATGTAACTGAGCGGCTCGCGTGGGTTTTGCAATATCTGTTGCCGACTGATGTCCCATTTCCGCCACATTTCTTCCAGCAATTTTGCGTAAGCCTGCTGTTCCCAAGGGTTAAAAACCGGCATAGTAATATCATCCACCAAAGTATCATAAATCAGGAAATCTTCGCCGGGCGCAGGGCGGCGCTCAAAATATTCCGGTATCAGGTTAAATAAATAAGCGGCGTAATATGCCCGGGCGGTAAACTCGGCGGCTTGTATGGGGTGCACCGGCTTATTTTTTAAATCGTCGTAAACCGGTTTTAATGCCTTTTGCAGTACGTTATTATCCAGTAAATGGCAAATTATCTGCACCGTACCCATTTTTATACTAAACATCATGGTGTTCAGTTCATCGCGGTATTCAAAAGGCGTATCAGTTTCGGTTTCTTTTACCTCCAGTATAAACAAAGAAAAAGGCGTAAAATCATCGAATAAAATAGGCAAGCGCAAAGCCTGCAACAACTTAAATAAAGACTGAAACTTCGTAAACATTTTCGGGTTTTCGCCCACGGCATGCTCCGGCTTAATTAAGGGGTTTTGCTCATTTAACAGCTCCCGAACCAGAATACCATAAAACATTTTGGCCAGCCACAAATAAATATCCCGTTCATCGGCGGCCTTAAAACCAACTAACCCTTTCTGGTGCGCTTTTTCCAGCCTCTGGTCCAATGGCGCTACGTGTTGCTCGCGGCAATTCGCACAACAAGGTATGGTCAGGTCTTTATATTGAATAATGCTTTTATCGAGTAATAATAGTTGCTTTTCCCCAAAGTGATAGTGCTGCATCAGCCATTCGGGAAACACCGGAACAGGTTGCTGCGAATCAATAGATGCGCCGCATAAAAAACAGGTTTCGCTGTTAAACTGCATCCGGTCGAAGGGATCGTATAAAGTAAGTAAATTCATGTTCTTAAAGAGGTAAAGCACAAAGATACGGTAGGTTGCTTTAATATTAGTGTGCTTAATATTTATGCTAGTTTGTATACTAAAAATATAACCTTAAAAGTTAAGTATATAAGAGTTCTATATAGGTTAGGCATGATACTTGCTAAAAACAACTTATTTGCATCAGAAGTCTTATTAATATGAAACGTTTTTTTCTTTTTTTCCTTTTAAGTCTGTTCTTTTTAAAATGTGCTTCGGCCCAGGTAGTAACTAATTTGCCGCCCCTGGTAAGTGTAACGGGTGTAGGAGAAGTAAAAGTACAGCCCGATGAAATAGTACTGAACGTAGGAATTGAGGTACGGGATAAAAACCTGGATGCCGCGCGCCAGCAAAGTGAAACGCGGGTAGCCGACCTGATAAAATACCTGAAAAAAGCTGGTATTGATGAAAAATACATCCAGAGTACGAATTTAAGTGTTTACCCGCAGTACGGCGAATTTGGACAAACTACGCCCGATGTTTACATGACACAGCGTTCGGTTACAGTTACCATAAAAAATATAAACCGCTTCGACGAAATTCTGACGGGTATTTATAAAACAGGGGCTAACCGGGTAGATGGTATCGAATACCGTACGTCGGAATTACAAAAATACCGGGAACAAGCCCGCAAATTAGCTATTCAGGCCGCTAAACAAAAAGCCGTGGCGCTAACTTCCGAACTGGGCGCTAAAGTAGGCCGGGTGTATAATATAAACGAGACCTCCGGGGAAAGCTCACCGGGCCCGCTGTACCGAACAGCAAATAAAATGATGGAATCGGCGATGGCGACTGCTGGCGGATCAACTATATCGGTAGGCCAGATTACGGTTTCCGCTTCGGTAGATGTTAGTTTTTTAATTGAATAGGTTTGTTTTGTTTGTGTTTTGTTTGCTTACCTGGCCGGTTCCTTTTCGGAAGCCGGCTTTTTTTTTGCAAGGTTAATAAAATAAAATATTTAATTTCAGCCTTGCTAAATCATTCTTCTAATCCCGATGAAATATATTCTGTATGCGCTACTACTCACCGGCCTGCTGGCCGGCTGTAACGAAAATAAACGGCAGGTAGCAGAAAATACTGATACCGCGGCCCAGGATACCACAGCTTTAACTGCTCCGCCAGCGGCGCTGAGCAGCTTTAATGCAACTGGTTTATCCGAACACATAAAAGTTCTGGCTTCTGATGCTTATGAAGGCCGCAGCCCCGGCACAACCGGCGAAGACTCTACGGTAGCTTACCTGGAGCGCCAGTTCCGCAAAATGGGTTTACGTCCCGGCAATCCCGATGGCACTTTCACCCAAAAAGTACCTATGATGGGTTTTACCGCGCAACCAACCGGTTCTTTTACCGCTGGGGGTAAAAAAATAAACCTTTCTTTCCCCACCGATTACGTGGCGGTTTCGCGCCGGTTTGTACCGCAGGTGCAGGTCGATAGTTCCGACATGGTATTTGTGGGCTACGGCATTGTGGCGCCGGAATATAACTGGGACGATTACAAAGGCCTGGACGTAAAAGGAAAAACCATTGTGATGCTCATCAACGATCCGCCGGTACCCAATGCCCAGGACACCACCCAACTCGACCCGAAAATATTTAACGGCCGGGCCATGACGTATTACGGCCGCTGGACTTACAAATACGAAATAGCCGCCGCGAAAGGAGCCGCTGCCTGCATTATTGTGCACGAAACCGGCCCGGCCGGCTATCCTTACGAAGTAGTTTCGGGCAGCTGGAGCCGCGAAAATTTCGACATTAACAATGCCAACAAAAACAGCGATAAAGTAGCCGTAGAATCGTGGATTACCGAAGCCAAAGCCCGCGAACTTTTTGCAGCCAGTGGTAAAGACTTTAATACGTTAAAGAAGCAGGCCTGCAACCAGAATTTTAATCCGGTACCGCTGAATGCCCAAGCCAGTTTTAATATTAAAAACACGTTACGCGAGATACAATCGCGCAACGTGATTGCCAAGCTGGAAGGCGCCGACCCGGAATTAAAAGATGAATACGTGGTTTACAGTGCCCACTGGGACCATTTGGGCAAAGACCCTAAACTAACCGGCGACCAGATTTACAATGGTGCTTTGGATAATGCCTCCGGCACGGCAGGTTTGCTGGAACTGGCCAAGGCTTACACGCAATTACCCCAAATACCGAAACGATCGATTTTGTTTTTGGCTGTAACCGGCGAAGAAAAAGGTTTGCTTGGCTCTAAATATTACGCTACCAACCCCTTGTACCCGTTAAAAAATACTTTGGCCAATATAAACATGGATGGCCTAAACCCTTATGGCCGCACCAAAGATGTAATTATTATTGGCTACGGCAATTCTACTTTAGACGATTTACTGGTGCGGGCTGCGGTTACTCAAAACCGGAAAACCGTACCGGAAGCAACTCCGGAAAAAGGTTCTTTTTACCGCTCCGATCATTTTGAATTTGCCAAACAGGGCGTGCCGGCTTTATACGCAGAATCGGGTGTGCAATCGGTGGATAAAGGGCCGGATTATTTGCAACAAAAAGCCGATGCGTATACCGCCAACGATTACCACAAAGTGTCGGACGAAGTAAAACCGAACTGGGATTTTTCGGGGGCTGTACAAGACCTCCAGCTTTATTTTTTGGTGGGCTATAATGTGGCGCAAGGCAATACGTGGCCGCAGTGGAAACCCGGCACCGAATTCAAGCAAAAACGGGAAACCATGTTAGGTCAAAAATAAAGGTCATTGAAATAACATATTATTCTTAAGCCGGAGCTATTTAGTTCCGGCTTTTTTATTTTAGTTTAAGATACAAGCAGAAAAGGCCTAATTAGCTGCTTTTATAATTTATAACGCTGTCTAAGTTAGTAAAAATCTCTTCATTATTATTATTCTAAAAACACTATATTTACTAACATTAATTATTTGCTTACCTTCATACTGATGGAAACAGAACCTATTTACAAGAAAAGTGCCTCTATTTTAATAGTGGTTACGCTTTCTGTATATATCCTTTATATCATGTCTGATATTATTATTCCGTTTGCTTTTGCCGGGTTGTTAGCCACGTTGCTTAACTCGTTGCAAAACAAATTTATGAATCTTAAAGTCCCGAAAGTTCCTGCCATTATTCTGACCATCGTTATTGCGGTGTTGGTAGTAGCCGCTATTTTATATTTCCTGTCGGTTCAGCTAATACAATTTACCGAAATGCTACCGCAACTAAGGCTGAAATATAAAGAAGTGCTCTTGGACCTGGAAACCTCGGTTTACCATACCTTTAATATAAGTATAGCTAAACAAACGCAGTACTTAAATGAACTTATGAGTAAAAGTAAAAACTTGATTGGTTCTACGGTTTCCAGTGCGCTGGGGGTGTTTAGTGTCTTGTTTTTAATTCCGATTTATATATTTCTGTTGCTCTTTTACAAAACACTGATTCTAAACTTTTTATACGAAGCATTTACGCGCGAACACTCTGAACATGTAGCCAGTGTACTAAAAGAGACCAAGCTGGCCATACAAAGCTACGTAGTAGGTTTATTGATAGAAACAATTATAGTAGCCATTTTAAATTCAAGCGCCTTGCTTTTACTCAACGTTGATTACGCTATTTTACTAGGCGTATTAGGTGCTTTATTGAACTTGTTGCCGTACATAGGCGGCCTGGTAGCCATTATTTTACCAGTTTTAATTGCTACCGTAACCCAAGACGGCTTTACTATCCAGCTGTATATTGTGGGAGCCTACGCGATTATCCAATTTATCGATAATAATTTCCTGGTGCCCTTAATTGTATCTTCTAAAGTGCAGATAAATGCCCTGGTTTCTATTCTGGCGGTTTTATGCGGCGGTGCCTTGTGGGGCGTTTCGGGCATGTTTTTATCTATTCCGTTTATAGCCGTACTCAAAATTGTGTTCGACCGGATTGATGGCCTGAAGCCCTGGGGTAAGTTGTTTGGCGACCAGGTACCTACCCGGCATAAAGGTGAGATATGGCGCTTTCGCCGCAAAGCAACCATTAAATCTTCTTAACCGCTGTTTATACATTACCGGTGAGCTAATATTAAATAAAAAGAGTCAGGCAAAGCCTGACTCTTTTTATTGTTCCGCTACAATCGGCTTTGCAAATGAGATAACGCCATAACCGAGCGGTAGCTATACATATTGCCTATTAGCTTTTGGTGCTGCTGTCGTAATTACTCCATTGGGCTACACCTTTAGGCTCGGCACTGGTTATTTCGGCACTTTTCACTTTGCTCAGCTCTTTGTTCATTTTCTCTGTAGCTTTCAGTTCTTGCTGCGCTTCTTTGTCGGTTTGTTGCAACCCTTCCGTTTCTTTTACGTGCGAAATAGGGTCGGCTATATAATCCCAGCTTTTACCGGTAACCGGCATTTGGCCTTCGTTCCACGGTCCGCGCACACTTTCGCCCTGCGACATATTAAAATACTGGTTCGTAAAACGCGGGTCGGCCTGCAAAACGCCCGGCGGATAGTTGGGAGTGATGCTTTCCAACGCAGCTTCAAACATTTCGTAATGGGCAATTTCCCGCGTCATTAAAAACGAAAGTGTTTCCTTTACATACGGGTCGTCGGTAAACTTCATCAGATACTCATACACCAGCTTAGCCCGCGATTCGGAAGCGATATTGGAGCGTAGGTCGACGGTTAAATCGCCGTTTGAATGCGTATAGGATGAACACCACGGAATACCCTGGCTATTGGTTAAGCGCGGGCCACCGGCACTAAGTACGTTAAACTGCGGATTTACCAAGGCCTGGTGGATAACGTTTTCTTTAGCAGCTTTCCCGTTTAACACTTCCATGATTTCGGATTGATCAGCCGCATCTTTTAATTCGCCATTTACTCCTTTTAACAGCATTTGGATAGTAGCACCCACTATTTCCAGGTGGCTGAATTCTTCCGTAGCAATATCCATTAACATGTCGTATTTATCCGGATAAGGTTGTTTAGCCGCAAACGCCTGGGTAAAATATTGCATAGCGGCAGCCAACTCGCCGTTTTCGCCACCAAATTGCTCTAAGAGTAAGTTTGCAAACCGCGGGTCCGGTTTAGATACCCGAGCATTAAACTGTAATTCTTTTACGTGATGAAACATATCTTCTTAATTTTAGAGTAACTATTTAGTTAAGAAAACGGGCATTCGGATTATAGGTTCGGGTTAAATTAAAACATCAGCACGGGCAATCTCTATTTTCAGGCGTATTACACACCTAAGTATTTCGCGCACAGGCACTCCCGATATCTACAGAGATAATAATTATTTATTTTCAATTACTTAATCCTGATTTTTCCGGTTACACATTTTTCTTCTCTTTGGGCAAAAGCCTCATCCCGGTTCTTCATGTATACCTATATCTCATAGTAACACATAAATGTTCGGCATCAAGCGCTTGGTCATACTAGTAAAACAAAAGAACGAAATACCAGTGGCGATGTTAATTATTTCCCATATCAGGGTACGTAACTGAAAACTATCTAAAAATTTAGGCAGGATGCCAAATAGGTAGGCACGAGCAAAGCTTACCTGATCAGATTTATTTATTTTCTCAAAAAAATAAGCTTGTGCATTTAATATTTTACACCTACACAGCATTGCATATCAAATATTTACAAGCTAAAGGCGAGATTCTGAAAAATTATTTAAAAAAACCTAAAAATGGCGGGTTACCTTATTAGCATGCTGGTATTAAAGCGTATCTAAAACAAAACCCTTATTAAAAACACAACCATGAAAAACTTATCAAGAATCGCTTTATTTGCTTTTGCTGCTGCTTCTTTCACTTTTGCTTCTTGCGAGTCTAAACCAGCTGAAACTACCACTACTACAGAAGAAACTACTACTGACGCAATGGCTACAGAAGCTGATACTACTGGCGCTGCTACCGAAACTACTACTACCGACAGCACTGCTACCACTACTGAAACTCCTGCTGCTACCCCAGCTCAGTAATTTAAAAGGGGATTTTATTCCCGAATAATCTTATTTCCAGGAAACTAAAAGCCTCTGCCCTATTTTGCCGGCAGAGGCTTTTAGTTTATCTGCGCTGCCCAAGAGCTGCAGAAAAAGCCAGCTTCTGCTTTAAGCGAAATCCGTAAAAACAGGGTTACCTTTTGTACTTCTCCGTATAAAGGTTTAAAACCAGGTTTTAACATTTTTTACGGTCATGAAAAATATATCTAAAATTGCAGTAGCCGCACTTATAGCTATTTCTTTTGCTTTTGCCTCTTGCGGCGAAACTAAACCAACCGAGACAACCGGCAATACCAACACCGAAGACCTGGTAGACGGCGCCGATGGCGGCATAGATTCCCTGGAAACTACTACCGACTCCACGAATACCGCCACTGCTCCGGCGGAGTAAGGCACCAATAAAGCAGGCCGGTAAAAGCAGCAACTGGTTCGCAGAAGCTTTTGACTAATAATTTTTTAGGGCGTTAATTTTCTATTACCATAACCGGTATTAAAAATTACCGTTCTTAACCTTACTTCGTTTCAATATTATCGAAGGACAAGATTAACTTACAATTTAAAAGAGAAGAAAACATGAAAAATATATTCAGAATTTCAATATTAACAGTTGCAATGGCCTCTTTTACTTTGGCCTCGTGCGAAACTAAACAAGCGGGAAACCCCGAACAAGGCACCGATGGCCCTACTACAATAGATGCCTCAGTAAGCGAATCTGAATCCGGCAAAACAGTAGCCCCAGATGCTGCTGCCGAAGCAAATGCAGCTTCCGGCACCGCCGATTCACTGGCCACACCCGGTACAGGAGCAAGCGAGAACGACTAAGCGTATTTAAAATAAGTTTTCCAGGCCTTTGCCATTAAAAACGGCAAAGGCTTTTTGTTTTTAAACCGAACCTTGCTTTTAGCCATGGCATAAACCAATGCTACAGAAAATATAAATATATTTTGGGTTACCTTTTCCCAGAAGCGGCATTAAGAGCAAAACGACAATAAAAACTAGTAATAAGTTATCATGAAAAATTTATCAAGAATTGCTTTATTCGCTTTTGCCGCTGCTTCTTTCACTTTCGCTTCTTGCGAGTCTAAAACTGCTGAAAATGCGGAAAATGCCACTGAAG
>Ga0210040_10008098_pt1 | contig 12544 bp, 9 predicted proteins | sample CryGeyCG12114_NA_FD_185462 | JGI IMG/M metagenome (GOLD analysis project Ga0210040, IMG submission 185462) | Groundwater microbial communities from aquifer - Crystal Geyser CG19_WC_8/21/14_NA (SPAdes) (version 2) | ecosystem: Environmental > Aquatic > Deep subsurface > Groundwater | place: USA... | reverse complement strand
AACGGCTTCCGCACAGCTGCTATTGCATGCACCCACGAATCATACCACGCCAAGACGTTCGACGCGGCTTCTGCAACATCTAAGGCCGCTGCAAGGCTTGATGTGAGGCTTGTGGGGTGCTTCTGAACTCTCCCACGTGATATTGAGCCCAACTTCTGGTATACATAGCTCAAAAGCAAAGCGTGTTGTAGTCTCTGCGAACATCGTTCCAGGTTCATTATTTCGTCTGGCATGTGAATATATGACATCTTACTGTGATCTGCGTGATTTCGAGATATCTCATCGTTGTAGCCCAGCCTCTGGTGCATAGCGGATACGACGTGTCGGTGTCGGCCTTCGGACAAGCGTTTCAAAGCACCTTGAGTAACCTTTCGGAAGTGTTCTTCGTGACGTTTTATAAGAGACCGAAAAATAGGCTCGTTCTCATCCTAGGAGGCCCTCGTGGTGGGACATGTTCTTGGTAGACAGTCCAAAGGGTCAATTTCGTCGTTTGTCAGAGGGTTAAGTGCTGCGGTGTCGTGTGCTTGAGCCACACCAAAGCTCTAATTTTGAAACAACTCAGCACCGTTGCTCGTGCCTCGTCCTCGCCCTCGATAGCCACCTCTGTAATTGCCACCTCTGTTGTAGTCACCTCTTCCTCGCCCTCGATATCCGCCTCGTCCACGACCACGATAACCACTGTCAACATTGCCTTGACCGAAAGTTTCTATGTTCTTCTTGAACTCTTGACCACGTAGAGCTCGACCGTTGAATCCTCCATCAGCATGGTCTTCTCGATCTCTCGCTTCACTCGAAATGTTGTCGAAGAACGAGCTAGACTTGTTGTACGCAGGTGCCGGTTGATTACTCAAGCTGTCTTTTCGTGCATTCCCATTGAGCTGTCCTTCTAAGCCTCCGGCAGACAACGGATCTTCTGATGTCTCCGCAATAGGCGAACCGGACGCAATTGCTTCCTTGATGAGGTCTTCCTTGTTGAATTTAGCGTTCGACGATTCAAAATCGAAGTCTGACTGCGGAATCTCCATCTTCTGTCTTTGTCCACCCGACGAGGTTCTCGCGCCTCGACCGCCTCTATAGCCGCCTCTTCCACGTTGACCAGGAGGAGCTGTTGTGAGCTGGTTGACCTGCTCTGTTATGGTATCGACCGTAGCTGGGGCTTGCGCCGCAGTTCTGGCCGGTGCAGCAGCAGGAGCATTGATCTTCGCCATGGCTGCTGCTACTGCTGCTTTAGCTTGTCGTGATGCCTCGTCCATTTCAGTCTGAGATGGTGCCGGCTTCGCAGGTGCTTTCTGTGCAGTTTGCGCGGGGTCTGAAGATGGAGGAGGTACAAAGGATCTTTGATTGACGGCAAACGGCATTGCTGGCGTTATTCTGTTCCCCTTGGGCTGCGTCGGCGGGATTTTGGCTGCTGCAGGAGCTGGAGGCGCGTCGGAAGTCGGTTGAGGAGCTGATTCAACTGGCCTAGAAGGTTGTTGAGGCGGTCCTGTTGGCGCTTGTGTAGATGTAGTGCTGCCCTCTCTGGATGTGCTCTTCCCATCAGGCAGCTCTGGAGTCTGTTTGACTTGAGGGGCTGGTCCAGGCGCAGGCGGCTGCTGTTGTGGCGCAGGCGGTTGTCTCTGCTGCCCAGGAGGACCAATCACTGGAGGGGGATGTGGATGTGGTGGTGGGAAGCGATTCGGACCTTGCGGAAAGCCCCGGCCAGGTGGGCCAAAGTAGCCAGGTGGCGGACCATAGGGAGGATAACCCGGCCCAGGGCCAAAAGCACTAGGCGGCGGACCGTATCCTCTACCAAACTGACCCCCTGGCGGAGGTGGATAGTAGCCTGGGTAGCCTTGAGGAGGGTAATTCTGAGGCGGAAAGGGGGATTCACCGCGATTCGATGGTTGTGCTGGGGGAGGCTGAGCAGGACCTGGTCTGGACGAGTTCTGCATAACAGACGTTAGCATCTTGTAGCACAAGCGTGTCCAGTGTATCACAGAGAAGCTCCGTGTCAGAAGGAAGGCAACGGAAATATCCACACGGTTTTGCGCATTCGGCACAGGTCTGTGATTAACATCCGAAATATTTCATCACAAGAAGAGCTCAAGGTGTTGGTAGGAAGGGACATACCAGTATTGCAGGGTCATTTGGCGGCTCCGATGATCGTTTGGGTTCTATTGGGTCCTCGTTGATCTTGATGTCCTTCACATCACTGCCGCGAAAGACAATATACTCGAATTTCTGGGGGGAGGGAGGAATGAACTTGTCAACCGGTCGGTCTTCGGTGCCAAAAGAAAGCACATCTTCAAGGGCGATGGTTGATTGTTCTGGGTTGATCTCGTGGAGCGTCCCAACATACCTGGCCGAGTTAGTACCCGCCACGACATTGTACCTGTCAACACAGGGCCTACCTGATCTCGCTCTTTGAGATGAGGCTGAACTTTTGTCCTATCAGGTGGTCCATACTGGCGTTGAGCGAGTGAATAGTAAATCTACTGCAATAATATTACTTGGGTTGTAACCATCAATATATCGTGTATGTGCGAGCTAGAAAGTGTCGTGTTGAGATGCAATCGGATAGCTGTGACGCGGTCGTGTCCTTTGCAGGCTGAACGCGCAGCTGAGTTAAAACTGAACGTGACACGGCGAGGCACAAATACCGGCCTTGGCAAGCACCACCCCTTTCACCTGCCAGTCTTGTATTACCCTCACAATGTCTACATCAACAGATCCGGGCCACTTCTTCCAGACGAGGTAAGCACGAAGCCCAGGAGCAGCCACAATAGTCGTCACCGTTGATGGCCACGCAACGCGACTGTCAAGACAGTGTCCAAGTCGGCAGCGCAAGCGTAAAGGATGCCGACCTCAGGCCGACCTGGGAAGCATGCGCTGCCCTTCTCTAACTACACAATATGGGCTGAGATTGAATTACTGACCAACTGTACAGCACGTCGCTTGCAGAGAATGACCGAAAGGCACGAAAATCCTCGAACACCTTCGGTGACCCTATTAAGTTTCCATCCAAGCTTCTGGCCATTTCGCCCAACCAGTACTTGGATGCTTCAGGCACGAGCGCACTGGTCGCGCAGGCTGATGGCAGTACATCTGTCATCAACATCTCTGGTGGTGAGATTCGTCGGATAGGGCGAAGTGCTCAAGCTCCAATAACGTGCGTCACAAGCTATGGCGGACGCCTATCATTCGACAACAATGCTACTACACAGTCAGTCTTCGCTGGCGGCTGGGACAAACACGTCACACACTTCACGCTTGGCCAAAAGGGCCTCGAAGCAGCATCCACCGTTGCTCAAGCCTCTTTCAAAGCCCATGCAGACTTTGTGAAATGCTTGCTGATAGCGCAGACACCAGACAGGCAGATGGTACTCTTATCGGGAGGAGCTGATGGTGATGTGAACATCTGGACGTTCGAAGGCCACAGGCTGGCCTGCCTCAAACCACAGAGTCGTGGCGTCGAATGCATCGCGCTCGACCCCTTCTCGAACCCGGAGAGTCCGCGCATATTCTTCTCTACATCACAGCGAGAGATCTACAATTTTATTCTACCGGCGTCTTCAGCCATATCCGGAGCTATTCAGATTTCTGACCCGATCATTCAACACGACACCAGTGTCTACAAGCTCGAATTCGACGATGATGGAGATCTCTGGACGGCTTCTGCCGATAAGTCAGCGAAGAGGCTGGTACGAGAGAACAACTTTATGGCCGACACCACACTTGCACATCCTGACTTCGTTCGGGATATCGTTATCCATGGTCCCTCTAGTCTGGCAGTCACGGCGTGTCGTGACGAGGAAATTCGAGTTTGGAATACAGGTTCGACTCAGCTGATGCACATCTTCAGTGGCCACTTTGAGGAAGTGACTGGTCTCGCCTTGACCGGCACCACTCTCCTCAGTGTCAGTATTGATGCGACCCTACGTAAATGGAGTCTTGCACCGGCAGACCTCAAGAAGGCAATCGAAGATGTCAAAAGTCCAGCACTGCTTGAAGAGAAGCCAGAGCCCAAGAACGACTTTGGAGCACTGACTGAGGAAGAAGAGGCTGAGCTTCGAGCACTGATGGAAGAAGAGGAATCTGAGGCGTTAGAGAAGATGGCAAGGGACGAACAGTAGTCCGGGGTATTAGTCATAGAAACTGGGATTCACCCGCGACCCCCCTCACTAGCGAGATACTGTCTGCAAGGCTGCAATCTTCATTCACACAGCCTTTTGTTTCCCCAGAATCTGCCGTTGATCGATGCGAAAAGTGGAGTGTAGATCCCGACGTGCAGCTTCGGTTCTCGACGGCATGAAAGAACCTCGATTGCGCCTGCATAAATGCGAGGGGGCTCAGCAGATTTGAGCCTATCAGCTTCTCAAAAACTTGATATCTTCCCATGCAGGCACAGCCTGAAAAGTTCTGCACATCCTGAGAGCAAGCTTCGCTTTTCTGACATTCAGAATTTTTCGTTGCAAGAAGACCGCCAGCCGAACTCCCCGAACAAAGGGATCTCAATAAAAGGTCGCACCTGACCACTTGAACACTTCGAAGATAAAAGGTTGTTAATCCGCTGTCAATATTGAGTCCATTACGCTTTTCCCCACAGCAGTTCTGCGGTCACGCCTGTTCCTATTTCGTCGATCTCAATTTTCTTCAATTTTGACATCGCGAAATCGCATATCAGCAACATCGCCGCTCAACGTCCTCGGACGTGCCTGTTACACTAGCATGGCGTCTTCACTGCAATTGAAGAATGTCCTTTCGTCTAGTACCTCTCCATACGTACGTCATTCTTGATCCGATGTGAAGTGGACTATCGGCTGACTTTCCTAGCTTCGTGCACATAAGAACAACCCAGTAGCCTGGCAGGAATGGGGGCCCGCTGCGCTTGGGCAAGCGAGCAAGCATCAGCGTATGATATTCCTGAGTGTTGGGTACAAGTATGTTCTGAAATCAAGCGAAGACAGGAAAGTGCTGACCAAATCCACTAGTGCCTGCCATTGGTGCCATGTCATGGAAAGAGAGTCCTTCTCATCAACAGATGTGGCTGAGGTGCTCAATAACAACTTCATCCCAATCAAGCTTGACCGAGAATCCAGACCTGACCTGGATGAGATTTACATGAACTTCGTCACAGCGACCACGGGACACGGAGGGTGGCCAATGAACGTCTTCCTTACCCCTGACCTGAAACCAATCTTTGGTGGCACGTACTGGCCTGGGCCATCATCAAGCATAGCTGTCCCTGCCGAGGTTGATCTCGAAGATAGGCCACTCAACTTCCTAGACATTCTGCACAAGATCATAGACGTTTGGACAACAGATCGACAAAAATGTGTGAGGTCAGCAGAGGATGTGACACGACAGCTCCAAGAATTTGCCTTAGAAGGCAGCTACAGATCGACTCAGCCAAGCACTCCTACCGGTTCGGACGATCCGGAGCCCCTGGATCTCGACTTATTGGATGATGCTCTTTCCCACTTCGCGGCAAAGTACGATAGTGAGTTGGGTGGCTTTAGCCATGCACCTAAGTTTCCTATGCCAGTCAATCTGCGCTTCCTACTTCGACTGGGCGCTTCTGTCAGTGCGGATGGCCGGAAAACAACGCATACTAGATTTGGTTTCCCGGCACCTCTACCTGGCATTCTCGGCAAGGAAGCTTGCACGACAGCTGCTTCGATGGCGTTACACACGCTTCTCGCGATGTCGAGATCGGGTCTTCGGGATCATCTGGGTCATGGCTTCCACCGCTACGGCGTAACACCCAACTGGAACCTACCACATTTCGAAAAGATGCTATACGACAACACCGAGCTGCTGGCAGTATACTGTGATGCTTGGGCACTAAGCAGGAATCCTGAGATCCTCGGCACAATCTACGACTTGGTAGAATACTTGACCGGCATGGACTCTTCGATCGTTCGATCTGGAGGTGGTTGGTATTCAAGCGAAGATGCTGATTCCTACCCTGGTAACAACACGAATGCAGAGAAGCAGGAAGGTGCATACTATGTCTGGACCATGAAAGAGCTACAGTCAGTACTAGGTAATCGTGATGCAAGCATAGTAGCTAGCCACTTTGGAGTCAGATCAGATGGCAATGTGCCTGCCAAATATGATGTCCACGATGAGCTGCTGAATCAAAACACAATCTTCGTCAGTGCTACACCCTCGGTTTTAGCAAGGGACTTCCAGCTGAAAGAGGAAGAAATAGTCCGGATCATCAAAGCCGGTAAAAGCAAGCTGGAAGAATACCGATCCACACACCGCAGCAAACCTGAAGTTGACACAAAGGTGATTGCGTCTTGGAATGGTCTGGGCATCAACGCTCTGGCGCGCGCCGCCGCAACACTCAGCACAATCGACGAATTGAGAGCACAGAAATGCCGCGACGGCGCCATTCGGGGTCTCGAATTTATTCGCCGGGAAATGTTCAATCCCGCCAGCGGCAAGCTCACGAGGATACACAATCCTTCAGCATCTCAGGACGACCCAGCCCGAGACCTTGCGTTCATTGATGACTACGCTAACGTCATTAAGGCTGCCATTGGCGTATACGACCTCACGCTTGATTTTCAGTATCTGGACTTCGCATTCAAGCTGCAGTCAACGCTGGACAAATACTTCCTTGCTCCCACTAGTGGGGGTTACCTCCAAGCTGCAAAGGTCGACCTTTCTACGAGCGCGTCATCAGACCAAATCCTGAGACTAAAGCCCGGCACAGACAATGTGACCCCATCACCAAACGGCATCATCGTCTCGAACCTCTTTTACCTCGCTTCCTACGCGAAGACCGCTCCACAACTTCAGACCGATCTGGCTCTCGGCGACAGACTGAATCGCCAAGCAAAAGGCGTGATAGACGCATTCGCAGTCGAGATGCTGCAACATCCATTCTTGTATGTCACGTTGCTTGGCGGTGTAGTGATGGAGTCGCTAGGCGTGCACTCCCTGATTGTACCGAACGACATGTCCCTAGAAGAAGTACAGGAACGGGGACTTAGAGGCTTCTCAAGGACTGTGGTTCGGGGCGATGAGGGCATGAGAAGTGGCGAGGTTATGATATGTACAAGCGATGGGATGTGTCGGCCACTGAAGGAGGGTGATCTGGATAATGACCAACGGAAGCTGGACAACCAGTGATGATTGGGTAGCTTCTGCTTCCTACCTGACTGTCTAGGAAGACTTGCTCGTACGAGGCATATTGCCGAGCCGCCAACCTCATTAGAGGAGCTAACTCGTGGTGGAACAAAAAGCACAACTGCCACATCATGAACGGCTACGCCGATGACCATCAGTGGTGGCAGTTCACAGAACGATGGTCGTGCCACCCCACAACTGCGCGAGCGACTGTCCTCCGAAGCTGTGAGTGACTTCCACCACCAGTATTATAAGGCTAGATTGGGTAGCACTGAGGTTCGTATCATGCACCAATGGTGCGCCCCCGCGAGAAATCTCGACCGGTCAACCTTTCTCGATAGCTCTTTTTACAGCTATTTCGTCATTACGATGCACTTAGTACTACGCTGCCCCTTGTGTTCGTGATACCTTCGCTACTCAGGCACATGAACCTGCAAGATAGGGTGCGAGGAAGGCTTCTTCCTGGAATAGTAATAGCTCACGAAGAACAACAGTGGATTAATGCAATAGTTCATGGTGACGAGTTTATACTCTTAACTGCCTACTCGTTCTACCTAGAAAGATTTGATGAAGCTCAACTTGAATGTGCTGCGATATTAACGTTTGTCCTGCCGTGCTCTTCCAAAAGATAAAAGCGATGTCTTTGACGTCCTTGTTACTATTAAAGAGGAACTGGCAGTATTGGCTACGACCTAGCTCGAAATTCGAATAACACAACTTCTCGCAACACCATGCACATGTTCTGTACCTCATGAGTCGCAGTCTCCGACACCCAACCCATTTCTGTTTCGGTGATCGCGACATTGCGTATGCTCATCATCGTCAGTGTAACGTGCATCTTTGAGAGAGCAATAGTGCTAGCTTTTAGTCTTCGTAGCCCGGTGCTGCACGCATCTGTCCTCGTTTCGGAGGTGGCATGGGACTACGATCAGGGTCTCGCGGAACGACCAGAACCTTTTGCTTTTCTCGTCCTAGCCGGACGTTGGCGACAAAACTATCCCGTGGCGGCCGCTGTATCAGAGAAGCGGCGTCTCTCGGTCGTGGAGGATTTACTCGATTATGATAATGGACATTCAACAGTGAAAGTCGTTGAGATCGTGCGAGTGCCGTCTGCGAGTAGGGGTGCCTTGCCGCATCTCGTGTGATCTGTGACTGGTGACGGCCTTGGTCGTCCACATCGTTTCGTACAGACGTTCGCTGCGTGTGGGATGTGGCGATGCCTTTCCTAGATCCTGCTTCGAGTCTGGTAGATCGGTTCTCCGCATTGTGCTTGACACTTTGCGCAAGGCCATCAGAGCAGGCAGCATCGATAGCGCGAAGACGATCGCTCGAAGGAGACGGTGACTCGGACTTCACCCTCACTGCGGCAGGCGCGGAAGGCTTGCGTGGAGTGTCCAGCCACACAGGGTAGTTCTCAGTTCCCAAGCCTCCAAGAATAGTCCCATCCTGGCCAGGCAAAGGCGTTGCCCGCCTTAACGGGACACTCGTTGGTGTGGCGGCTGCATTGTCCATCTGCGCTGTGACTAGATCTTGACCAGATCTTCTAGTAGTGACGGCATCTTCTTGTTCTTCTTGACGAGCTTGATGTGGTCCTGCTGCTTTCGCCCTTCTACGTTTAGCGGTGACCGAGCACGGAGTAGGCTCCCCGTCCGAATCTCGTGGGGTGCCAAGATGTGAAGCAGCGATCTCAATGTTTGTGCGTCGCTTGAATTTCGTTTGCTTTCCGCGGTGCGGCAGAAAGGCATCGAAGTCTGGCAGCAAAGGATCATTAGGTGACAACAACGGGTTCTTAGACTCGGCCAACTGAGCTCCACCAGTAGGTGTAGCGTTGCTATCACCTTTCTGCCTCTTCGAGCTGGGCCTAGCAGGATGAGGACTGATTCGCAGTATGGGGCTGGATGGTTTGCTAGTTGCATTGTCTTGTCCGACATACTGTTCTCCTTCGTGATCAGGCTCGTTCTCTCGTCTCCGCTTCTTCATTGGAGGCCGGGTAGTCTGGTGGCGTGGACTGACACTGCTTCGCCAAGACTTTAAGCTTTTTGTGGCCTCCGCTCCACGAACAATACCAGTGATCATGTCCCGTGAGCCGGCGAGACCACTGGAGTGCTCCTCGGGTTTGTGGTTCTGATATAGCACCTGTCTATGGGGCAAAGCTCTCCTTCCGCCGCTTTCGACAGACAGTACAACATCATTTCCACAGGCCTCGAGCTCATTCCGAGTCGTATCGTTGCGAGTGGTCTTAGTCGTCAGTTTTGTCAGTGGAGATTGTCTTCTGAGAACGCCGTTTGAATGGGCTGCAAGACCAGGTAGCACTGAAGAGGGAAGAGCCTTTCTCGCAGTAGCGGCAGCGTAGTTGGTAGCTTCTTTTTTATGTGCATCGTCACCAGATAATGCGCGGTTCCGCTGATAAGCATTTTTTACCTCCTCTGCGTGCACAACATCTGAATTTGGACCGTCCGAGAAGCCTTCAAACGGTTCTTCATCTTCATCAGGATTCGGTCCTTTATCACTGTCAGCTCCTATAGCAACATCCACCGAACCTTCACCACGGAGATACCGTGTTGTTTGCTTAGACCTAACCAAGTGCCCATCTTCCGCTTCGACGGGTGAGATTCTTGGCACGTAGATTTGGAATCGTGCCGTTTTGGCCTTGCGGCTAGTTCGGAGGTCGTGATTTGCTTTCATCGGGACTTGGCGCCGAGATACCTTTGATGAATTGTCACTATCTGACGTGCTCTGGCCGTCGTTGTCCGCCGTGCTAACATCGTTGTTCGTATCACTCTCGTCAGACTTAGAGCCCTCCGAAGCTTCACTGCTTTCGGTATCACTTGCTTTACTTGATTCATCTTCCTCACTCGGCTGGTAGGTAGCTCCACTAGGTGCGACCGAGCTTGGGCTGTTCTCTAGAAAAGCGCCGAGGTCCGAGCTTCGTCGCGATCTGTGACGGTGCACTTCTGGTTTGCCAGGCTTCTTTAGCGGAAGATCATGGTTTGCAGGTGATTCTGTCGCTCGAATGCTGTAAGTGTCTCTTTGATCTTCTTCATCGTCAGCGTCCTCCTCCCGCTCGACGCCTGTACGCTCAAGGCGATCACACGTTCGACCTGGAATGGATAAGATTCGTTGACATATTGCAGGCAAAGGTGTCTCAGGGGTGCTGCTATCCTGACCTTCACCTCTAGCGGCACTAGCAGATGATTGCTAATCATTTGCAGTGTCGTTTTCTCGGAAACGCTGTGGTATTGGCATGTCACCGATGGCTGCCAGTCTGCGGAACTGTGCTCGTATCGGTGTGCTTGGTGTCTCTAGTTGCCTTGCACCAGGCTCAGAGGAATGGCGGGTCCGATTGGCAACAGGTCGAGGACCTCCGGCATTCTCTTTCTCGCTTTGGTTAAGATTGCTGTCAACGTCGCCATGTTGTTGAACGTCTGCCATGCCAATACCCGAGTCGAGTCTGGGACTGCCGTGGGCTTTGAAGTCAGATTCCGTATTTTGCATGGCAGCATTCTCTTCTTGTTGCAGCCTCTCGATTGTTGCTTGTCTCCTAAGAGACTGCTCTAGCCTGGATATTTCTTCTGGCACCCTCAATCTCCCTTTCCAGGCTTCCTTTTGCAAGCGCTTTTTACAGATTTTGATAGCGTCACCGGCGTTCAGGGACATGACCGGCGAGTCGAATAGTCCATAGTGAATAGTCTGGCCAACCCACGAAGCATGGAAAGCCTCGGCATCGGTTTCAGGACCAGCCTGCGCCAGGGATACGACATCCCATCTTGAAACCTGTTCCTCTCGAGCGGTACCGTTAACTGGATCGAAGACTGAGATAACGACGACGAATCTTGCGAAGTCTCTACCGTTCTTCGCGGCGTCCACCAGCTGAAAATATTGGAGGGTCCTCGGGGTTTTGACCGAGGAACCAGTGGATGTTGACTGAGTGGCTCTGAGGCTTCGTGTTTGCCTCGGAGGCAATTGGAGGGATAATCGAGGCATGCTAGATTCGACTATCTCGGCATAATCAAAGTATGAGGACGGTTAAGCACATCGAGCGCTTGAGCATGGCAGGAACGTGAGATGGAAAAGTTTTCAGGTGCAACGAAGTCGAAAGCGTGACCGCAGATGTTTTTCATTTGAGTGCTTGTTAATTTGGTGCTGTTCGTGTGGTGAAGGTCTGCTTTTGGCTCCGTCGGCACCAGGCTGTATTGCTAGGTTCCGCCGTGCGCTACTGTGCACCAGTAAAAGGCTGAACGCATAACAGAGTTAGCATGTGATATCGCATAAGGGACGGCTACAGATGCCATACCTCTAGAAATGCTGTAGATGTGAGTAGGATCTTTCTAGACCTCCGCGATGTCGAGGAGCGTCTACCGTCGACGTCCCAGGCGGGGACCTTCATGGTAGAGTACTCTGCTGCACGAGTTTCCAGCCAACGGTGTAATCTTCGTAAGCTACGAGAACAGAAGGTTTAGGGCGGATGCTGCTGTCCAGTGGCGCTCAATGAGTGTGTCACGAGTTCACCTCACTAGAGCATCGTCCTCGATCTCTCTCTGCAACGGTCTCCAGCTTGGAATCACAAGTGAGGTAGTTCCGATCGCTACGGTTCTTTCCGCCATGTGCAATGTCAGTATCTCCTCACCATTAGTCATCGGGACGAGATTCACATTTGGAAGTATGAAGGACAATCTCGAATGTGGTCGACACCAGACTGGTCTTATCCGATCAGGTCAGATTCAACGGTTGGTCAGCTTCGGAGACTCATCAAACATGATACGGGACACCCCTCTGACGAGCATTCTCGCAACATGGTTCTGAGGGCCTCGGCTGCAAACTGTTTGGTACATCCACTGACCAAATCCATCCGACATGGATCAATGGGAGTTCCGGATAGCAGATGAGTCATCTCGCCATCCTCCTGCAACATTGTGAAGTCTTATCGTTCACCTTCGTCTGGATATGACATGCACTCTTGTTTTGTTCATTCAATCACTCCTCGCTGTCCACCCACAAAACCACCTCTTCCCTCGCCAACGGCCTGGAAACTCGCCCTCAATGTTCGTGCTTTCTGCACCAGAGGTGGGATCATCGAAACTATGGCGTCGTGAGGGTTGATTTGAGACTTTTGCATGTACAAATTGTCGAGCTTCTGAATCAGTCCGTTGATCAATTGCGGCGCATGTTGAGCAAGCTCAACAATTTCTCGGTCCTGTAATGCATTAGCCGCTCCTGTTATCATCGTTCGTGAGAAAGAGTGTACCTTAAAGTCCACAGTATCGAAAGCTGCTCCGATCCATTCCAGTCGCCGCTCGATGTTGTTGGACAAGGAGTTGGCGACCGTGACACCGATCGAGAACGCGACAAGAGGGGAAACATCAGTGGCGAGGTAGTCTGGTGTGTATCTGGCGAATAGTTGGTTGAACAGCTGATCCGGCTGGGA
>Ga0210040_10008097_pt1 | contig 12544 bp, 14 predicted proteins | sample CryGeyCG12114_NA_FD_185462 | JGI IMG/M metagenome (GOLD analysis project Ga0210040, IMG submission 185462) | Groundwater microbial communities from aquifer - Crystal Geyser CG19_WC_8/21/14_NA (SPAdes) (version 2) | ecosystem: Environmental > Aquatic > Deep subsurface > Groundwater | place: USA... | reverse complement strand
CTCTCAGCCAGACAGCCGGCATTTACTGCTCGTGACTGAGTACCTTCGTACAGCTCTTAGGAAGAATGACCTGAATCAAGCTGGGACCTCGATTTCAACGAATATCGCAACAAGATTTCGGCTCAACTGTTGCACGTACGCAGAGGAAGGTGCGGTACTATAAAGCGCCAAGTCGATGGTTTTTAGTGAACAACAACCACTTCAATACCACCCTTAGCTCTGGATAAAGTCTCAGGTCTATATTCGACCATCGAAATGAATTCTTGGGAGTACTCTCAGCATATCCGACAAGAACCCCTTCGTTTCATGGAGTTCCCATATGAAATCCGGGCTGCGATGTATTCCTACTTCCTTTGTGTGCCACCTCTTGAGCGGTTCAACCTCGACCAACCGTTCCAGCAAGCAGACTCCAGAGGCATCTCGACAGCGATCATGCTCGTCTCGAAGCAGGTATACGCTGAAGCACGTCGGGCTTTTCTACGCGACACAGACTTTCTCATTGGCACCCGCATTGAAAGTCCGTTTGTCTTCCAGCAAGTTGGTATGGAAGTCTGTGGTCAGATCCGGAAGCTCGCTCTGCACATGAACGATCGGCCCGAACCCGAAGTGTTCTTGAATTCAATGTTCACTCACTGCCATGAACTGCGAGACGTTGAATTCAGGTTGAGTCCTAGGGCACCCGTCATTCCATATATCGCAAATTTCCTCCGAGCTAGGTCAACGTTCGGCGACAACCAAGGTCCAGCAATCACCATGGAGATCTCAATTATCACGCAGAAACTATCTCGTGACACCAAATTAACAAAAGAGATTACACAAGCATCTAACGAGAGATGTTCGTGGAATGCCTCGTTGAGGAAGCTGAAGACCATAATGGTAAAGGGTGCGCTCGATCGTCGTGAAGCCCTGCAGTTTGACGAGCTGAACGTGAACGGGTGGAGCTTCGTGCAGACGAAGACGCAAGCAATCAAGGATGATACATATAGAGGGTTCTTTGTTGAGAGAGAGTGGAAGAAGCTATGATGGACCGCGCTAGTCGTATACTCGGAGATTATCATCCACCTTGCGTGCGCATACTGGCGCAGAGCCAGATGATCGACATCATAGTAGTGGCTGGATTGGAAGGCGACTTTCCCCATCTCAGCGGTCTCAGAAATGATCAAACAGGCAAGACTCTCATGCAGACATCGACCCAGCCCTACTTACCTGGTACTGCGACAGCCAGCACAATCTCGCGCTACTCACGTACCTAGGTAGGTGCAGGGTTGAGAAGCATGTTACTTGTAACGTCATTCAGCTATGCAAGCTTGCCTGCAGAGTGCAAACCTGCCCATCTGGGGCAGCCTGGGCCGCAAAGGACACGTTTGCGTGGTTGGATCATCATTGGGCTACCACAGCTTTGACACAAAGATCGTGGTAGATTTCAGCGCGTTGTTGCTCCATCAAAGACACAGCCGTACTCGACACTGACCAGAGGAGTTCCGCCCCGTCGAGCCATACCTTCCAGTCTGACACCCGATGCAATGGACGAATCAAATGTTTACCTACCATGGAGCTATGCTCTACTCCTCGTTTCCACGCGTACTTGACTATCATCTGCCATGTAGACCCTGGAGTCCTGCCGGTGTCCCTGTGAGTCTTCTGACCACTGACACTTCCATAACAACATTATTACAACACGTTTTCTCAAGCTCTGTACGCCTGCCACCAGATCAGCAATTCGATAACCCTGATGCAAGGGGACATGATCTTCTTTAACCTAGTGCTCATCCTAAACATGGCCATGGCGCTCTGCTGTCACAATCTCTCCTGGCGCACCTTACCCTCTCGAAGAACGGACCATGTGCTCTCGCATAGACACTGTCGGTATAATATTGTTTCGTCCAAGCCTAACTGCTGCATTCCTGCTAAGGGTTATTGTTCCATCGTGGCTAGTAGTCTTGGGAAGTCGCCTGCGGTGATCGACATACACAACCTTAGACAATTCAGCCTTGCGCTAAATAAGCCACCTAGATTGATCTTAAGGCGGACCGTAAAGGTACCTTCGAACACTTCAGCTATACTGGCCTTCTTACGATCTGGCCAGGTGGAGTGCTTCGATGCTGGAGGGCATAGAGACCCATTCCGGGCCGTGTCGTCGGCAGTGGACGAAATAGAGTACTTGCATTATTCGTTGTGAACCGAGCTACCTGGGATCCAGGCTTTTCTTGTTTCAGCTTTCGGATGTTTTAGGGAGCGACCATGATGCTTCATGAGGTTTGGTCAAAGTGCCGAAACTATAAAAGAGAAGTCTGAGATCTGGTGATCAGGCTGCGTTGCTTTGAAGAATTCGTATAGGGTCTGGGTCAATAATCTGCGCAGCCACGGCACCAACCATCCATAAACATGCAAGACGACGAGCCTGTTGATGCATGAACGAATGGATGTATGAGAAGCGAGACCTAGCTTGCAGGTTGGGTACAATGCTAGCGAGTAGTGTCATGCGCAGAACGAAGCAGGAGCAGTAACAGGTTGTGCTTTAAGAGGTGAAAAGTCCCTTCCAGGTGCCCTCCGAGCATTAGAGCAAGCACGAAGACGAGATTTTCGGGTTGTACATGAGCCTCTCTGGAACCCCGACAAACCACCTAGGTAGGAGGTAGGTACACGCTTACGTTGTTCGCAGAACGCAGTGTGCCAGTCCAATATGTCGTCGGTCTTTGAAGCCTTCGACGTTGCAACAATGCAAGCTCTTCTTGGAGTTTGCTTGCCATCATCATCTCTTCCCCTTCCATTACCATCCCAAACAATGGTCTATCCGAGTGAGGCAGTCGCGGAATTTGCTGCACAGCTTCAGTTGTCTGCTCCAGCGCTCGAAAGAAGGTTCCGTGGTGCGTTGTCTATCTCAGGACGGCTACGCCGTCTCTACAGCACTCTTGCAACTCACTGACCTCGAATAGATCTTATCATGTCTGTCGTTACCAGGCAGAAGACCTTCCGCTTCCTGGAATTACCCACCGAGTTGCGTCTTCGCATCTATCGCTACATCATTCCGAAGGCTCGACGAGTCATCCTCGATCCCGATTGCAACACTCCCCTTCTGTTTGGCAAGGTCGAGGCAGGGTTGAGTGACGTTATTACACTACTCACTCTCTGCCGCAAAACATACCTCGAAGCAGGTCCCCTCGTCTTCAGAGAAAACACTGTTACAATCAACAATCCCATGGGTCCCACACACGGCGATGTTCTTGGAAAAAGAGGCACGTTGGCATGTCAAAACATTGTCAAGATGGACATCAAGCTTTATGAAGGCCTTGCCGACCTCGCAAGAATGTGGCAGACCCTAATTCAGCTTCCCTCGCTTGTCAGTCTCAAACTCATACTCTACCACTCTCGTAGGAAGTGGCTTGCAACCCTGTGTGACATTGCGTCGGCTAGAGCTGACAAAACGCATTACACCTGGGATCTTCAACTCGAACTCTTCACTAGCATCTGGGCTGAAGCACTCTTGACAGACGCATACCGCAGGATGATTCAAACCGCTTTTGTGAATGCCCGGGATAAGTCGGTCATGTATCCACTTCAGTTGCCTAACAACTTCAAAAAGTTGATCGTATCGGCTTCGGTTGGTGCTAACGCAGCTTATGCCTTTGCGACATATAAGGATACCACAGGGTTCAGATTCAATTCTGATGGTAGCAGCGATACGAACGTCATGAAACGCCTGGAATGGCAGGAATAGTGGGCATGATCTTGAGCGTGCAACGAGTCAGTCGAAGTACTCCGACGACAATGCGCAACAGGAGTGGTTGATTCAACGACGAATCAAGGGCGTCGAAGCATAAAATTGGCACCCAGCTCAGCGCTCCTGTAATCTCCAGACATACCAGAAATGACCTGCTGAGTTGTACGGTTCTGCTGACCCTACTGCTGCTAAGGGAACGGACCACAGGTCAATGAGTTTCACATTGCACTGCTTCTGACTACTGCTGAATTGACATTTATCCGTTCCATTGTTAGCTAACCATAGCTGGCATACTTGCGCAATCGTGTCCTGCACTCACTCGTACTCTCCCTTCTTGTGCCTCAATCGATCATACCTGAGGACAGACTGTAACAGCACACTTGTCCCAACAGCACAATCCTCCTCTTCGCACCATTCATCAGGTGCATGACTCACACCATCTCTACAAGGCACAAAGACCATGGCTGTGGGACACCTCTTGTTCGTCCACACACTGTCATGACCGGCACCGCTGGTCATCTTCCTGACATCTTTCTCGGGCTTGCCTAACACGGCTTTGGCACTTTCTTCAGCACAGCTGATAGCGTCGAGATGGAACTTGGTAGCAGCACTTGCGAAAGTCTCCTCCATGCTCACTTTGATGCCAGGCGCATCTCCTTCCTTCGAGTTCTGTTCCATACTCCTCATAAAGGTCTCGATCTCCTCCAGGATACTGTCTACCTTGCCATCATCCCTATGCCTCACGTCCAAAATCATCTTCACCCGTCCTGGCACTGTATTGACACTTCCTGGCTGTGCCTCCATGATGCCAACACTAGCTAACCCACCGTGCTTTTTGGCCATGTCCCTCACCTCCACCACAAGCTTACTTGCCCACCACAACGCGTCCGCTCGATCTTCAAACATCGTCGTTCCTGTATGGCTATCCCTTCCCTCAACAATGACATCGAACCACTTGTACCCCTGCACGCCTTCCACAACACCCACCTTCTCGCCTGCCTTCTCCAACCTCTTGCCCTGCTCGATATGCAGCTCAAAGTGCGCACCTACCTTCACACCACTCTCCCAGTTCGCGTTCACATCTCCCACGTAGCCAATACGCTCCAGTTCCTGCCTCACCGTTCTTCCCGCACCACTCACCTCCTTGGTCTCGTAGATCTTTTCCTGCCCAAGATACCCAGCCCAGACCCCCGAGCCCATCATACTGAGCGGCCACCGTGCCCCCTCCTCGTTCGTCCAATTCACCACCCCCACCGGCCCCTCTGTCTCAATCCAATTCTCGTCCAGCACCCTCAACATCTCAATCCCGGCCGCCACGCCGAGCACGCCGTCAAACCTCCCGCCGTTTGGCTGGGAGTCCAAATGACTCCCTACAAACGTTGCCGGCGCGGAATTGTCCAGTCCAGGACGGACGGCGAAGATGTTGCCGACGGCGTCGACATGCGTCTTGCACGATAGCGATTGAGTGGTCTGGATGAACCAGTCGCGAGCGCATTTGTCCGCGTCGCTGAGCGTGAGGCGTGACAGGCCCGTTTCATTGGGATCAGAGCCGTACCGGCGTCCGGTGCCCCATCTCGCGGTGGAATGGATGTCTGACCAGAGACGAGCTGGGTTGGCGCGCAGCGACTGGAGTTGCTTGGGAGTTAGTTCCGAGGTACGGAGGTGGTGCTTGGGTGAAGAGGAGAAGGGGCGGATTGAACGGTTCAGGTGGAGGGATAGCTGGGATGGGATGAGTCGAGGTATCGTCGAAACGTTAGGCATAGCTCAGCATGGCGGTGATGAGTAATGGTTCAATCGATGGTTGCTGTCGGGATGGAAAAGATACCGGTGTTATATCGATCGCTTGATCATGTTGTAGGAAGTTGGATCAACATGGATATTTGGAGAAACGATTATGTAATATCGCCTGGCTTAGCCAATAGAACAGCCACAATGCAAGTACGAGGGGGCGAGAACGACGGGGTGAAAGATAAATGTGTCGCACAAGCGGCAGGTAGCAAAGTCCTTCGAGGTGTCAATCTAAGCGGGCGAGGCACGAAGGCTGGTCTGAGCATGAATATCGTCGGATGTTCTAGATATTGTTGTTTTGATGATCCATGAGGACTCATCCCCTCACTATGAGATTGTGCAACATGATGCTTCCGCTCTTGATGAGACAATCAAGCATGACCAGGTCTGCAACTCCGTGCCATGAATGCTGATACTTGGATCGCATTTACTGAGCAGGAGGAGCACCACGGCCACGGCCGAAGCCACCACGGAAGGTAGGAGCGAACTCGCCAGGAGCACCACCCTCCTTACCACCCTCGCCGGCATCACGACGACGGTACTCCCTGTCGCCTCTGTCTGGTCTGTCACCTCCGCGTCCACCACGGCCACCACCACGGCGCTCACGGTCGTCACCACCCATCATGCCACGAGGAGGAGCGTGCGATCGTTGCTGCTTGATGTGCGTAGCTGGAACAATCTCAGCTGGCAAGTGAAGCCATTCCCGGAGGTAGTCGAGACCCTCTGGAGTCAAGGTGTAGTAGTAGTATTGCCAGGAGAACTGGGTCTTGAGGTAACCGCGGGAGGTGAGGGACTGGCAAGCCTTGACGACCTGGGATTGTTGTTAGTTCATGGACGTGGTCGCACCGATGCAGGACGACTGACATAGAGGTTGCGGGTGTCGAGGTCCGGGTGCTTTGGCAAGTTGAAGTCCTTCTTGGCCACGAGTACACCCTCACGGAAGAGGTACTGTGCAGGTGTTAGCAACGAGGAGGCTTCCGCGTTCGTCGCGAGCGTACCTCGTGGATCTTCTTGCGGTCGGCCTTTGGGATAAGCATTGTCGCGAGTTCCTTGCGCTCTTCGGGGAATCGCGTACAGTGCGAGACTTTTGTTGTTGGAATTAGAGATGTGGTGCAAAGTATCAAAGTCCAAATCCGACGATCAGAAAGCGCAGCAACCAAAAGTTCGTGCGAAGACGCCAAGATTTGAGATCTGCCAAGGCTGCACACAAAATCCACCTGCATTTGCGGCCGTTTTCTGAGCGACGACGAACTACACTCACTCATACTAACGCCAATCCTCGACAGCATACTCTAATTGCACACTGAAGGACTGATATACATCTTCAGGTCAGTCAAGTTCTCCCTCAAAACCTCTGCACCACAATCTTCCAGCAGTCTTGCTCGATCCTTCGACTGCGCGACGGTCAATCGCATTTCACCCAGCCTCCAGTGACATTTGGCTAACTTCGACCTCATCTACAGTCCTCGTCAGTCTCGCAATCATGGGTATCTCACGAGACTCCCGCCACAAGCGGTCAGCCAGCGGTGCCAAACGCGCCTACTATCGCAAGAAGAGGTACACACGACCATCAAATCTCCATACATGACAGCCATCTAACAACAATTCTACAGAGCTTTCGAGAAGGGTAGACAGCCAGCCAACACCCGTATCGGAAACAAGCGTATCCATCTTGTCCGCACCCGTGGTGGTAACACCAAGTACCGTGCTCTCCGTATCGAGTCCGGCAACTTCTCTTGGGGCTCTGAGGGCATTGCTCGCAAAGTCCGTGTGATCGTCGTCGCATACCACCCGTCCAACAACGAACTCGTCCGAACCAACACTCTCACCCGCTCCGCCATCGTCCAAGTCGACGCTGCACCATTCCGAACCTGGTACGAAGCACACTACGGCACCAACATTGGCAGGAGGCGCCACACCAAGGGCCAAGAAGCTACCGAGGACAAGAAGGTCAGCAAGTCAATCGAGTCCAAGCGTGAGGACAGAGTGAAGAAGATGGGCAAGGTCGACACTGCGTTGGAGAGACAATTCGAGGCCGGTAGACTTTACGCCGCAATCAGCTCGAGACCCGGCCAGAGTGGTCGTGTTGACGGTTACATCCTGGAGGGTGAGGAGTTGGCCTTCTACCAGAAAGCTATCAGGAAGTAGAGGAATACTTTGTTGATGAGCTTGATGTTGTGGAAAAGACCGGTCAAAGGAGTCGAATCATGGTCATGGGCGTGTGCATGGCTTCAATCTTCTAGCATTCCAAGTATTTGCATTATGTCTCTGCTATCGAGACTGTGATACATGCGAAATGCTTGAGATACCAAATGACAAAATTTCATGTGACAACTTTGTTACCTTTCCTTGTTGCACATGGCTATCTTGACTTGCATATACAGCACTCTAGACATCGGCATCGGCAATGGTGCTTGTGATTGTGCCTGATGAAGAAGGCCTGGGTGTATGGTTATGCTGTTGGATAACACGATACGAAACGAGATCGTTCTCTATTTTCGAAACATTTGCTATGAACATGTCTCAACTTATACCAACGATGCGGTACACTGAGGGCTGTCTACAGAACGAAGACTTGGCCAGGATTTTCCAACAAAGACTCGGCGGACCACCGAACCTAGCCATTTTGTGAACAAAAGACAGAAACAAACCGGGACAGCCCCCGCTCGGTTAGCTGATGTACTTCCCTGCGATTTCCACACTACCGCTACTCGTATTGTTTGCCGACTCTGTGCCTTCTGGTGCCGGAGTTCCCTCTCGATCCACAAAGGATTGTGGTTGCTCTATTGCTAAGAGTCGTTAAAGTGCTGGATCAATGAGCGATACTGTCCTTAGATGATAACGCTTTCCCTGGCCGCCTAGTGTCTCAAAGATGCTGAGAATAGACGGGCTGGTTGAAGTAGTCCTGATAATGAGTGACATGGATCTGCTGGATGGCATTGATGACATTGTTGGACATGGGCCTCGTGCCCGCGACACCGACTTGCAACGGCAACAAGTGTCTGTTGAGATGCCTTGCCTCGATTCTACTCGCCAACGCGTACGCCGCCTGCTGTCCTCTTGTGACATCCTGGTCTCGCTTCTTGACCAACCGCTGCTCGTGCATCTCCACCGCCTCCCAGAGCTTGCCCCAGTAGCCGTGGAACTCGGCCGAGCACTTGATATCATGGAGTCTTCTGTCGAGGTCTTGATGTTTCCTGTAAAGCTCGTTCCAGTGATCAAACAGCGCGGAGCCGTTCTCGGGATTGGCGAAATAGGTTGAGTGGGTGGGAAAACATGTGATGGCCTCTTTGTTGTTGAGAAGACGGAAGGCGTACTTCAGGCCGTCGTCCTTCTGTTCGATGAAGAAAGCTTTTGCCATCTTGAGAAAGATGTCCCATTTGGACCACTCAGCGGCCGCCAATCTCCATTGGGCACGAAGCTGCCAGATCCGTTGGAAGTAGGCAACTAGGTTCTTGCCAGATGTTGTGGTCTCTAAACTGACACGGAGAATTTTGAGGTTCGCCTGCACGGCGGCGTATGCGACCGAGGGACCCGATTCAAAGTCGTCGATATATGCGACAAAGGCAGGATTTTTCATGATGTCTTGTGTCTTGAGTGGTCGTGCTTGCACAAAGAACATGGTTTGAGCATCGCGGTCGTTGCTGTAAAGAATTTGGTATTGTCGATTGTAGACGAAGCTCTGAAATGCGATCGGAGGCTTGGAGGCCGCCGTTGTTTCTTGCAAGCTGGATCTCGAGGTGTTACTGGAGGATTTAGGGGTTTGAGCACCTGGGCAATCAACGACTTCTGAGTATGTAGCACCCGACGACTGGCGAGTGGTAACCATATTTTGAGGAGTGGCTTCAGGCGAACCCAGGCTTGTTGCAGACATCCTCGACTTCATAGCGAGTGCGCTGAAGATTCCCAAGATGGCTGGCTCGCGGGAATCATAGGTTTAAGAGATATCAAATCTGTTGGTCTTTGGTCCTTGGAGCTGTAGGTGGACTGAATGGAAGCGCCCAAGGTGTAAAGTGCCAGAAGAGAAGTCCTTGGACGAGTGACAAAGCCATATTGAAGAGGCTGGGAGTTGTGGACTGCCTGCTTCACCGTTCTGTAACTGTTCTACGTCCTATACTGTGTTCTGCCACAAAGTTTGTTAGGTTTCGTCGGCCATTGGTTAACGACGACAAAGGATAGCCTACTACTCCAAAGGCATGATAGCACTGTCTGCATGTATTGCAGCGCACCATTTGAACCTGTTTTCGACTAAAGATGTTACAATAATTGAGCATGTATCCATGGTCGGAATCATGTTTTTGCTAGAAGAGACAGCTTCTAGAAATCAAGGCGAAGAGGGAGCAGCGTTGCATAGCTGGACCTTTCCAAGGCAGAAGCTTATGTCGATACCTGCAACCATCTTCGAACGGCCAAAATCGGACCCTACATGTGAGCCATGCCGATTGCTTAGTAAGTTGGCAGGTGTTCGCCTTTCTCAAGTTAGATGTGGGATAGCAAGACATATACGAACGGCACAGGCGCGAAGCACTCATCTGACTGATAAGATGAAATTCGGGCCATCTTGTCCTGAACAACTTGCTAGCCTAGCAGCACGCTGAGAGACGCCGTCCTAGTTCCCCCTTGCGAGTTGAGAAAGGAACATCTTCGAACGCTCCCAGATGAATGTACGTTTGCACAGATCGCATTGGGCTAGAGGTCATTCCGTCTCGCATATATTGGAGACGGCTGCTCTCATGTCTGCTGATCAGTATACATGCTGTGCACAATAACAGCTGTGCACGGTCCTCGAAGGTCGCAAGCTGGGACTTTGCGAAACCGTCCGAAGTTCGGCACTGTCTGTAAAGCCTCGAATACCTCGGAATTCTCTGAGTCTCGGACTGTGCGTCGGATGGGACAAGAGCTGGGTTGCCTGTGCTCTCACTCACATGCAGCCAATCCACCAGCTGGAGAACGAACACAGCATACCGCTCATTCATCTGACACCAAGGGAGCTTACCGGGCTTCCCCCAGGTATTTTGGACATCATGCTATCGAGACTCGGCAATGCAGCGTTACAGACCCTAGACGACCAGATTAAGGGCATGCAAAGTCAAGGTGAGTGTGAAGAAAGGGGCCCATCAGAGAGGGAAGAGCTGCTACGGCAGAGCACTACATCCAGGTCGGCAGCTACACGCATCACGTTCACATTCACGTTCACATTCACGTCATGCCCTAATTGGAAGTTTAGATGCGGCATACACCTTCTTCCCTCGTTTACATGGCGAATTCACTTTTGGACGACGGACAAGCTATATACAACCACTTCAGCATCGCCTGACCATGTTCTTGTTCGGATCGCACGCTTCCCAGGAAGGGTTCCCCTAGTCAAACGTGATGGCAGCCTTGATGGCGCTCTTGTTCTTCATGGCCTCCAGACACTCAGCCCATTGCTCTAGCTTGAAGGTCTTGTTGACGATACCCTTGACCTTGACCTTGCCACTGTCCAAGTCTGTTCGTACGAGTCAGTTCTGCTGCGGTGTTGGACATAATAGGTCGAAGGGTTACTTACAGTCAATGGCAGCAGGGAACTTGTAGGTCTCCGAGAAAGATCCGAGGATAGTGATCTCGTCGCCGACTATCTCTTTGTCAGCACAACCGAAATGACTAAAGGCGCAGCAGACTTACAAATCTTCGAAGGTGGCCACGACACTCTGTCCGCGTTTCCGTACACACCATACACAACGAGCTTACCTCCTCTTCGGACGTAGTGGATGGAGTCCTCCAAGATCTTCACACTACCTGTAGCCTCCACAACGATGTCGAAACCATATGGGTTGTCCTTCTTGAGCTGCTCGAACTGTGCCTTGGGATCCTTCCTCGACAGCTCAACGTACACGTCTGCTGCATCCAATTGTTTTGCAAGATCCATCTTCAGACCCTCCGGTGCGGCAACAACTACATGACACCCGCCTGTTTGCCTCAGCATCTGCGCTAAGACCAGACCAGTGGGTCCCGCTCCAAACATGAGCACACTCGAGCCCATCTTGGGGGCGATCTTGTCAAGACCGTGAGCGGCACAAGAGGCGGGCTCAAGGAGTGTAGCGTCTGTCCAGTCGAGGTTCTTGAAATGGAACACACGCTTAGCTGGGTATGCGCAATACTCAGCAAACCCGCCGTCCATGGTTACACCATGTGCTTCAAAGTGCTCGCAAAGAAGCTCCTCGCCTCGTCGGCAGTAGAAGCATTCTCCACAGAGCTCAGAGTTGTCTGCGCAAACCTTGTCACCGACCTTGAAGCCCTTGACGTTGGGTCCGAGAGCAGCGACGACGCCGACAGTCTCGTGTCCAGGGATCAAAGGGAACTGCACCATGTCAGCACAGGAAGACCCGACTTTGCTGCCCGGTGTACCTTGGCAAGGAATTCACCCTCGTGAATGTGCAAGTCAGTGCCGCAAACACCGCAGGCCTTGACCTTGACCTGTCCGTTGTATCAGCAACGCCAACTCTTGCACAGCCGATCGCTTCTCAGCATACCAGAATGTCGCTGTCTCGCAGGGTAGGAAGAGGGACTTCGACGACACTGAACTCCTGTGGCTTGGAGTATTCTATACGTTCACAAGTCAGCAAGTGTGTCACCAAACCCACCGTCCTGGCCGTCGAATTGCAGAAGCCAACGGCGACCACTTTACGTCTTTCTACTACACACAACTGACCACTGGCCCCTGGGGGAACGGGGGCTTAAAAGGACTTACTCAACGCCTTCATCTTCTCGGGAAGCTGTTGTGAACCCATCTTTGTTGGTGTAACTGGACCTATAACTGTATTCTTGACTCTTTCAGCAATGCTTCTTGAACTTTCCATACAATAGTCAATCACTGTCTTTGAAGAAGGGAAGATAGAGACTAACAAGACACAGAAAGCAAGAAAGGGGAGAAAAAGGCCCGACTATTCACGGCTTCAATTGTCGAGCAGACTAACCAAACCGATGAGGAGCAACCAGCCAGCCAGCCAGCCAGCCAGCAGCCAGCCAGCAACCAGCAGACAGACCGCGGCGGGT
>Ga0210040_10008096_pt1 | contig 12545 bp, 10 predicted proteins | sample CryGeyCG12114_NA_FD_185462 | JGI IMG/M metagenome (GOLD analysis project Ga0210040, IMG submission 185462) | Groundwater microbial communities from aquifer - Crystal Geyser CG19_WC_8/21/14_NA (SPAdes) (version 2) | ecosystem: Environmental > Aquatic > Deep subsurface > Groundwater | place: USA... | reverse complement strand
GCGGCCGGGCAAGAGGTGCTGCGGCACTACCGCTACCGCACCACGGTAGCCGATTCGCTGACGGCGTTGCGCACGGTGCGCGAGGTGGTGCTGGCCTTGCAGGCCGATGCCTACCTCACGGCCTCGGCCGACGCCCTGCACTGGGGCCGCGACACCATCACCGTGGACCTGTTTGTGGGGGAGCAGTTCCGGTGGGCCCGCCTGCGCAACGGCAACCTGGGCGACGCCGTGCTGACGCGGGCGGGCTACCGGGAGCGGTTTTTTACCAACAAGCCCTTCGTGCCCGCCGAGTGGGTGCGCTTGCAGGAGCGCATTCTGAGCGAAGCCGAAAACCAGGGCTACCCCTTTGCCACCCTGCACCTCGACTCGCTGCAACTGCGCGGCCACGAGGTGGAAGGCCGCGTGGTGCTCACCCGCGGCCCCGTTATTGTGTTCGATTCGCTGCAGATTGTGGGCACCACCAAAACCCGCAAGCGCTTTCTGACAAAGTACTTACAGCTGTTTCCCAACCAGCCCTACAGCCAGCAGCGGGTGGAGGCGGCCGGCCGGCTGCTGCGCCAGCTGCCCTACCTCCAGCTGAAGGCCGAGCCGGAAGTGCGCTTCTCCCAGGGCCGGGCGCGGGTGTACCTGCTGCTCGAAGACCGAGCTGCCAACCAGTTCGATGCCATTGTGGGCGTGCTGCCCAACCCCAACCCCACCAGCACCCAGCGGAAGTTGCAGATTACTGGTGATGTGACCATCAACCTGCGCAACATCAAAGGCGGCGGCAAGCAACTGGGCCTCCAGTGGCGCAAGGTGGATGCGGCCTCGCAGCAGCTGGACGCCCAGTACGTGCACCCCAATTTCTTCGGGACGCCGCTGGAACTGGCGGGCACGTTCAACCTGTACCGGCAAAACGATGCCTTCCTGACGCTGCGCCCGCGCCTGCAATTCACCTACCCCACCGTGCGGGCCGGGCGCCTCACCTTCTTCACCGAGCTGCGTAGCTCCCGCCTACTCGATACGCTCCTGCGCACGCGCAGTACTCTGCCGCAAAATATTGATTCAGAGTATACTAACTACGGCATCGACTACTCCTGGAACTCGCTCGACGACCTGCTGTTTCCGCGGCGGGGGCTGTTTCTGCTGCTGCAAAGCGGCGTCGGCAACAAGCGCATCAGCAAGAATCCCGAGCTGAACGACACGCTCTACCAGCGCCTGGCCCTGCGCTCGACCCAGGTGACGGTGGGTGGACGTCTGGAGTACTACTACCACGCTGGTCAGCAAGGCGTGCTGCTGACGCGGCTGCGAGGCGAGGCGCTATTTAACAAACGCTTGTTTTTGAACGACTTATTCCGGGTAGGCGGCTTGTCTACCCTGCGCGGGTTCAACGAATTTAATTTCTACGCTAGCCAGTACGCCGTCAGTACCGTGGAGTTCCGTCAGTTCACCGGCACCGATGCCTACGTGTTTCTATTCGTGGATCAGGCGTATATCCGTCGGGCCCTACCCAACGATTTCTACCAGGACTACCCCACCGGCCTGGGCGCGGGCCTGAGCTTCCGCACCGGGGCGGGGCTGTTCCAGTTTGTGTACTCGGTAGGCCGCACCCGCGAGCAGCCTTTCTCGCTCAACGCCTCCAAAATTCACTTCGGTATTACCAGCAGGTTTTAGTAGGGGCGCCTTGCAGGCACCCGTCGCTGCTGTTTAGGAAGTTAGGTTTTCAAGGTTGTCATCCTGAGCTTGCGAAGGACCTTATCACGACTGCTTTTTTTCACCTGACTTCAAGTGGCACAGTCGTGATAAGGTCCTTCGCAAGCTCAGGATGACCGATTTTTTTCAATCAGTAAATAGCTTCACTATCTACTAGCCAACTGACAAAAAAGCGCCTACTCCGGGAAACGGGGTAGGCGCTTTTTTGTCGTTCAACGGCGGGCGCGTGCAACGCGCCCCTACCGCTTACTTCAACGCATTCTTCAAGTCACTAGCGGCCAGGTCTTCCGCTTCGCGGGCCTGGGGCACTACGGCACCCATACCGAAGAACTCGTGCGTAACGTTGGGGTAGAGCTTATAATTGACCGTTACGCCAGCCGCTTGCAGCTTGTCGGCCAAGGTTTTGCCTTCGCTCATCAGAGGGTCGATGCCCGCGCCGATGATGGTAGTAGGCGGCAAACCCTTCAGGTTAGCATTCACCAAGTCAACCAGTGGGTTTTTGCCGTCGGCTGGCGTGCGGAGGTAGTACTTAAAGAACCATTCCATAAACGGCTTATTCAGCGGCTTCGACTTCGTGTGCTCCTTGTAGGAAGGCGTATTCACGTCGTATCCGGCAATTGGGAACACTAATACCTGATATTTAGGCAGTTGCACGCCTTTGTCGCGGGCCATCATGCTCACGGCGGTGGCCAGGCCGCCCCCGGCGCTTTCGCCGGCTACGGCTACTCGTTGCGGGTCGCCTTTAAACGAAGCAGCGTTTTTCAACACCCACTGATAAGCAGCAAACGAGTCGTTGTGAGCCGTAGGAAACTTGTTCTCCGGGGCCTGCCGGTAGGCCACCGATACCACAATGGCATTAGCTTTGGCGGCCAGCGCCCGCGCTGAAGCGTCGTACGTATCAAGGTTGGCAATCACCCAGCCACCACCGTGGTAATACACGATAACAGGTAGGGTACCCGTGGCACCCTGGGGCGTATAGATGCGCGCCTTCACGCCCGTCTGCACCATCTGGCTGATTGTGTCCACATCAGCATTCGGCGTCGGAATGTTGTATTTCGTCATCACGGCCGTCAGAGCATCTTTGAACGAGGGCGCTTTGCGTACCTGCGCCGGGGTCAGCTCGTAGGGCGGAGTAGGGCCGCTCAGGCTATCCAGCTTTTCGATGACGGCCAGCATTTCCGGGGCAATGTTCGGGGCCCAGTCCGGAGCAGGACCGGTAGGCTTCACGGCGGCCATCATGCCGCCAGTCGTCATGGACGTGTCCGTAGGAGTCATGGCTGTGCTGTCGGCGTTCATGGCGCCGTTCTGCTCCGTTGTGGTGTTATTGTTACACGCGCCCAACAGGCACAAGGCGGCAACTGCTGGAGCCGCCAACCGCGCTGAAAGAGGGGAGAGAATGTTTTTCATAAAAATCTGTTGGAATGGGTAGGGAAACGGGAAAAGCCCGTCAGTAGAACACACATACGTGTACCTACACTAAATGGATGTTGACTGTACAAAACGGATGCGTTACGCCACCGCTTGCCGCTGCCTAGCGGTAGTTCTTACTGAAGCCGCTCTCAAGTAGGGTCGTGTGATTCGGGGCTGTGCTGCCTCGTTCTTTAATGCAGTTCGAGATATTATGTAAAAATTTCTGCCTGACAATCAGCTTATAAGCCGATATATTCACCTTTCGTGTAACCATGTGGCAGGGTTTCTCGAAAAAGCTCTTACATTTGCATTCCCAAACAGTGCGGGGTGGAGCAGTTGGTAGCTCGTTGGGCTCATAACCCAAAGGTCACTGGTTCGAGTCCAGTCCCCGCTACCTCGAAAAACCCGGATTCTGAAAAGAGTCCGGGTTTTGTGCGTTTCGGGGGTAGCAGGCTCAGGATCTGCGTTGGTAGCATCCGTTTACGGCTGTGCTCCGTTAGTACAAGTACGCTGGCTCTCACCAGCCCACTCGCTACTTCCTACCCACCCACTACGATATGAAACAGTTTCCACTCCTGCTTTTGCTCGGCTTGCTCGCCAGCAGTTCTGCTTCCGTTGCGGCCGTTGCTACTCCCCATCCTGCCGCCTGGCAAATGAGCGCCGCAGAGGCCGAATTCAACAACATCGGCAGTAGCGCCATGGCGCTGGTGCAGCGCGCGCTGAGCCTGCCCAACGACGCCGACGCCGTTGCCCTACTCCAGAAAGAAGGCGCTGCGCTCCGACAGCGTGCCCAAAAGTTGCGGCCCGTTTATACCAAGTGGCTCAGTGGGCTGAATGCCCGGGCCGCCGCGGGCGTGCGCGAAAGAATCCAAAGCTCCAGCTTCGGCGGTTACTTTGGCTCCCTCGAAACCGACCCACAAATGAGTGTCCGGCTCCGTAGCAATCCAGCCTTGAACAAAGCAGTAGACAATGTAACCAGCGCTTTGGCTATGCGCTAATGCGGCCGGTTTACAGCTTAAACTGGAAGCTGAACTTCACCCCAAAGTTGCGCGCGCCCGGCGAATCGCGGTACGTGAGGCGGTGCAGAAAATCCACCCGTACTACCTTGAAGATGTTTTCAACGCCGTAGCCTATCTCCGCGTACGGTGCCCGGCCCAACGCCTGGAAGGTGGGTAGGGGCATCCCGTCGATGTCAACGACGGGAGTAATGGCCCGGTTGGCCTGGCTTACCCCACCGTAGAGTAAATTGCCCGTAACGAGCAAACGCCAATCAAGCTTTTTGAGGGCTGGTACGCTGTTGGTCAGGAAACCATTAAGGTGATTTTCGAACTGCAACGACGCGTACCGGTCGCTCACAAACTCGAAGTAGCGCATCAGGTTGAAAGCGCCCGCATTGTAAAAAGGCGACTGGTTGCCGAGGTGGCTTTTCAGTACGGGGTAGGGCACGGTACTCGGAATGTAGCCCGCATCCAAAATGTAGTCGGTGCGCCCTAGCTGGCCCAGCTTCACGCTGTGGCTGACCAAGAAGTTGAGTTTCTGATACTTGAAGTCGCTACCCAGAAACTTGTTGAAGCCCAGCGTGTAGCGAAACGTGAAGACCGGCCATTTCTTTAGGCCCACGGAGTAGCGCCGGTTTTGGTTCTGCACCATCACTTCGTCGCGGGCGTAGCGCGACTCCAGCACCACTTCCGAAAGCGTGAAGTTGTTGTCAGTGGGCGCGCCGGGACGAATCTCGTCGGTGTAGTAAGCGAAGCGGTAGAGCGGCAGAAACTGCTGTTGGCGCAGCAGCAGGCGCTGCGTGAAGCCGCGGAATACGTCCGTCTGGATACTGAGCGTAGTGAGGTCGCGCAGCAAAGGGCGGCCGCGCTTGATGTTGCCCAGGCGCGCCGACGCCTCAAACAACGGGTTGTCCAGCGCGTAGTCGTTGTTGAGTAGGGCCACTTGCTCGATGTCGTGGCGGCGCTCTACCCCGACGACCGTCCAGGTGCGGCGGTCGAGAACACGGTTCAGCTCCACATCATACTTAAACCGGCCGTCCTTGGTGCCGTAGGCCACGTACGTGCGCAACAACCAGTTGCGACTAATGGCAGGCGTGGTCCGAAAGCCCGCTTGCAGGCGCAGGCCCTCAATGTTGTTGAAGCCCAGCGTACTTAGCACCGGCCCAACATCCCACTTCCCGGCCCGGTAGTAGCCGCTGGTAGCAATATCAACCACGTCCAGCAAGGTATGCACCTGGGGCAGTCGCTGCACCGAGTCGAGCACGGCAAAGGTAGTCTGGTCGGCGGCCGACAGTGTATCGGGGCGATTTTCCTTCCAAAAACCCGGCGGCAACGGGTCGAAGGCCGACGGCAGCGTTTCGAGGGGTAGGGCGTAGAATGGCAGCGGGTGCGGCTCGTTCACCACAAAGTTAGAGTTGATAGTCGTTAGGTCGGCCCGGAACGCCGGGCTGTTCGCCAGCGGCTTCAGCCCCAGCACCACGTGCGTACGGCGGGGTAGGCCCGGCCCGGCCGCCGACGCCACCAAATCCTGCTGCACGGCAATGGTATCGGTGAAGTTGACGTTGGCCCGGCGGTCTACGTGCAGGTCCACGCGGCGCAGAGCGTAAGTGTTGGTGGTAATCCAGATGGTACCCGTGAAAGCCAGGTCCTGCGGCCGCCGCGGCGACACAGCCAACTGGTAGCAGAAGTCGCGCCCCAAATACACCGAATCTTGCAGCACGTAGTCGTAGGTGAACTTCCAGCCATCGGCAATAGGCGAGATAAAGTCCTTGCCCAGAAGCTGTTGCCAATTAGGGTAGAAGTCCCAATCCTGAAACGACGACCCCAGCATCTGCGACAGCACCGAGTTGTCGCGCGGGGCGATGCCGCGCATTTCGTTGCGCCGGATTTCCTCGCGCTTGCGCAACGGGTCATACCGCACATACAGGCGCGAGAGCACCTCCGAGGCAAAAATCGGCACCGCCGACTGCCGGTTCGGGTCCGGGGGTAGGGTGTCGGTCATGGCCCGCATGGTTTTCACCAGCGAGCTACGGCTCATTTTCGGCGTCAGGTCCCGTAGAAAAACCTCCGTGCGGTTGTAGCTATCAAACTCGAAGGCGTCGAGCGTGCGCTTGTTGTTGCGGGGCTTGTGGTCCTGCACCGCCCGCAGGATGCGGTAGGCGGGGTTTTCGCCAACCGTAGCGTGCACTACCACCTCGCCCAGGGTAACGGCCCCGGTGCTGGTCAGCGCAAAATTGATGGTTTGGCGCGGAGTGTTCCTTACCGCCTTCTTCACCGCCCGAAACCCCAGCGACGAAGCGCCCAGCGAATCCACGGCCTGCTCCACGGTCAGTTCGTAGCGGCCATTCTCGTCGGCGGTTTTTCCTGCGCCACTACTCGGCACAAACACGGAAGCAAACGGCACCGGCTTGCCCGAGGTGGCCTCCGTCACGCGCCCGCTGAATACAATTCGCTGCGCCTTAGCGGAACTTGCCCCCGCCATCCAAAGTAGCAGGAACGTAAAAAGCGCGTAACGAAGACTCATGCGTACTATACTAAACTAATCGGGCGATAGGAATAAGTATACCTAGTTGTTATAGCGTTAAAGTTACGAAGAAGGGTAAAAGGTTTGTGCTGAAGTGAAAAGATAAAGTACGCCTACCCCTCAGCGGCCATATGAGCCTGTTATGGAGTAGTAAAAGAGGACGGAAGCGCCGCAAAGACTACCGGCCCCAATCGGAAACTGCTCTGATTCTGCGGGATACCGCGTATCTTTGGGCCCTGATTCATCGCGCGGGTAGGTCCGAGCGACATGGGAAATCAGAGAACCAGTAACCGAATTACGTCTGAAAGTGGACTTCCTACCTCTCTTGAAGCGGCCGGCCCGGTATGCGCTGGCCTGCCTGCCCGTGGCGCTGCTTCTCGCTGCCCGCCCCGCCGATACGGCCGCCCCGCGCACCCGCACGGTAAACTGCACCTACACGGCCACCGTGCACGACGTGCCCATCGGTAGCCAGCGCCTCGACGTGTGGCTGCCCGTGCCGCACTCCGATAAGTCACAGGACATTAGCGAGGTGAAGATAACGGCGCCCTACCCCTACGAAGTCGTGAAGGGCGCTTACGACAATGAGATGATGCACCTGCGGGTAGCGCAGCCGCCAGCGGCCGGCTTTACCGTGAAAATGACGTTTCGGGCCGTGCGGCGCGAGCACCAGAACCCCTTCCTGGCCACGGGGCAGAAGCCGTCGAAGGCCGAAAGTGCCGACCCCAATATGGCCCGCTGGTTGCAGCCCGACCGCCTGGTGCCGCTCGACCCCCAGATCAAAGCCTGGGCCACCGACGTGGTGACCAAGGCCAACGCCCGCACCGAGTTGGAGAAGGCCCGCGCCATTTATAACCACACCGTGAGCACGGTGAAATACGACAAAACCGGCCAGGGCTGGGGCCGCGGTGATATCTACTACGCCTGCGATGCCCGCCGCGGCAACTGCACCGATTTCCACGCCATTTTCATCGGTTACTGCCGGGCTTTGGGTATTCCCGCTCGTTTCAGCATTGGCTACCCGCTGCCCGCCGAGCGCGGCGCCGGCCAAGTGCAAGGCTACCACTGCTGGGCCGAGTTCTACACGAAAGAGACCGGCTGGGTACCCGTAGATGCTTCCGAAGCGGCCAAGAACCCCAGCCGGCGCGAATACTTCTTTGGCGCTCACGACGAAAACCGCGTGGAGTTTACCCGCGGCCGAGACCTAACGCTGACGCCCGCGCAGCAGGGCGCCCCCCTCAACTACTTTATCTACCCCTACGCGGAAGTCGACGGCCAAGCATTCGATAAAGTCGACCGAAAATTCACCTACCAGGATACCGCCCTACAGCCGTAAGCAACCCAAACTGTACAAAATCCGCGTAGCGGTGACAGAACTACTAAGGAGTCTGTCACCGCTACGCGGATTTTGTAGTTGGCCCTACCTTCCCATTGACTGGTCACCGCTACCTTATTTATTGACGGCTGTCAGGTTCTGAGTCAGAATGGCCGAGCCGTTCTGCAAAGCGCGGCAGGCTTGCTGCAGCGCCGTATCGTGTTGCTCCAGCACCTGGTAGTAGGCGGTGGTGCCGTAGGCACTGCGGGCCACCAGGGCCTTTAGCTGATTGCGTAGGAGTGGGGCGCAGCGATTTTGATTGGTGGCACTGGCCCGCACTCCCTCCTTAGCCGCTAGGGCAGCAAGGAGTTGTAGTTGTTTATCGTTGATTTGAAAAATCTTGTCGAATTCTCCGAAGCGCATGGCGGCTAGCTCGGCCTGATGGTCTTGGTAGAAGTTCAGGGCAAATTCGCGGACCAGGTTCAGGTTCTGCAACTGCGCGTAGTAGGGCGACAGGGCCTGCTCATCACGCGGCACAAACAGGTCGGGCATGATGCCGCCGCCACCGTACACCGTGCGGCCGTGGTCGGTGCGGTAGCGCAACGAATCGGCAAAATGGATGCTGTCGGCGTGCATAAACTCGCCGTGCCGCTGCCGGTTAGCCATGTCCTGCTCGTACGACTCGAGGCCGTGTTGGTAGGATTTCTGAATGCTACGGCCCGAGGGCGTGTAGTAGCGCGCAATAGTTAGGCGCAGTTCCGAGCCGTCGTTCAGCGAAATGGGCTGCTGCACCAGGCCTTTGCCAAAAGTGCGTCGGCCCACAATCAGGGCACGGTCGTGGTCCTGGAGAGCGCCGGCTACTACTTCGGCGGCCGAGGCGCTGCCTTCGTCCACCAGCACGACCAGCGCGCCTTCTTCAAACTCGCCCACGGTGCGCGAATACACTTGCGTGTCGTACTGGTCGCCCTTGCCGTCGGTATACACGATTTTGCGGGTGCCGCCGATAAATTCGTCGGCCATTTTGGTGGCGCGGTCGAGGTAGCCGCCGGGGTTACCGCGCAGGTCCAGAACTAGTTGGCTCATGCCCTGGCGACGCAAATCGCCCAGGGCTTGCTTAAACTCGTCGAACGTGCCGCTAGCAAACCGGCTCACTTTAATGTAGCCCGTTTTGCTGTCGAGCATGTAGCCAACCTCAATCGAATTGTTGGGAATGCGGTTGCGCGTCACCAGCAGCATCAGCGGAATGCGTTGGCGGCGCTGCAACACCTGAAGCTGCACGCGGCTACCCCGCGGTCCGCGCAGCATGGCCAGTACGTGGTCGAGAGAGGCCTGCTTGCCCGTAATAGCTTGCCCATTGATGGCCAGGAGACGGTCGCCGGGTTGCAGGCCAGCCTGCTCGGCGGGGCCACCGCTTAGCGGCGACACCACCGTTACGGTATCGTGAAAGACGTTGACTTCGGCCCCTACCCCGTCGAAGTCGCTTTGCAAGAAGGCGCTGGACTGCTCCTGCTGCCGGGCCGGGATGAAGACAGAATGCGGGTCGAGGCGCTCCAGGAGCCGGCTGATAGCGTAATCGGATAGTTCTTCAGTATCTACTGTATCCACGTAGTCACGGTCCACGTAGCTGAGGACTTCCTTGAACTTGAGGTAGCCCCGCGCCGTGCCGTCCGGATTCTGGTTGGAAGGACGGAAAGGATTAGCACCCAGCAAAATACCACACGCCAGAGCCAGCCCAATCAGGAAAGGCTGCCGCACCTGCGACCGACGATTGCGTGGCGGGGGCGGAGGCGGGATAGGAGCCACCCGACGTGGCGGCGACTTGAACAACTTGACGTTCATAAGCACCTAGGAGCGTAGTGGTTCTGGCGATAGTTCAATTAAAGCATTTGGCAGTATTCCAAAGCTAATAAAACTTTTTTAAGATTATTGGCCTGGAGCCATAACCTTGCCATAGTTTGAATAATAATACAAATGGGTCTTGATTTACAGCTATAATATGCCCATAATATATAAAAAAGCACATTATCCAAATAGATATGAAGATAGCTCATCGAACGGTTTGCGAATACAAAGCGAATAAATGGGTTGAATATTTCCAAGGGATGGAAGTGATAAGCAGAAAGCATACATTCTTCCTGGGATACCGCTGGCGGTTATACATACTATTGATCGGCGCGTAAGCAGTATCTTTGCTGGCGCCTAGTGAGCTATCAGGCGCACCGGGCTATTTATTTCTTCTTTCCTACCAATGGGGCGTATTCTGGCCATCGATTACGGGCACAAAAGAGTGGGTTTGGCTGTTACAGATCCGTCGCAGCTTATTGCCACGCCCCTGGACACGGTGCACAGCCAGGACTTGCTGACGTATCTGAAAGCCTACCACCAGCGCGAACCGTTGGCGGCCCTGGTCATTGGAATGCCCCGCACGCTGCTCAACGAAGCCACCGACTCGACCAGTGCCGTGGTAGGATTGGTGCGGCGTTTGCGCCGCGAGTTTCCCGAGGTGCCGGTGCACGAGGTAGACGAACGGTTTACTTCCAGCATGGCCCACGCCACCATGTTGGCGGGGGGGCTGGGCAAAAAAGCCCGCCGCGACAAAGCCACCGTGGACCGCATTAGCGCCACGCTGATTCTGCAATCTTTCCTTGAATCCCGATGATTTACCCTATTGTTGCCTTTGGCGACTCCATTCTGAAAGCCCATGCGCGGGATATTCCTGCCGATTTTCCTGCCCAAGAGTTGCAGCAGCTCGTGGCCGATATGTACGATACCATGTACCACGCGCATGGTGTGGGCCTGGCGGCGCCACAAATCGGCAAAAGCATCCGCCTGTTCGTCATCGACTCCGCGCCGATGGTAGACGATGAGGACGAGGACGGCGAGCCCGTAGAGCTGGAAGCCACCGCCGCGCCCGTGAAGCGCGCCTTTATTAATCCACAGGTTATCAGCGAGGAAGGCGAAGAGTGGTGCTTCGAGGAGGGCTGCCTGAGCATTCCCGGTATCCGGGAAATGGTGTACCGCCCGCCCGTGGTGACGCTGCGCTACGAAGATGAAAAACGCCAGCAGCACGAAGAAACCTTCTCCGGCATGACGGCCCGCGTGATTCAGCACGAGTACGACCACCTGGAGGGCGTGCTGTTCACCGACTACGTAACGGGCCTGAAAAAGCAGTTGCTGAAAGGCAAGCTCGCCCGCATCAGCAAAGGCGACGTGAAAGCCGAGTACCGCATGAAATTTCCGCTGGTGAAGCAGCGGTAGGGAATAGCTGTAAGTTGATGCAATGCAAAGCGGACATACCCCCAAGGATATGTCCGCTTTTTGCTGCGCCGCCAGCTAACCGAATCGTCGTCCTACTGCCTACTTCGCCGTGAGGAGGGGTAGCACGTCCTGCACCTCAAACAGAGAGTTGTATTGTAGAATCGACTTCAGAAAGGCGACGTGGCCCTGGCCGATGATGAGGACGATGGACTTATCCTGCTGAAGATCAACGGCGCGGAGCAGGTTGGTGCAAATGCGCACGTTGCGCTTGAAAAACTCGCCGGCCAGGTCGGCACCGGCGTAGTTGGGGCCGCCGCCCACGCGGGCCAGGTTCAGCAGGTAAATATCCATGTTGGCGCGGTCAGCGGCCGGGGTGTTCAGGCGGGCAAACTGGGCCAGGAGCGAGTTGCCGGGTAATGGGTCTTTTGTGGCGGCTGTTTTGGTACGAGCTTCTAGTAGGCGGCCGGTGCTGTCCTGCGGAATATCCTCAAACGTATCCTTTAGAATCTGCTCCTGCCCGTGCGCTTTGGCATAGGCTTGGGTAGTCTCGTAGTCGAACACGCCGTCGGCGTCGGCGCAGTACACGCGGGGGCGGTTGAGCTTTTTGGCCAGGCGGTAGCCTACCTGGTATACCTCGTTGTTGCCGAGCGTGAATTTATTCTGGCGGTAGAGTGCGTAGGTGCTATCCACGGCGTGCTGACGTTCTTGCGGCCACTCCACGAACACCTTATCCGCCTGGGTTTCCTGAAGCTTACTCACCAGCGCCTCCACCTCCCGCTGTTTCTCGGGGGTACTCATGTCGGTTTTGCTGCCTTTCTTCACGTCGCTGGTGGAGCCGCTGAAGTGGAAGGTGCCGATGATATAGACCTTGATTTTACCGGTAGCCAGCGCGGTTTGGGCCGTGGCGGCGAACGAGCTGCCGAGCAGCGAGAGGGCCAGTAGGGCGCGGCGGAGGTAACGGAAAGTCGTCATCGGAGTAGGGGTTGAAGTGATGACTCAAAGGTGCGGCCTACCACGTCCGACGCGAATTTTATTATCCCAACCCACCCAAAATCAACGTGAAACCGGAAACAGCCTCTTTCGCAGGGTTCATCTGCCGATTGGTGGGGTTGACGGCCATTAGGCGGGGGTAGGGATAATATTCTGGCGCGGAAGCGAGGGCTTCGGCTACTTTTAGGCTATGAACCGGAAGCGCATCATTTTATACCAAGCCGTGGGGTGGGTGCTGCTCATCGGCTACGATCTGCTCAGCATCTGGCTGCTGGGCAAGCCCAAGCCGGAGCTGGCGAAGTCCATGCTGCTGCAACTCACCTTCTGGCTCAGCTTCATGAGCTTGTTTTACTACTGCTAC
>Ga0210040_10008095_pt1 | contig 12547 bp, 11 predicted proteins | sample CryGeyCG12114_NA_FD_185462 | JGI IMG/M metagenome (GOLD analysis project Ga0210040, IMG submission 185462) | Groundwater microbial communities from aquifer - Crystal Geyser CG19_WC_8/21/14_NA (SPAdes) (version 2) | ecosystem: Environmental > Aquatic > Deep subsurface > Groundwater | place: USA... | reverse complement strand
TGCGACGCCGAGGACTGCACCCGCCGCGCCACCCAGGTGGGTGTGGCCGAGCTCCCGATCCGGCCGCTCGAGCTGCGGCTCTGCGACGAGCACGTCGACGCCCTGCGCGCCGGCAAGGTGCGCGGGCTCAGCCAGGGAACCCGGAAGCGCAACGGCACGTCGCCGCGACCCCAGGTGTCCTTCGGCGACTGACCGCACACCGGCGGCCCTGGACGGCGTCCGGCGCCGCCCCCGGGATCGGGAACGGCGCCGGACGGGTGCGGTCAGGAGTGGTCGTGCCCGGCCATCGGCAGTCCGCGGGCGGTCTCGGAGTGGCCGCACGTGCAGGCACCCGCCGGGCAGTGCGAGCAGGACGCGCTCGGCGGCAGGTCGAGTGCCGGGTTGCCGTCGAAGAAGCCGACCGGCTTGAGCATGAAGCCGATGTAGGCGCACGGCATGACCGGCCAGTCCTCGGGCCGCACGACGTGGTGCGCGCCGACGGTGTACCAGAGGACGACGTCGGTGTTCTCCAGCGGCGCGTCGTCGGCGATGTACTCGGGCAGGCCCTGCGCGTCGGGGCTCTGGTACGGGTAGTCGCCGGCGGCGTAGAGCTCCCGCGGGTCGTACTTCGTCACCCACAGGTTGTGCTGGACGAAGCGCGCCCGGTCGTAGATGGCCGAGCCCTCCTGCAGCATCGAGGGGACGACGTCGCGGGGCATGAGCTTGTAGCCGACCGGGCTGCCCAGCTCGTTGACCTTCGACGGGTTGACGATCTTCCAGTACCGCGCGGTGGAGAACTCCCAGTCCCGCCCGCCCTCGGCCTCGGAGGAGACCAGCGTCTCCCGGGTGATCCAGGCGTTGGAGTGCGGGTTGAGCGCCGGGTCGGGCTCGACGATCGAGTCGATCTCGTAGACGCTGTTGTCCGGCCCGTCGACGCACATGTCCATGCGGATGTTGAAGTGGTGCTGGTGGTGCGGCCCGTAGACGCCCGGCGCCACCAGGTTGCCCCAGCGCGGCTTCTCGCCCTCGGCGATGGCCCCGGTGGTGAGCACGCCGGTCAGCTTCACCTCGTACTCGATGTTGCCGTCGGTGTAGAGGTACCAGAAGAAGCCGTACTCGTAGTTGCCCACCGTGGCGATGAAGGAGATGACCAGCCGGCGCGAGCGGCGGACCTCGACGACGCCGGTGCGGAAGTCGGTGTGCTTCCAGGCGATGCCGTAGTCCTCCTCGTGCATGCAGACGGCGTTGGGGATGGTGACCGCGTTGCCCATCGAGTCGTTGACGACGCCGTCGAAGTAGAAGATCTCGCCGAGGCAGTCGCAGCCCAGGGTGAGCGGGTTGGCCATGAGGCCCATGCCGACCTCGCCCATGTCGAAGACGTTCTTGTTCCAGTGCGTCGGCGAGGTGTCCCCGTAGGGCACGACCATCTCCGAGAGCGCCGCCCGGTACATGACCGGCCGCCGCACCCCGCGGTCGGTGTAGGCGAGCTGGTGCAGCACCAGCCCCTCGCGGGGGTTGAACCCGACCCGCAGCGACCACTTCTGCCAGTCGACGTCGTAGCCGTCGACGGTGAAGCTCGGGCCCTCGGGCTGGGTGATCTCGATCGGCTTGAGGCCCTCGCGGAACGAGCTGAACGCCGGCCGGTTGTCCTCGCTGAACATGAAGCGTTCCTCGTAGTTCCCCGCGAGCCGGGGGAGGGGGACCACGCCGTGGTCCTCGACGTCGACCACCTGCATGGCGTCGAGGTCGAAGGTGACGATCACGCCCTCGACGGGGCGGGCGTAGCCGTGCTCGCCGGGTGCCGAGCGCAGAAAGGTGAGCGGGCGGCAGAGCAGCGGGGCGTTGTCGTAGTGGTCCTGGGCGCCGTAGTAGCCGGTCGGCCAGGGATCGATCATCGCCAGGTCGAAGTCGGTGATGCCGCGCTTGCGCATCGCCTCCTGCCAGCGGGGGTCGGTGACGACGACCTTCTCGACGCCCTCCATGTGCTCGGCGAGGTAGGAGGGGAACCGGCCGGGGATCGGCGTCCAGGCGACGACGACGCCGGCGCCGAGGTCGACGACGCCCTCGTAGACCATCTTCTGCGCGCCGTCGTAGGCGACGACGAAGGCCTCCCGCGGCGGGGGCGCGGCCGGGTCGAAGACGAGGCCGGCGGGCTTGGCCGGCTCGGCGAGGGAGATCATCACGAACCGCAGGGTGTCGGTCGAGGCGTCGCTGCCCAGCACGATCGCGCCGGCGCGCTCGATCTCGGCCGCGCTGAGCGGGTCGAGGGGATGGGCGGCCGGGCTCGGGGGAGCGTCGAGGAGTTCGGTCAGTGCGGTGTCGACAGCCATGGGGTGCTCCTGGAGTGGGAAGGGTGCGGGATCAGGCGGGGTCGCCGGCGGCGGGAGGCGCGCCGGGAGCTGCGGAGGCGGGAGTGCGCTGCTCGGGCAGCTCCAGCACCGCGAGGTGGGCCAGGGCGTCGGGCTCGCTGAGCTTTCCGGCCGACCGTCGTCCGAAGACGTAGACCAGCACGCCGACGAGCAGCGACACGGCGACGATCGAGCCCAGCCACGTCATCCACGTCGACGCGGGGACGTCGATCCACGGCGTGGCGAAGGAGTAGTAGATGCCGCCCATCGTGGCCAGTGAGCCGATGATCGCGACGGCGTAGACGGCTGGCATGCCGCCGGGGATCCGCCAGAAGTCCTCGTTCGCGTAGCGGTCGGCGTACTTCTTGCGGGCGATGACCACGGGCACGAAGAAGAAGAAGCCGGACACCAGCCAGATGACGCTGAGCGCGCCGGTCAGGTAGACGGTGACGTTGGCCAGGCTCGACTGCGAGAAGAGCGCCACCATGACCGTCGAGGACAGCGCCCCCTGCACCAGCAGCGCCGTCACCGGGTTGCGGGTGCGCGGGTTGAGGTGGGTGAAGATGCGCGGCAGGTGGCGCTCGAGCCCCGAGACGAAGATCAGCCGGGAGTAGGCGATCTGGTAGGTCACCAGCGCCACGAAGACGATCAGGGCCAGGACGACGGCGGCCACCTCCATCAGGCCCGGGAAGCCCGCGACGTCGAGCATCCCGATGACGCCGGTGACCGGGTCGATCTGGGCCGACGGCAGCGCCATCATGGTCCCGAGCGTGGTCAGCAGGTAGATGGCGATGAGCGCCAGCGAGCCCCAGCCGATCATGCGGGTCGCGCTGCGCTTCACCGACAGGAACTCCGCGCCCATGTTGAACGGCGTCTCGACGCCGACCAGGTAGAGCAGCACGGTGCCGAAGAGGAACCCGCCGACGGCGAAGTTCGGGATCAACGCGTCGCGGGGGACGAACTCGGTGGCAGGGCCGCCGTTGCGGACCGCGTACAGGGCGCCGGCGACGAAGATGACCGCGGTCAGGACGCCGTAGCCGATGAACGACACATTCATGACCCGCTGGTTCGCCGCCAGCTTCGCCAGGGCCAGGCCGATGACGATCCACAGGATCACCAGCTGCAGGATGACGCTGAGCGTGATGCCGATCTCGGCGTGGAACGCCAGCAGCAGGAGCTGGACCACGATGGCCGGCGAGGCGGCGCCGTTGAGGATGACCGGCATCCAGGACAGGTAGCCGCCGAAGAAGGCCAGTGGCTCGTTCAGGGTGCGGTAGGCCCAGATGTAGACCCCGCCCTGCCCGGGCCAGAGGTTGCCCAGCTCGGCGACGACGAGGCCGGCCGGAACCAGGAACAGGATGATCCCGAGCACCCACATCGGGATCGCGTTCCACCCGCCGGTCGCCATGACCGAGGAGCCGGTGATCCAGCAGATGATGAACACGTAGGTGGCGGTCAGCCCGAACGTGCTCATGACCTTGGGCAGCACCTGCTCGGGCACCAGCTCGGTGGTCATGAGCTTGTCGCGCGGCTGCGTCGTCGTCGGTGGGGCTGCGGCTTCGGTGGACATGAGCACTCCTGGAGAGGGCACGACGGAGAAGGGCATGACGAAGAAGGGCATGGCGGAGAAGGGCATGGCGGAGACAGGCCGGGCGGGACCCGGTGAGCTAGAGGGGCCTTCTACTCGATGGCGCCGTCCTTCATGCGGACGACGCGGCTGGCCTCCTCGGCGACCGTCGGGTCGTGGGTGCTGGCGACGACGGTGACGCCGAGGTTCGAGCAGAGGTCGCGGAGCAGGCGGACGACGGTCGCGCCGGTGCGGTGGTCGAGGTTGGCCGTGGGCTCGTCGGCGAGGATCAGCTTCGGGTTGCTGATGAGCGAGCGGGCGATGGCGGTGCGCTGCTGCTCGCCGCCGGACATCTTCGTCGGGGAGTGGTCGACCCGGTGCCCGAGCCCGACGAGGTCCAGCAGCTCCAGTGCGCGCCGGCGGAGGGCTGCCCGGTCGTAGGGCTCGAACATCAGCGGCAGCTCGACGTTCTCCACCGCGGACAGGAACGGGATCAGGTTGTAGCTCTGGAAGATGAAGCCGACCGTGTCGTGGCGCAGCGCGGCGAACTGGCTCTCGGTCAGCGTGGCGGTGTCGGTGCCGTTGATGACGACGCTGCCCTTGGTGGGCCGGTCCAGCCCACCGATGATGTTGAGCAGCGTCGACTTCCCGCTGCCGCTGGGCCCCATCAGGCAGACGAACTCGCCGGGCAGCACGGTCAGGTCGGCGTCGACGAGCGCCTTGACCACCTCCTCGCCCAACTGGTGCAGCTTCCAGGCTCCGGTCACCTGCACGACCGGCTGGGTGGTGTGGTCGGCGGTCGGGTTCTCCGCGGCGAGGGTCATGGGGCGAGGGTCATGGTCAGACTCCAGAGCTGAGCGAGCGGATGGGCGGGCGGGAGGCGGCGCGCCAGGTCGGCACGATGCTGGTGGCCAGGGCCGCGACGGCGCTGACGACGACGGCGAGGACGACGCCGCCGGTGATGCCGCCGGCCGACACCCCGGACGCCGCGGCCCCGGTGGCGCCCAGGACGGCGGCGACCCCGACCGCGAGGACGGAGCCGACGAGGGCGCCGACCACGGAGGCGATGACCGGCTCGACGAGCAGCGCCGCCACGACCGGTGGGCGGGGCACGCCGGTCGCGCTGAGCACGCCCAGCTCCCGGGTGCGGTGCACGACGGTGCGCGTGGTGGAGACCGCGACCTCGACGACGCCGACCAGGAGGACGGTGACGGCGATGAGGACGACGGCGCGCTCGATCTCGTCGGCGTGGCCGAGGGCGGCGGCCTGGCTGCTGATGCCCGAGGCCATGCCGAGCACCAGCACCAGGAGGAAGGCGCCGGTCGCCGTCGTCACGACGGGCAGCACCAGGGCGCCGGCGCGGCGCCGGGTGGAGAGCAGGCCGTAGGCGAGGCCGAGCTTCAGGGTGCTCATGCGGTGTCCCCGAGGAGCTGGACCGGCCGCTGCTGGAGCAGCCGGTGGACGGGTACGAGGGCGCCGACGATGGCCATCGCCGGCAGGTAGGCGGCGACCGTCGCGGAGGCGGCGAGCCAGGCCACGGGCGTGGCGATCTGCGGGACCACCAGCCACACGGCGATGCCGGCGAAGGTGATGCCCAGCAGCCAGGCGGAGAGGAAGACCAGCGCGGACTCGACGAGGAAGAAGTAGAGGACCTCGTCGGCCAGCCCGATGCTGGCCATGATCCCGAACTCCCGGCGCCGCTCCTGGACGGCGGCGAGGAAGGAGGAGATGGCGATGACGAAGCCGAGGAGCAGCCCGATGATCGAGATGAGCCCGAAGGCGGAGCTGGTGACCTGGCCGGAGAACAGCGCGGAGAACTTCTGCTCGAAGGTGGTCGCGCCGCTGCCGCCGACCGCGTCGTAGATCAGCCCGTCGCCGCCGGCCTCGGGCTGCACGGCCGGGTTGGTCGTGGAGGGCATACCGGTCTCGGCGGCGATCACCGCGCCGAGGTCGTTGCGGCCGGCCATCGCCTCGGGCTCGGTCAGCGTCCACCAGCCCTCGTCGCCGACGACGTCCGCGGCGACGTCCTCGGGCACGGCCAGCACGCCGTCGTCCCCGTCCACCGCGACGGAGAGCTCCGAGCCCCCGAACTCCAGGGTGTCGCCGGAGCTCACGCCGAGCGTCTCGGCCGCGGCCGCCCCGAGGACGGCGGTGCCGTCGTCGACCGCGTCGCTGCCGTAGACGGCGACGTCCCCGGCGTCGGAGGCCCAGACGCCGGCGATGGTGCGGGCGCCGGTCCAGCCGTCGGGCAGCGCCACGTCGGGGGCCGGGCCGTCGGCGACGATCGCGCCGACGTCGCTGTCGTAGTGGACACCGCCGGCCGGCACCGCCCACAGCGAGGCGCCGTCCAGCACGCGGGCGACCGAGTCGCTGCCGGTGATGGCGAAGCTCGAGGAGATGGTGCGGACGACCGTCACCGAGAGGATCGCCAGCGCGATGCCGAACACGGCCAGCACGAACCGCTCCGGGCGCCGCCGGATGTTGGCGAGGGCGAACCGGAGCAGCCGCACCATGGTGCTGTTGCGCAGGCCGGACGCCGCCGCCTCGATCTCCGGGGGCCGGCCGAGGGAGGCGTTCGAGGTCTCCCCGAGGGTGGTGGCTGCCATGCGGGGAAGCCTGCGACCGGATTGTTTCGGCCGTTCCGCTCCTCGTCTTCCGTCCTGGTGAACGCCCGGCGCGTCCCGTGAACGCCGGGTCACCGACTTCGCACTGCTCAGCGGCTGGGCACCTCAGCGGCGGAGCGCGATCAGCCCCACGACGGCGGCCAGTGCGAGCTGGGCCGCGACCAGGCCCAGACCCAGCCACATGAGCGCCGGAGCGGAGTCGGCGGCGTGCCCGTGGCCTGCGGCCGGGGCGAGCAGCTGCGCGTGCAGGACGAGCATGGCGGCGTCCAGTCCGGCGGTGGCGGTCCAGGTGCTGCCGGTGGGGGAGCGCCAGAGGTGCCACGCGCAGGGCAGGCAGACCAGCGCCATGCCGAGCATGGCCAGCGAGCCGAGGGTGCCGGCGTCGACCAGCAGCAGGTGGACGACGGCGGAACCGAGGGCGAGCAGCGCAGCGGCGCGGCCGAGCGGGCGTGCGGGTGCGCTCCGGGTGGACAGCGCGGCCGGACGGGCGAGCGTGGTCATGGGGCCTCCGGGTGCTCGGGGCGCGTCGTGCGCGCCGCCGGGTGCGACCCTGGTCCCCGGGGGTTTCCGAGGCGTCTCGTCAGCGGGACGTTCGGCTTACGCCTCCGGCCGGCGCACCATCTCGGCCGCGGTCGTCGCCCCCGTCGTCGTCCCCGTCGTCGCGGTCATGCCCTGCCCGTCCGCCCGTCGGTGAGCGCCCGCGTGCGTCCGGCCGCCACGGCGTGCTCGAAGCGCAGGGTGGCGGACAACCACAGCAGGACGTCGTGCAGCCGCAGGCGGGTGAGCTCGATGCCCTCGGCGTGCAGCCCGGCCTCGAGCCCGGCGAAGGCGTCCGCGGAGTGCAGCAGCTCGCGGTGGATCACCGCCTCCACCCCGCTGTCGCCCTCCCGGCCGTGGGGGAACAGCGCCCATCGCGTGGCGGTGTGCAGCAGCGGGAAGAGTTCGGGGCGCCGGTGGTGCAGGGCCGCGGCGACGTGCCGGTGGCTCACCCCGGCAGAGGCGCACAGCTCGCCGATCGAGCGGAGGAGGGCGCCGACGGTTCCGGGCTCGGCGAGGACGGAGAACTCGTCCTCGGGCAGCTCCCAGAACGCCCGCCCCGCGGCCCGCGCGACGACGTCGTCGGCGAGCGCCTGCACCGCGGGCAGCGCGGCCGCCATGGCCGTCCACTCGTCCCGGCCGAGCCGCCCGTGCAGCCCCTCGGCGGTGAGGATGTCGACCTCGCCGAGCGGGGCGTCCGGAACCGGGCGCCGGTCGAACCGCTCGTAGCCGAAGGCCGGCACCTCGGCCCAGCGGCCGGTGCGCGCGTTGGGCGCCCGGTAGTGCAGCGGCCGCCGCGCGACGGCGTAGCCGAGGACGGCGGCGACCGCGGCGCCGGCCGGGATGGGCTCCGGGCCGGCGCTGGGCACGTGCAGCGGTGACGACACCTCGGGGTCCCCCTCCCGGTCGAGGCCCAGCATGCCTCCTGGCCGTGCCCGTGGAGTCCCCATACCCCGTTGATCATCGTCATCCGGTCGAGGCCCGCCGGCGTGTCGACGGCCAGATGACGATGATCAACTCGGACGGGCGCATGGGACGGTTGGGGCACGGCCCACGGTTCCGGCCTGCCCGGAGGGTGCGCTCGGGGGCGCAGCCCGCCGATAGGGACAGCGAAGGTGGCGGAGCTCCTGATCCCGCCATCCGAGGGGGCTGCTGCGGGATGGCACGACGACGTGCACGGTTGAGCGACGGACTGGCGGTGCTGTCCGGCGCCCGGCCCGACGTGCTGGAATCGGTACCGGGTGCCCGGGCGAAGTTCGTCGCCCTGGGCGGGGTGCTGCTGTCCACGGGCGGGTTGGCGGTGCTCTCCGCGGCGTTCGCCGTGCACATGGCCCTCGGCGTCTGGTGGCCGTTCGCGCTGCTGTTCGGCGTCGGCTGGGGCTTCGTGATCGTGAACCTGGACCGCATGCTGCTGGTCGGGATGGCGCACGACTCCTCGCTCAAGCGCAACCTGCTCATGGCCGTGCCCCGCGTCGGGCTCGCCCTGGTGCTGGGCATCGTGATCTCCACGCCGCTGACGCTGCAGATCTTCTACAAGGAGATCGACACGCAGGTCGTCGCGCTGCAGGCCGGGGCCTCGGACGCCTTCAACCAGAGCCTGGACGACGACGCGCGCTTCGCCGGCCTGTCCGAGCTGCGCGAGAAGGTGGCCACCGAGCAGGCCGTCGTCGCCAGCGGTGGCACCTCGACCGCCGACCTCGCGCCGCTGCAGGGGGAGCTCGCCGCCGCTCAGGCGGCGTACGACGCGGCACTCGCCACCCAGCGGGAGCTGTCGGCCCGGGCCCAGTGCGAGCTGGACGGCACCTGCGGCACCGGGGACGCCGGCGCGGGGGAGGCCTATCTCCAGGCGCGGGCCGGGGCCGAGGCGCACGCCGGCGTCGTCGACGCCGCGAAGGACGAGCTGGACGCCGCGGCCGCCGCCATCTCGGCCGGTGCCTCGCGGAGCATGCAGCAGGCGACCGCCGACCTGGAGACCGACCGGGCCGAGCTCGCCCGGCTCACCGAGCAGCAGACGGCGCTGCAGGTGGCCTTCGACGAGACCAACGCGGACAACACCGGCATCCTCATCCGGCTGCAGGCGCTCTCGGCGCTCAGCGAGTCCAACGCCACGATGGCGATCGCGCACTACATGCTCGCGCTGTTGTTCATCAGCGTGGAGCTGCTGCCGGTGCTCATGAAGATGCTGCTCAACTTCGGGCCGCGCAGCACCTACGACCGGCTCTCCGACCTGCGTGATGACGGCGACCTCGAGGTCGAGCAGTTGCAGCAGTCGGCGCGGGTGGAGGTGGAGCAGGCGGTGCAGGACCTGCTGGTGTTCGCGGAGAAGGAGCGCGTGGACAAGCAGAAGGAGCAGGTGCTGGCCCGCCGCCGGGCACGCCTGGCCGCTGCCGTGGCCGCGCGGGAGACCGGCGAGATCCCGACGCCGCGCACCGAGTCCTCGCTCGAGGACGCCGGACGGCGCATGTGGGACACCGGCCCGATCATCGGGCTGGCCCGCGAGGCGGCGTCCCGGACCGTGCGCACCATGCGCCGCCGTCCCGACGGCCGTGAGGTCGAGACCGTCTGACCGGCGATCGGCCGGCTGGAGAGCTGTGACGATGACGACACGCTGTGCAAGTGCCGGGTCCCCGGCGCGCATTAGGGCGAACCGCGGTTCCGCATGACAAGGTGCTCCCTCCGACACCGCACGACGTGAGGTCAGCCCCGATGAGTACCGACGACAGCCACCTGACCGGCGCCGGTCCCGCCGCGACCCGGACGGTGCCCGGCGACCCCGGCGCTCCCTACTTCGGTGGCTCCTCCACCCCGGCGGGGGACCAGTTCCCGGACGCCGACAACGAGTCCGAGCCCGGCTGGTTCGAGCGGAACGCCACCCTGGTCATCAGCGTCTCGGTGGCCATCATCGCCGTCGCCGCTGCGCTGGTCACGCTGTTCTTCTACCGGGAATCAGCTGATGAGCAGAACTCCGACACCGAGGACGCGGTGACCGACTTCATCGAGGAACAGGGCCAGGAGGTGCAGAGCGTCCAGTGCGACGAGGGCTCGTGCTCGGCCATCGTCGAGGGCGCCGCCTACTCGGTCCTGGTGCACGAGGACGAGGACGGCGACCAGACCTTCGGCATCGCCAGCTACAGCGGCAACTGACCCGTCCGGGCGACGCGCGACTGCCCCGTACGCGGTGCGACGGCGCGTCGGCTAGACAGGGCACATGACTGAGGTGACGAACTCCGACGCGGGCTGGCTCTCCCGGGAGGACATGGACCTCGCCCGCGAGCGGCTGCCGATTCTCTACGTCGACGTCGTGCCCGTGCGCGTGGACGCCCAGGGCATGGTGGTCGCCGTCGGCCTGCTGCTGCGGGCGGGCGAGGACGGGCAGATCAAGCGGGCCCTGGTGTCCGGGCGCGTGCTGTACCACGAGCGGGTGCGCGCGGCCCTGCTCCGGCACATCGAGAAGGACCTCGGGCCGCTGGCGCTGCCGCGGGTGCCGCCGGCGCCGCAGCCGTTCACCGTGGCCGAGTACTTCCCGACGCCGGGGGTGACGCCGTTCCACGACTCGCGGCAGCACGCGGTGTCGCTGGCCTACGTCGTGCCGGTCGAGGGCGACTGCGCTCCGCAGCAGGACGCGCTGGAGCTCACCTGGTTCCGGCCCGACGAGGCGCGCGACCCCGGTGTGCTGGCCGAGCTGATGAACGGGCAGAGCACCCTGCTGATGCAGGCGCTGGCGTACCTCGGCGTCTGAGCGCCGTCCCCGTCAGACGTGGTTCGGGCGTACCTGACCCCCCTTCCCGGACAGGCGCGGCGCCCCCGCGGCGTCGCCGCACGGGTCATGCTGCTCCGCTCGCGGGTGGTGTCCACGGCCCTGGGTTCCGGACCGCAGGGCCTCCGCGCCTGTGTGACTCTGACCGCCATGAACGGGAACGCACTGCGCGGCGACAGCGTCAGCGTGCAGAGGGCGCGCAAAGTGGTGCCGGCCGAGCCGGGTCTCTACGCGTGGTGGGCCCGCCCGGATGCGCTGCCGGGTGTCGAAGGGCCTCGCCACCCCGACGGCGAGCGCGAGCTCCTCTACGTGGGTCTCGCCCGCAGCGGGCCGTCGTCCCGGGCGACGCTGCAGAGCCGGGTGGTGGGGAACCACATCCGCGGCACGACGGGGCAGTCGACCCTGCGCCGGTCGCTGGCCTCGCTGCTGGTCGAGCAGGAGGGCTGGCGCAGCCGCTTCACCGACCGCCCACTGCTGGTGCCGGAGGACGAGCAGCGGCTCAACCGGTGGATGGAGCAGTACCTGGCCCTCACCTGGACCGTGCACCAGCAGCCGTGGACGGTGGAGGCGCAGGTGATCACGGAGCTGACGCCGCCGCTCAACCAGTCGGCCAACTCCGCGCACCCGCTGTACCTGCACGTCCGCGACGCACGGCGCCGGTGGCGCGAGGCCGCACGGCGTTCCGAGGTCGGCTAGCGCAGGTCAGGCGAGCCCGATGGTCTCGCGGACGCCGGCGGCGAAGTCCTCCGGGCGCTCCCACGCCGCGAAGTGACCGCCGGCGCTCTCGGTCCGCCAGCCGCGCAGGTCGGTGAACAGCCGCTCGGCGACCGAGCGCGGCGCGAGCAGCAGCTCGCCGGGGAACTGCTGCACCACGGTCGGCACCTCGATCCGGTACAGCGGCTGGTGCTGCTTGGCGTAGGGGGCGAACGACGTCCCGATCGCGCCGGTGACCCAGTACGCGGTGATCCAGGTGAGCAGCTCCTCGCGGGGGAACACCGACTCGACGTCGCCGCCGCAGTCGCTCCACGAACGGAGCTTCTCCACCAGCCAGGCGGCCAGGCCCGCGGGGGAGTCCCCGAGGGCGACCGCGAGCGTGTGCGGCTTGGTCGCCTGCTCCATCAGGTAGGCGCCCTCGGTGGCCCGCCAGTCCAGCACCCGCTGCCGGTGGTCGAGCTCGTCGGGGGACAGCGTGTCCGGGTCGGCGGAGAGCGCGACCGCGGACGGCACATCGGTGATGTGCAGCGCGGCGACCCGGTCGGCGTGGTTCGCGGCCAGGGCCATCGCCACGCCCCGGCCGATGTCACCGCCGGAGACGACGTAGCGCCGGTGGCCGAGCTCGGCCATCGCCGCGGCGACCACCTCGGCCATGTCGGCCGACGACAGGTCGGCGTCCGGCGACGGTGCCGCGAACGGGTAGCCGGGCAGCGCGGGGACGACGACGTGCAGGTCCTCGAGCAGGGGGAGCACGCGCTCGTAGCGCAGCACCGAGTCCGGCCACCCGTGCAGCAGGACGACGGCGGTCGCGTCCGGGTCGGCGGCCCGCTGGTGCACGACGCGGGCGCCGGCAGCGCGCGTCCAGGGGAGGGCGCGGATGCGGTCCTCGTGCGGGCGCCAGTCGTAGTCCCCGGCCCAGGTGGAGACGAGGTCGGCGAGGTAGCCGGGCTCCGTACCGCGGCCCCACCCGGGGACGCCGGTGAGCTGCACGGTGCGCCAGGCGCGCAGCCGAACCCGGAGG
>Ga0210040_10008094_pt1 | contig 12548 bp, 6 predicted proteins | sample CryGeyCG12114_NA_FD_185462 | JGI IMG/M metagenome (GOLD analysis project Ga0210040, IMG submission 185462) | Groundwater microbial communities from aquifer - Crystal Geyser CG19_WC_8/21/14_NA (SPAdes) (version 2) | ecosystem: Environmental > Aquatic > Deep subsurface > Groundwater | place: USA... | reverse complement strand
AGTATAGCCTACCGGGGCGTTATCCTGCTCTAAACTCTGGTTTCTGCCGCGTTGAAAAGAAAGAATTATTTCATTATTTTTTCGGGTAGTAAATAAGGTAACAAAATTTGGATGAAGGCTATAAGCTTTACCCCCGGTTATGGTTAAATCTATTACGGCTTTGGCAGCATCACTGGCTAATTGCCATTTACCCTGATCGTTAGTTGGATTATGCAAAGGGCTGGCCGCGTATAACAATAAGCGGGATTTTAGAGCCAGTGCTGCTCCTTCGGTAATACGGCCAAAATTATCATCGGCGGCGGCTTGATTTACATCGCGCAGTTTATCTTTAATATCATCTAACTCATTTACAATATATTGTACGCCTTCTTCGAAACTACTACGGGGTAAATTTAAGTCTTCCTTCCGCTCCAAAACTCTATCTCCCAATAAAGGGACGCCACCATATCTTTTAAGTAATTCAAAATAAGATATAGCCCGGACGAACCGTGCCTCTGCTTTCCAATAAGTTCTAGTTTCATCTGTAATAGGAACCCGATCGATCTTGGAAAGAAATAAATTAACTTTTCGTATAGCCTCATAAGATCGTCCCCATACTTGGTCAACGCTATATGTCGGATTTTGCCTGGCTTCGGAGATCATTTCGATTACATTCGCTTCCTCCGAAGCAATTGCATCATCAGTGGCCGCATCCAGAAACACTTCATCGATGCGGTTAAAACCGTTAGGCAGGTAACTGTAAATATTATTTAAGACCTGTTCGGCATAAAATGCATTAATGTCCATTTCATCATAAATGATGTCTTCTGTCAGGAAATTTAAAGGTTCCTTCTCATATTGCTGACAACTGGTCTGGAGAACCAGTAACGCGCTTAATAAGCTGATGTATAACTTATATTTACTCTTAAACATATTTCTATTTCTTAAAATTTAACCGTAATCCCTCCATTTATAACCCGCTGTAGCGGATAAACACCTTCGTAGCTTTCCGGATCGCCTTTCTTGAATTCCGAAATAGTGTACAGGTTAACCCCATTTACAAAAAAGCGCACCGACTGTAGCTTAATTTTGGCGAGGAGATTATTACTAAAACTATAACCAAGTTCCGCATTTTTTAAGCGCAGGAAATCGCCGGATTGAATCCAAAAAGAAGAACCAACATGATTATTATTGTTGGTACCAACTGATAATCTGGGATAAGTAGCAGTAGTTGCAGTTTCGGGAGTCCAGCGCCCCAGATGATGTTCATAAGCCTGTCCGCGGCCATTGTTTTGAAACTCCCATTCGTCAGCACCGGTTAGGTAAACGTTGCGGTTAGCCAAACCCTGGGCCAATATGCTTAAATCAAAACCTTTTATTTGCAGGCCCAGGGTGGCTCCATAAATAAGTAAAGGAGCTTGGTTGCCAATAGCCGTCTGGTCAAACTGATTAATAACACCATCATTATTCAGGTCCCGGTAGCGGATATCGCCCGGTACGGGCTGGTAGCCTTCTATGGTGGGGGCTGTCAGATTTGAGGCATCGAAAAATCCGTCGGCTACATAACCCTTGGCCTGCCCTACCCGGCCCCCCGTGCTTTGCATCCACTCATACGGATATTGCACTTCATCCATAAACAGAACCTTGCTATCGCGGGTAGAGAAGTTACCGGATATATAATAATTCAAGTCACCAACTTTATCGGCCCAACCAGCAGTTAACTCAACACCATAATATTTTTGAATGCCAATATTTTCTTCCGGAAAACTAGTGCCCAACAATTCGGTATTATGGCCGCGTACCTGTAATAAATCAAAGTTGCGGTTCTGGTAATAATCTAAAGATAACCAGGCGCGATTCCGGCTCAGTGCCACATCGAAGCCCGCATTAAACTTATTTGATTTTTCCCAGGTTCTATCGGTGTTAGGCAAGGCTTCTTCTACTATTCCGCCCACACTTGCCATACCAGTACCAAACATATAACCGGTACTGCCGGCGTAACCTTGGCGGTATAAGTAATAGCCGGGAATTGCGTTACCTACTTTACCATAGCTAGCCCGTAATTTTAGCTGATTTAAAAAATTAACTTTATCTTTCAGGAAAGCCTCATTATGCACATTCCAGCCGATACCGGCAGAAGGAAAGAAACCATATTGATCATTATTCGGGTTAAATTGATTATTACCACTGTAAGCAGCAGCTAGTTCTAACAGGTACCGGTTATTAAAGCTATAGGACAGGCGACTGGCCAGGTTCTGGTAAATTTCGTTTAAGTTACTGCCATACTGGTAATTATCGCGATTAGCTAACAACAAGGCATTAAACAAGTGCTTGTCGTTCCAAATCCGATCATAACCTAAGGCTAATTCGGCGTAGGTTTGTTGCTGACGAGAATTAACTGCGCTTGTATTCTGTTGTTCCACTCTTTCCCGGATGCGGTTATAGGTAGTATCACCGGTTACGGGATCTTGGGTAAACTGGAATACTTCAAATAACTTAGAGCGGTTAATCCGCTGCTCCAGCATGGTATTATACGATATGGTTGCTTTGGTCCATAATCCGGGCAATAAATTATCTAAACTTCTTTTCAATCCCAGATCAACAAAGCTATCGCGCTGATTATTCAGCAGGTAACCGGTACCAGTAGACAAGCCATAATTATTAAACTGAAAATTCTGATTGCCACCATAACTCCCATTGGGATTAAAGATCGGATACGCATTATTAGGCGTATATAAAAGACTGCTAAAGATGCTGTTTACGGTATATCCGGGTTCACTGGAATCCTGAATATTGCCTAAAATATTTAAGAATGCCGTGGTACGCTCATTCAGCTTTATTTGCAGATTAGAACGAACCAAGTAACGTTTATAAGAAGCATTCGTGCTGTAAGCATTTGCCGCATCTTCCTTCAGCAAACCTCCCTGATTTAAATAATCAAGGGATACAAAAAAGTTTACGTTTTCGTAATTGCCGCTGGTGCTTAAAGTATAGCGGTTAAAAGCAGACTTATCCTTTAGTAAAGTTTTATACCAGTCCACATCCGGATGTCCGTAAGGATCAGTACCGTTCTGGTAAGCATCTAAATCTTCCTGGGTATAGGCCGGGGCGTTTCCGTCGTTAGCTAAAGCTTCGTTGTAAAGCCGGGCATAATCGTAGGCCGAAAGCACTTTTCGCAGTTTTATGGGTGTCTGTACCCCACTCTGAGCCGTAAATGATACTCCAATACCGGCTTTATCGGCACTTTTTCGGGTGGTTATCAGGATTGCTCCATTCATACCCCGCATGCCTAACATCGCTGTAGACAAGGCATCTTTCAGCACAGTAACCGACTCTATCTGCTCCGGGTTAATGGAAGAAAAAGTTCGCGGAATACCATCTATGAGTATAATAGGGTTTCCTCCCCGGATGTTTAAAGACGCTCCATCAAAACGGGGCGCTCCCGATGATTGAATCACACTTAAACCAGCTAACTGGCCAGCCCAGGCATTCCGGATTAATGCCGTTGGCACTTTTTCGAGTTGACGGCCATTCAAATAGCTTACCGATTGGATTAACCGATCTTTGGGTTGCACACCGTATAATGCCGGATAATTTTCAGTAGCCGTTGGAATCTGGTAATTGCTGCCTTGGCTATTAATGGAATCTTTAACACTGCCAGCAATAGAATCGGTGGGAACAGTTTGCTCCAGCACAACAGAAAAAAATGGCTGTTTTGCTTCTGCCTGAGAAACAACCGGCACCAGCCCGGCGGCTAGAAGTTTAAAGTACTTAGACAAAACTTTAGAAAAATAGGGTAACTTCTTTCTCATACATTAGCATTAGTAGAACAATCGGTTAATATTTATAAAAAATTAATTATTTAAGGGCAACTTAATTCGGCCAGGGAAGTAAAACAGCTTTGACTGGATACACAAAACGATTCTTGTTCATTAGGCATTTCTGCTATCTCGTATAGAGCAAACTTTATTACCCAGTGCATCTATCCTACGAATGGTGTTTTCCCAAATTTCTCATCACCCTATCTAACTATTCTTTAAACATTCTATAAATATTAGGAGATTACAGAATCGCATTTATCAAATTTTAATTAATTCTATTCAAAATTATACAAACTTATTAAGCAACTTATAGATTTAATTTTATCAATATGTTAAGTATTTAAAAGAGTCATAAATTTTGTTTTTCTTTAGTGAGAACTTAAATTTTAAGTAGTTCTAGTAGCTTAAAGAATAAAAGCTGATTTATACATCTTGATTTTTTAGACCAGTTTTTATTTAAGATTAGATTTCTTTTACGACTTCGATCTTATCAGCAGAAACACCATCTAAGCGGTAACCTTGTGGATAATAAGCTACAAACTGATCGTGATTGGCAGCTAAACTGGTAAAATCCAGCACCGCCCCCTAAATGCCTGGCACCATTTGGTTGGCTTCCCGATCCGGGGCCGCTCCGGCAATAACAACTACTACTTTATCATTTTTCAAAATCCAGTTGCCGCCTATGGCATCTATCTCCTTTCCTTTCGGAATAAGGTGCCGCGTAGCCGCTGTAATCTCAATTATTTCGCCAGCAACAGTGGTTAATAAACTTGTATTCAGAAGAGAAAATGGGACAAAAAACTGATTAACGACTTTAATATATGAAAATAAACTTAATTCTTAAACAGATAACAATTTAAAATTCTAAACCGAAGTCTTAAGCCGATTTTTTCTTAGTAGTAGATTTGGTAAAGAACTTCTCTTTTGAACTTCTTGGGGGGACTAACTTTTTGATGCCTGTTCCCGCTTCTATCGCCAAATCGGCTTCAATTATATCGGCACCTTCCTTAATAATTTCTTCGTAAACCCCGGTTTTACCGGTTTTAAACTCTTTATCATAAATTCGGGCACTGCCAATTATACACAAAGCCCCTTTCTGGTGCAGCAACTGATAAAGGCCTTTGTCTTCGGGTTTGGCGTGGGCAATAAAAATAACGGTATTTGCCCACGGCACCCCGGTCTTATCAAACTCGGCTAGCTTTGCTTGGTTCGGTACAAATACTTCCATCATAATATTCTTATCTAACTTGTAACCTTCTTTGGCCTCCTGATAGTTATAAGCCATTACCATAGCACTGGCTCCGGCCCCATGTTCGTTTATTTTTTTAATCCGCACAGCCAAGGGTACATCTTTTTTATCCAGAACTAAAACCGTTTTACCTTTTGCCCATTCCAAAGCTTCATCCAGGGCAGGAATTTTATAACTAGTTACGTTGCCTTCGGTATCTTTCAAGCGCAGCTTTTGCAGTTCCGCCCAGGTATAATCGATTACTTTTCCTTTGCCGTTAGTAGTGCGGTCTAACGTAGCATCGTGCATCAGTACAATAACGCTATCTTTCGTATAGCGGGGGTCTACTTCCATGATGGCGGGCGTATACTGCAGCGTATTTTCAAAGGTGGCAATGCAGTTTTCCGGAAAACCTTTCCGGGCTCCGCCGCGGTGGGCACTAATAAAAGGAATCCGGTCCGGCGAATATTGGAAAAACTGCTTAAGTTCTTGCGGAGATTTAATATTTAACCAATAACCTGCCGTTGTTTGCGCCTCGGCGCGGGGAATAATCAGACTGCTACAGATCAGGCTTAACAGGAATATTTTTACTTTTAATACCCGTACTACTTTCATATTTATGAGACTTAAAATTTAATTTCGGTAAAAAAACAGGTTTAAGAATGGCTGTTTAGGTTAAATTTAGGTTACACTTTTAATAAGTAAACTTTTGGGTTATTGTCCTCGTCCTATTATCCCGGAGCGATTTTAAAGTAGCTTGAATTAAGTGTTCACCTTGAGCTATATTAGGCATAGCATGTAAATAAAAAGTATCGGTCAAAGCGCCCTTTTTATCGGTATGCTTTATCATTTTCGGCTCCACTACCACCTGATCGATCTTAAGCTGAATTAGGCTCACCTGCGGGTCTTTAATCATTTGGCGTACCCCATTTAACCAAGGTCGAATGCGAATATTTACTCCTTTTTCCGGGTAAGATACTTCCAGCGAATCAGTCGGACGAATAACTGTAATGGCCGCCCAGGGCCGGTTTTCATCAGAGTTGGCCGTTTTCCACCACTTCCAGTTCTTTTCTTCTTTCTGAATAAATTGCCGGGCATCGGTGGTACCACCCAGCATCCGGGTTTTGTATTCGCTGATGCTATCGTGCCTTATCGCTACCGCCCAGCTATTTTTTAGGGCAGTTACCATTTCGTCGTAAGTTGGTTTTTTGGCAATAAATAAGGTGCGGTGCGATGCTAGTTCGTTTGCCCACCACCACGATTCGGTGCCGTGCGCATCCTGCAACGTTACAAATGGCAACTGGTAGCGATACTGATGATAATATGGCTGCGCAAACGAGAAATTCTGCCCGAAATGAACCGTACTAATGCCCAAGTAACCACCTTTTTTAATAGATTCATCCAGAATTATCCGCGCCATGGGTTCGTTATTGGAAATCTGCAAAATTAAACCACTGTTGTTCCGCATCAGTTGAGTTAAAGTAGTTTTCTGCAAATCCTGCCAGGAAGTACTGTCTTTAAAATTTACCCTCCCTACAGAAACTGGCGATACATAATCCAGAATATGATTGAACGTACCAAATCCGGGCACTGAAACACTGCCGCTGTAAGGCTCATCGGCAATAAAAAAAGTAACCGGAACTTTCTTATCATTTGCAATTTTCTGAGCTGTTTTTACCCAATTTGGATTTCCGTTTTTAGCGCCCCATAAATGAATATTTAAACTATCAGCCAGCATCACCGCCTCGGTCGGGCTGCCGGTACCATGCGCCTCAAACTGAACAGTGTAAACCTGATAACCGCTGAAGTTCATTTTCTTCGGTTCGGGGCGTTTTATCAGGGTAGCATTATCTAAATAAGATAATTTATCTAAGGTCTTTAAGGCATCGATGGCATAAAAAGTGGCAACGGGATTAGAAGGCAAGCCCGGTTGATTACCAAAACCACCATCTGCGTTCCGGAGAGAATTGATATACGCTAAGCAAGCCTCCATATTTTTGGGCTTAGCCTCTAATAAGGCTAAAGCTTTAATGCCAGCCCAGGTATAGGCCACTTCATCATTGCCGCCTAAAATCGGATTGGGCTGATGCGTATAACCACCGTTGTTCCGTTGGCAAGCCTGTAACCAGGCAATTGTTTCTGTTTTAGACCAATCTTTTTCGCCCAATACTTTCAAGGCATACAAACTCCAGTAAGTATTTAATATATTGCCGTCGCCACCTGCGGTTGTGGGGGCATTATTAAAACTGCCATTGGGCCGTTGCCTCGATTTCAGATATTTCAGGAATTCGGGAGCAACAGGCGCTACCGGAATATTTAATAAACTGCGGCAAATCGGCGTCATCATTTCCTGGTCGAGCACCGGGTATTTATGTTTCTCGTAATTGCCCGTATTACCCGCCTGGGTTTTCCAATTGCTTACTTCGGCTTTAAAATCTGCAATATCGCCGCCCAGCCACGTTATGGCTTGAATTTGCTGGTAAATAAGGTTTCGGTTTTGGGACGCACTGGGCCCGGTTTCTTTGTTGGTTTGCCGTTGCGGATGATGTGTTTGGACAAATCTTATTAAAGCCGCTTTATCTGGAGGCAATTGGTTTAAATGGTGCAGGATACCAATTACTGCATAAGTAGGCGTCAGGTGCGAATCCGGCTGATCTTCCCAACCATAACCGCCATCTTTTTTCGCTATTTTGGTATTTATATACTGCAGCAAATCTGCTCGCCAATTATTTTTAGAGGGCGCTAGCCGGGCTACCGCTTCCTGCGTGAAACCTAGAAAGCCTAAAAGCAAGCAAGACGAGAGAGTACAGCAGAAAGAATTAATTCGGAATAAGCTATTTTTGGGCATAAGGGAAAAATGGCGTATTGGCGATAGAACCGTTTTTAAATATTTTTCTTATTCTTTTTACCACCTCCGGATTGGCAGCCGCTACATTATTTGCCTCACTCGGATCAGCTTCCAGGTCGTATAATTCTATTAGCTCCTGCTTATCATTATATAAGTCTTTTTGAATGGCTTTCCATTTTCCCATCCTGATGGCTTTGCTGTCGAGCCAGTTGCGGGGCTGTGTGGCATTGGGTTTATTCCAGTTGTAGTTATAAGTAAAATACTCCCAGTATAAATAAGGGTGCTCCGGCTGTTTAGTACCTAATAAAGTGGGCAAAAAGGAAACTCCATCTAAATTATTGGGCACGGAAGTTTTGGTAATAGCACAAATGGTGGGCAAAAAATCATAGTTGGCCGCGATGTGCTCGGATACCTGACCGGGCTTAATTTTACCCAGCCAATTAACAATTAACGGAACGCGAATGCCTCCTTCATAAAAGTTAGTTTTAGCGCCCCGGAAAATGCTGTTACTCTTAAAAAACTTAGCAAAACCCGGATTAGCACCATTATCGCTGGTAAAGAAAATCAGGGTTTTATCAGTTAGTCCCTGTTGTTTTAATTTTTGCAGCAACCGGCCAATATCACTATCCAAACGGGTAATCATAGCGGCATAATTTTTCATTTGCTCGGGCCAGTCTTTATTGGAATAAGGCGCATTATCCGGTACAACATGCTGCCCATGCGGAATGGTATAAGGCAGGTACAGAAAGAAAGGCTGCTGCTTCGACTTGAGTTTATCTAAATAATCCAGCGTTTTTGTTACAAATAAATCATGGCTGTAAATTCCTTTTCTACCATTAGCATTTTCGGGCAAATCAATTTGTTTGCCGTTCTCGAAAAGAAAGGACGGGTAATAATTATGGGCTTGAATTTGATCCAGGTAACAAAAGGAATAATCGAATCCCTGTGTTTCGGGACCTTTACCTACACCGCCCAATCCCCATTTACCTATTAAAGCAGTGGTATAACCCGCGCCTTTTAAATATTCGGCAGTGGTTTTCTTCTCAGCCGGCAGGGCCGGATCTTCCTTTTCGTCGGTTAAAAAATTACCCCGGATATACGTATGGCCGGTATGCATGCCTGTTAAAAGTGCTTCACGTGATGGCGCACAAACCGTATTGCCTGCATAATAATTAGTAAACTTTATGCCTCCTGCTGCTAAGGCATCAATATTAGGGGTTTTAATTTGTTGCTGCCCGTAACAACCCAAATCGCCGTAGCCCATATCATCGGCCATAATTAAAATAATATTTGGTTTTTGCTGGGCAAACGCCTGACTGGTTATGTTAAACAAGAACAGCATAAGTACTAGCCGGTAAAATATTTTTTCAACCATATATCATTTTATTATTAAGTACCCGATTCTCTTCTGAATGCCTATAGCTTTTTATCTAAATGGTGTAGAGCATCAGCTTTTATTAATTACTCATCTTTTTAGCACCTATTTCTTTTGCCAGAATTTGCTTTAATTTATCCGGATCACTCATATACTTTTCCATGTTTAGAATTTCTACTTTGCGGTACTCTACCGGGTGACTTTCGCTTTGTAAAGCGATATAACCACTTTTTAATGGCTGGCCATCTTTCTTTTGATTTGGATCGAAATTGATAACATTGCCCCCGCCAATTTGCGTTTTCCCATAAGCCAACACCGTTTCGCCGTCTATCAGGTGGGTAATAGAATCTCCCAGCACCAATACTTCTACCCGTACCCACTGGTCGCCGTGGTAAGTCTTTGATTTAGAATTTATACAATGCGGGGTAAATAACTTATTATTCATAAATACCTGCGTGCCGGGGGTACACAGGTTGGCGGTGGTACGGTCATTTTTACCATTTCCGCCCAGAAATTGTACTTCCAGAGAGATGGGAAAATCCTGGTCCAGCCCCATGGTAGCCGGCGGTTGGGCATGCAGCATAGCGCCACTATTGCGGGTAGCCCAGCCGGGGCCGCCTTTCACTTGTTCACCGATGAACCGGTACTCGACGCCTAATAAATAAGCAGAAAAAGGTTGTTTATAAAAGATATGGCCGTATTGTTCCTTAAAATCATCATACTGGTCGTAATTTACCTGCAACTTACCATCTGCCACCCGGAAAGTATTGCCGTAATTTCGATTGAATGGGTGCCCTTTAATTTTTATTTCCCAATCTTTCAAATCTTTCCCGTTAAATAATTGCACCCAGGTATCAGAACTACTTTGCTGCGGAGCCGCGCAGGACAGAAAAGTTAGTAAGAAGCTAAAAGCTAAAATATTCCGGAAAGAAGACATGCGTAATGAATAAATTGATTTAAATTCTTGCTTTATAAAAGCAAATCAACGAGGCCAGCAAGCTTTATCTCTTCCGCATCAAAAATAATAAACATTAAAGCCCGTAATAAAAACTGAACTTTATTTTATTATTAATTTTTTGCCTGGAAATGAAAGTTACCTTATAGAGGATCCGCTCTATCAGTAATGGAGTAAAGAACAAAATCTCACCAATTTTATAAAAATTTATTCTAATAAATATTCAGCAAAACTGATTTGGGCTTTTAGAGGTGAAGCACTTATACCTAAATAAATTTTCAACTGGTGATTAGCCTTTATACAAGACTTTTATTCTCGTTTCTTATTTTTATTCGACAATTGGGCTTTGGGATTGTAATCCGGATTTAATTGCGTGGGCACCGGAGCGTGGGTGACCTGGCGCCATTTTAGCATTTGATTATGCAATTCTTTCGTAATTTCAGGATTTTGCAAAGCAACATTTTTCCGCTCGCCTACATCATCTTTCAAATTGTACAATTCCAGGGCGCCATCTTCAAAATACTCGTGCAATTTCCAGTTTCCGGACCGAACAACCGTGCCGGGCCGGGTACGAAAAAGCGGGTCCCGGCCATCATCTGATTTCGGATCGTAGGCTTGTAAATAAATCGGGAAATGCCAATAAAGCAATCGTTCCGGAAGAGTTTTGCCCGTTAACAAAGGCAAAATACTGAGCCCATCCTGATTGGAATTTTTGTTTTTGATTTTAAGAATATCCAAAAAAGTAGGATAAAAATCTAAATTAGTAACTGGCGTGCTATTTCTACTGCCGACAGCAATCTTTCCCTGCCATTTAACTATTAATGGCACCCGTATTCCGCCTTCGTAATAAGAACCTTTACCGGCGCGTAAAGGCGTTTGTTGAGAAATAGAACGAATACCACCATTATCAGAAGTAAAAATAACAATGGTATTATCGGCAAGTTTTAAGTCTTCCAGTTTCTGTAGCAACCGGCCAATATTGGTGTCCAACGATTCAATCATTGCCGCGTAAATGGCGTTTTCCTGCCCGGCTCCTTTAGCTTTTTGTTTATACTTAGTGATTAAATCGGCCGAGGCCTGTATGGGCGTATGCACGGCATAATACGGCAGGTACAAAAAGAAAGGCTTATCTTTCTGCTTTTCTACTACTTTAATAGCTTCACTGGTTAACCGGTCGGTGAGGTATTCGCCCTCCAAACCATCTTGGATGTCAGGGTTTTGGTAAGGCGCAAAGTGTTTATTGGCGCCTTTGTGGTTGCCGCCGATATTATAATCAAACCCTTGCGTACGCGGATCTTTCCCCAGGTGCCATTTACCAATTATAGCCGTATAATAGCCAACTTCTTTCAAGGCTTCCGGTAAAGTAAAGATATTATGCGGTAGTGTTTCGTTATTCGTAGCCGGAATCAGTTTACGGGTATCCGCTCCGCCTCTATCTGCTTCGCCTACGGTGTAAATTCTGTGTCGCGGCGTATTTTGTCCGGATAGCAAGCAAGCACGGCTAGGAGCGCAGTTAGCTGCCGCTGCATAAGCATTTGTAAATACCATTCCTTGTTTGGCCAACCGGTCCAGGTTGGGGGTTTCGTAATAAGTGCTCCCCATAAATCCAACATCTTTCCAACCTAAATCATCGGCTACAATTAAGACGATATTTGGCTTGCTGGTTTGCGCAGAAGCTATTTGTATTAAACCTAAAATAAGTACTGCAACTAACGCGTATGCTTTAAATTTCCTGTTGCGCTGCATGTATTCTGAGTTTTAAGTTTTAATGTTTTAATAAGGCAAGGCTTCTTAACAGATTATCAAAATTTGCATAATGTTATTCATTTACCGCAAACGGATCTTTCACCACGCGCGGCTCCCGTTCGCCGCCTTGTTTTTCCCGTTTATTGTCGTAAGCCGGGTTAACGATTGGGTCCTGGGCACCTACCTTTTTTCGCCAGTTAACCAGATTATTATATAGTTGAGCTGTTATTTTAGGCTCTTGGTCCTGCAGTTCTGTTTTCTCCCCAATATCGTTTTTTAAATTATATAGCTCTTTTTTACCGGTTTCATAAAAATGAATAAGTTTCCAGTCGCCTTGCCGGATAGCGCTGTGGGGGGTGGCTCCTTCGCCGTGATAATGCGGATAATGCCAGTAAATAGCCTCGCGGTTCAACTTGCTTTTGCCCGATAAAACCGGCATTAGGCTCATGCCATCCATTTGCCCGATATTTTTACTATTAACGCCGGCTACTTCGGCGAAAGTAGGAAATAGATCAGTACCGATAACCGGAACTTCTGATACCGTATTGGCTTTTATATTTCCCGGCCAAACGGCAATGGTTGGCACCCTGATTCCG
>Ga0210040_10008093_pt1 | contig 12549 bp, 9 predicted proteins | sample CryGeyCG12114_NA_FD_185462 | JGI IMG/M metagenome (GOLD analysis project Ga0210040, IMG submission 185462) | Groundwater microbial communities from aquifer - Crystal Geyser CG19_WC_8/21/14_NA (SPAdes) (version 2) | ecosystem: Environmental > Aquatic > Deep subsurface > Groundwater | place: USA... | reverse complement strand
CCCCCGCGGGAAGTCGTGAAGTGCGGGATGCCGAGCAGGTCGGAGATGACGCGCATGAGCTCCCGCTCCGGGTACTCCTTGCCTTTTCCGGCCGCGGTGGGGGCGGTCGAGCGGCCGGCCAGGTCGAGGGTGCCCGTCCGGGCCAAGGGGCTCACAGTCGCCAGGCGCGGGGCCACCTCACGACCGATCAGCGCTCGGTCGTCCAGGGACACGCCAGCTCTCGCCGCCATGGCGCTGAGGGTCGACCGAGCGTGGGCACGCATGGCTACGGGGTCGTCGACGAAGAGCCGAACGACCTCCCTCGTGATGCGCCCTCCCCTCGTCGCCACGCCCGGGTAGTCCGGGTGGGCTGTGGCGATGTCCGAGGCCTTCCGGTAGACGCCGTCGACGTTGCGGAAGCGGTCCGGGCCACCGGCAGCGACCAGCTGGCCGGGCTGGGACCGGAAGAGTCGCGACAGCGCCACGAGTCTGTAGTCCGTCTTGCTCGGGGCGCGCCACCCGTTGTCCACCACGACCGCAGCGACGACGAGGACCTCGTCACGCGTCCAGTCCACCACTCCAACTGTCCCCTCGGTCTGGTCCGGCCGTCGACCGCGACGGCGCGACACCACCGAACCACAGGCCGCACCTGCAGGGGCGGCGCTCGCCTGCCACCTACCCTCCGGGATGTCGCCTCGAGCTGCTAAGCTCGAACACAAGTTCGTCAGCGGGCGGCAGGTGGAAGGCGGCGCACGTGTCCGATCAGCAGTTGGTACCGGTGGAGCGCTTCACCTTCGTCGACCTCTTCGCCGGTATCGGCGGCTTCCACGCCGCCCTCGGCGCCCTAGGTGGGCGGTGCGTCTACGCCAGCGAGATCGACCGGTCAGCCGCCGCGGTGTACTCGGCCAACTGGGACATGCCCGTGGCCGGAGACATCGTCGAGGCCACGCAGGGCCGGATGGACGTCCCTCCGCACGACGTGCTGGTGGCGGGATTCCCGTGCCAGCCCTTCAGCAAGTCGGGCTTCCAGCGAGGCATGGAGGAGGCGCGAGGAACCCTCTTCTACAACATCCTCGAGGTGCTTCGGCACCACCGCCCAGCGGTCGTCCTGCTCGAGAACGTCCGCAACCTCGCTGGTCCGCGACACGCTCACGAGTGGGACGTCATCGTCACCTCTCTCCGGCAGCTCGGCTACCGGGTCTCCAGCACGCCGGCGGTCTTCTCGCCGCACCTCCTCCCCCCCGAGATGGGCGGCCGTCCGCAGGTGCGCGAGCGGGTCTTCATCGCGGCGACCTACGTCGGCACCTCGCAGAGCCACCAGGACGTCCCGCCGGTCGTGACCAACAAGCCGGTGGGGGGCTGGGACAAGCACCGCTGGGTGCTGCGCGAACACCTGCCTCTCGAGGGGCTGGAGACCGACCCTCGGTACGGGCTCACGGACACCGAGACGCGCTGGGTGGAGGCGTGGGACGACTTCATCAGGAGGCTCCGGGCCGACGGCCGCGCCAACATCCCGGGACATCCCATCTGGGCCGACGAGTTCAGGACCGTCGACGACCTGCGCATCGAAAAGGGCACGCCGCGGTGGAAGGCTGACTTCCTGCGGAAGAACGCCGAGCTGTACACGAACCACCGGAAGGCCATCAACGCCTGGCTCGTGCGCTGGAAGGGGCTCGAGGACTTCCCGGCCTCCCGGCGCAAGCTCGAGTGGCAGGCGCAGGACGCAGAGTCGCTCTTCGACACGGTCATGCACTTCAGGCCGTCGGGGATCCGCGCCAAGAAGCCGACCTACCTCCCGGCCCTGGTCGCGATCACGCAGACGAGCATCCTCGGCTCCGAGCGCCGGCGGATCAGCCCGAAGGAGGCTGCCCGCCTGCAGGGCCTGCCGGAGTGGTTCGACTTCGGTGACCAGCGGGAAGCGCTGACGTACAAGCAGCTGGGCAACGGCGTCAACGTCGGCGTCGTCATGCATGTCCTCCGCGAGCAGGTGCGACGGGACCGGCAGGTGCTCGAGCAGCTGTGCCCGCGCCTCGTCAGGTGCGCCCTCGACCCCGCCGCGAAGGCGCCTGCGCCGCCTCTCGTAGAGAAGGCCGGGGGACTCGTGCAGCTGGAGCTCGACGAGGCGATCCCTGCCTGAGGCGGACGTGCCCTCTGCAGGCCTTTCAGGAGGTGACGACAAGCCCCGAGGCTTCACCGTCCGTGCCCACCCGGGCGCGTCGTCGCCAGCGCTCTCGAGGCGCATGTCGGGGCTCGCGCGGAAGGACACGGCTCCAGAGCTGGCCCTGCGGCGCGCGCTCCACGCCCGGGGCCTGCGGTACCGAGTCGCTCACCCGGTGCCGGGGAACCGTCGGCGGACCATCGACATCGCTTTCACGCGCCGCGAGGTCGCCGTCTTCGTCGATGGCTGCTTCTGGCACGGGTGCCCTGTCCACAGCCGGCCGGTTATCGCCAACTCTCGTTGGTGGACCGAGAAGCTGGCCGCGAACCAGGCACGAGACGCCGACACGAACGCCTGGCTGACCGCTCGCGGCTGGAGGGTGGTGAGGGTGTGGGAGTGCACGCCCGTGCAGGAGGCCGTCGTCAAGGTTGTCGCCGCGCTGGCGGAGTGACGCAGCTGGTCCCTGGGCAGCATCTCGGCAACGCGTAGGTTGCCCTCCGGTTGTCGACGATCAGGGGGCGCACGTGATGCACGACGAGGCTGTCGAGGACCGCCTAGCGGCGGAGCAGGGGCTGGCGCGGGACCTGGCCAGGCTCTCGTCGGTGGACCAGACGCCTGAAGGCTTCATGTTCCGCTCTGGTCAAGCCTTCGCCGCGGACGACGTCGACTTCGACGGGTCGTGGTTCGACTTGTTGCTGCAGGAGCAGGACTGGTTGCGACTGCCGTCCCGCCTCGACCCGGGCTGGGCCACCGAGGTGCAGGCGCTCGAGCTCTTCCGCGCGCTCTCCGTCGCCGAGCCTGGTCGGTGCTTCTCCGTCGACGCGACAGGGTCCGTGCTTCTCAGCGTCGAAGGACTGGACGTGCTGGCTGCCCGCGCCAGCAGGGCCGTCGAGCACATGACCGCCTACGCGGACGATCTCAACGACTCGACGTGGAGAGCCGCGACGAAGCGCTGGGAAGCGCACTGGGACGACGTCGTCGAGGAATCGGTCGCCGGTCCCATCCGTGCGACCACGGGTGTCTGGCCCATCCAGGACTTCGTCGGCCGGGCCGTCAAAGGACGGCTCGACATCAGTCCCTCCTATCAGCGGGGTGACGCATGGCTGACCCCCGACGCGCAGCTGCTGGTCGAGTCCATCCTTCGCGGCATCCCTCTCCCGTCGGTCATCCTCCTCAGGCCTCGGGCCGGACGGAATGCCGCGTCCGAGGTCGTCGACGGGAAGCAGCGGTTGACGTCGATCCTCCGCTTCGTCGCCGGGCACCCTGAGGCGTTGCGCTACGTAGAGGAGCTGGACGAGCGCTACCCGGGGCACGATCTCAAAACCCTCTTCCGCAACGACTACCGGCACTTCCGCCAGGTCTGGCAGCGCGTGACAGGTGAGCTGCTCAGCAGCCAGGTCGAGCGCGAGCACTATTTCCCCTTCAAGATCAAGTTGTCCAGAGCGGTGAAGGCGGGGGACGCGCGCCTCACGCCCCTCGACGGCCGCTACTACGACGAGGTGCTCGACCACGTGCTCGACGCCTCGAGCAGCGCGACGGTGGGCGACATCTTCGCCAGCGCCAGCGACTACAAGATCCCCGTGATCGAGTACATCGATGCCACTCCGCAGCAGGTCCACCAAGTCTTCGCGCTCTACAACAAGCAGGGCAAGCACCTCAACGCCGAGGAAGTCCGCAACGCGGCCCACCACGACGTCCCGCTGCTCCGGTCGCTGGCTGTCCTCGCCGGAGACGACTCCAACGTGCTCGGGGCGCCGGCGCTGGCCAGTCGGCCGACGGCTGTCGAGGAGGTCGAGCGGGTGCTCACGAGCTACCAGGTGCCAGCCGCGCGCTACCGCAGGACGAAGGTCCTCTCGTGGACCGCTTCGCTGCTGCTCTCGGACTGCCTGACTAAGCAGGGAACTCCTGCTGTCAAGTCCACAGCGCAGCAGATCGAGCTCATGCTGCAGCAGGCACGTAGTCGTCAGAGCCGCCTGTCCTCTCCTGAGGTGGTGGGTGACGCCGTGCTGCTTCTCGCCGACGCGCTCTCCCTGCACGAGTCGATGCGATGGCCCTCTGCCTTCGCCGGTGAGAAGGGTTGGCAGGACCTGCCTCTGGTCGCGAGCCTCCTCGGCGTTTGCTTCGTGGTCGGCACGGATCCAACTGGCGCCGAGATGCGCCTCCAGGACGCAGCTGCTGCCCTGGTCGAGCGGGCCTCTGGGGGGCTCTGGAAGCGAGACAGCAACACGCAGACGAGGACGCAGTGGGCGTACGTGGCGAGGGTCTCCTTGGACATCGCGTCCGAGGCCGGCCTCACGCTGGGCGACGTGCACGAGCGGCTCGTCGAGCGCTACGACGCCTCGCCCGTTGAGGCGCTGGAGCAGCTCCAGTAAGCAGGGACCAGGTGCCCATCAGCCGAGTCCAAGGTGCTCCCGAGCCAACGGCTCCAGGGCGATGCGCAGCGTTTCGGTCGCGCGCTTCTCGATCTGCCGGACCCGCTCGCGTGTCACACCCAGCCTGCGGCCTGTAGTGGCCAAGGTCGCGGGCTTGGCGCCGTCCAGGCCGAAGCGACGGGTGATGGCGTGCTGCACCCGCGAGGAAAGCGTCTCCAGCACGTCACGGATGCCATCGGCCAGCGCGGCCCTCTCGAGCAGCTCTTCCGCCGTCGCATCCGGGCATAGGTCTTTGACGAGAAGGCTACTCAGAGCGGCAGCGACTCGGCCGTCGCAGACGTCCGCGTCGACGGGGGCGTCGTCGGCTCGCACCCAGAAGAGCCGGGACAAGGGCTCCTTCGTCACGTCCGCACGTGCGGCGGCCTGAACTTCGTCGACACCCATGCCGGCGTGGGCGGCGATCGCGGCGTCGCCGGGCTCCTCAGGGCCCTCTTCCTCGAGAGCCTTCAGCGCGGAACGCACCGCGTTGACCTTCTCGACCATGTCGACGGGCACCCGGATCGTGCGCGCCTGGTCGGCCAGAGCTCTGGTGATCGCCTGCCTGATCCACCACGTCGCGTACGTCGACATCTTGAGACCCTGCTCGCAGTCGTACTTGACGACAGCCCTCATCAGTCCCGACAAGGCCCTCCTGGACAAGTTCGGGGAGGTCGAGGCCGCGCCCCTGGTAGCGGACGGCCAGCGACACGACGAGCCGGACGTTGGAGAGCAGGAGGCGGTCGAAGGCGCGGTGCCCCAGCTCCGCCACCTCTTCGAGGTCGTCGCGGTGCTTGGTGTCGTAAGCGCCCAGGAGCAGTTCCCCGAGAGCCGCGCTAGCGAGCACGCCCGCTTCGAACTGGCGAGCCAGGGTGACCTCTTCGTCCACCGTCAGGAGGCGGGGCGGCCTTTGAACTCCGCCGGACCAGGTCTGTGACGGCGTACGCGCTCAGTGGTGTCCGGCGGAGCTGCTCGACGAGGCCGTCGTCTTCGTCCGCTCCAGGTCCTGCGAGGTCGTCGCCGGCTCCACCGGCTTCCGTCGGCAGGCGCTCGGAGACGTCCGCCTCGACCACGAAGCTGAGGGAGACGTCCTGCCCGTCCTCCTCGACGCCGCCGCCGACCAGCTCGGGGGGGCGGCGTCGCCGCCCGGTCCACCAGCCGGCCGTCGCTCACCGACCAAGCGGGGTCGAGGGAGGCCGCGAGGTCGAGGACGACGCTGTCGGGCAGGTCTCGGACGTGCACGAGTTCGTAGAGATCGGCTGCGCGGCGCAGGAGGGCCGCATCCGCGCCTCCCTCGCCGTCCAGCGCGAGCTGCGAGGCCTCGCAAAGGGCGGTCAGCTCGTCGAGGACGCCCTCGACGTCCGCTGCTGCGAGGACGAGGACCCTTCCGCAGCGTCTCGCGCGGAGGTCGAGGTCACCGCCGTCGACACAGGCCCGGAGCAGGGCGAAGGCGAGCGTCGGATCCGCCAGGTGAAGAGGAGCAGACGACGCGACCCGCTCTGCGATGACGCCGAGGGCGATGACGCCGCCCGCGTGGTCGACGGCGGACGAGATGACCGGGACCATTCCGGCGCGCCGGGCGAGAGGAACTAGGGCACTGCGTGCATGCGACCAGATCCTCCGGACCACCGCTCGGTCGAGGTCGAGCGCCTCAGAGAATTCAGCCGTCGTGGCGGCATCGGTAGCGAGGGCGAGAGCAGCTCGGCGCAGGAGGAGGTCGAGGACACGCCGTTCAGCGGCGTCGTCGGAGACAGCGGCGACAAGGCGCTCGACGGCCTCGCCGCCCTCTGTCTCGGGTGGTGTCTCGCGCACATCGTCTCGCTTCTCGACGTGGTCGCATACCTACGACGTCGCTCTCAGCGCACCTTCTACGACGCCGATGTGTCCGTCTAGGTATCGTCGCCGGACGTGCCGCCAGGGCTTCGTACGGGGGGAAGAGGTCATCGACGTGAGCAGCAGCGTCAGCATCCGTCCGGGCGTCCGCATGCTGGGCCTCTTTCAGAGCCTCAGCTACCAGGAGTGGTACGCGATCGGCGAGCTGGTCGACAACAGCCTCCAGAGCTGGCGCAGCAATCGCCTGCGCCTCGCCGAGGCCGAGCAGGCACGGGGCCGAGGTCGCTTCACCTTGCGCGTGGAGGTCGAGGTGAGCCGGGACAGCGGCGAGATCGTCATCCGCGACAACGCGGCGGGGATCGCGGCGAAGGACTGGGGGCGGGCCTTCCGCGTCGCCGAGCCACCGGAGGACGCCACGGGCCTCTCCCAGTTCGGTGTCGGCATGAAGGCAGCGGCGTGCTGGTTCGCCAAGCGGTGGAGCCTCCGCACGACTGCGCTCGGGGATCCTGTCCAGCGGAGCGTCACCTTCGACGTCCCTCGGATCATGAAGGCCGGCACGGAGCACCTCGAGGTGCTCGAGCGGCCGGTCCCCGCTCAGGACCACTACACGGAGCTCCGTCTCTGGGACCTCCACCGCACACCGCGGGGGCGCACGGTCGGCAAGATCAAGGACCATCTCGCCAGCATCTACCGCGACTTCCTCAAGGCCGACGACGTCGTCATCACCTTCAACGGCGAGCGGCTCGTCCACACGCGGCCCGAGGAGCTCGTCGCGCCGCGCTGGGACGACCGTGGGGGGCAGCCTGTCCTCTGGCACAAGGACGTCGAGCTCGAGCTCGACTCGGGTCGCCTCGTCCGCGGCTGGGTCGCGCTGATGAAGGACGGCAAGCGCAACAAGGCGGGACTGGCCTTGCTGTACCGGGGCAAGGTCGTCGTCGGCGCCGGCGACGACGCGTACAAGCCGCCGCGCCTCTTCGGCTCGGGCAACTCCTTCGAGGGTCTGCGGATGTTCGGCGAGCTCGACATGAGCGACTTCGACGTCACCTTCAGCAAGGACAACCTCGTCTGGTACGACGAGGAGGACGACGTCGTCGAGGCCCTCAAGGCCGAGCTCGAGGACCAGGCTCTGCCCTTGCTCCGCCAGGCGAGGGAGTACCGCACCCGCGAGGCCAAGGTCGACATCCCTTCGGTGGACGACGTGCTGACGCGTACGGGCGACCTCCTGGGTGACGCCGGCGACCTGGGCGCCAGGTTGGACGCCGCGGTCGAGCGGCACATGCACGAGGAGGAGACGGAAGCGTCCACGCCCGGCGCCGTGGTCCGGGAGGACGAGCCGCTGTCGAGCCGAAGCTTCCAGATGGTGGTCTACCAGGACGTCTGGTCGGTCAACCTGACCTTCGTCGTCGGCTCGCCCGTCGAGGACTGGCTCGTCGTCCGAGCGCGGCCCGACCTCGGCGCCATGACCTTCGAGGCCCGGGTCAACCAGGGGCACCAGTTCATGCGGACCTTCTGCGAGATGCCCGTGCGGGAGCTGGAGCCGGTCTTCCGGCTCGCCGTGGCCGTCGGACTGGCGCAGGAGGTGGCGAGAGCGCAAGGGGTGGCGAGAAGCACTCAGGTCACCAGGGCGGTCAACATGCTGGTCGACCTGCTCTCCGAGCCGGCGGCCCGATGAGCGAGACGACGCCGTCGCGCTTCCGTCGGTTCCGTCTGGCGGGTCCGCGCCTGGCACCGGGGCAGCTGTGGAACCCGGCCGAGGGCGACGAGCTGCGGAGACTGCTGGAGCAGAGCGGGCTCGACGACGACGCGCGTCGGCAGGTGGCTCACCAGGCGCGTGCCGTCCTCAGCAGCTCCTTCCCGCCGGCCACCTCAGGGCCGGGCCGGCGCACAGGCCTCGTCGTCGGCTACGTGCAGAGCGGCAAGACCATGTCCTTCACCGCGGTCACCGCCATGGCGCGCGACAACGGCTACCAGCTCGTCCTCCTCCTGGGCGGGACCCGCCGGCTGCTGAAGAAGCAGACGGTGACGCGGCTCCGCCACGATCTGGCCGTCAGCAGGGGCGGGCCGTCGCCGTGGTTCCACGTCGACGACCTGAAGCAGAACAACCAGGACGCGGCTCACCTCGAGCGGGTCCTGCGCTCCGGCTCCTCCGGGGCGCCGACGCAGACAGCGGTGGTCACCGCGATGAAGACCGGAGGCGGCGTCCGGCACCTGGCGTCTGTGATGCGGGACCTCAACGACCGCGGCGCCATCGGCGACTCGACGTCGGTGCTCGTGGTCGACGACGAGGCGGACCAGGCGGGGCTCAACACGGGAGCGGACGACAAGCCGAGCGCGACCTTCGCCGCTATCGACGAGCTGCGCTCCCACCTCCCCCGCCACACGTACCTCATGTACACGGCGACCCCGCAAGCACCGCTCCTCCTCGACCTCGCCGACATGCTGTCGCCCGACTTCGTCCGGGTCCTCGAGCCCGGCGAGGGCTACACGGGTGGTCAGCACTTCTTCCTCGACGGACGGGACCGCTTCGTCCGGTCCCTCTCGCCGGCGGAGGCCGCTGCTGCGCTGGACGTCGAAGACCTGACTCCGCCCGACTCACTCAAGGCGGCCCTGGCGGCCTACCTCGTCGGTGCAGCAAGCTCGACCGGCCGCACGCTGGCCATGCTCGTCCATCCCTCGCACACGAGGGACCAGCACGAGAGGTACCAGCGCTTCGTGCGAGCGGTCCTCGGCCTGTGGGGCACCTGCCTGGGCGACGGCTTAGAGGACTCCCGGGCGGAGGAGCACGACTTCTTCGAACCCGCTTGGCGGGACCTCCGCGCCGGCGGAGCCCCGGTTCCGTCGTACGACGAGTGCCTGACTGCGATCCGGGCGCTGTGCCCGCGGGTGCGAGACCTAGTCGTGAACAGCGACCAGGAGGCCGCGGAGGTCGACTGGTCGTCGGCCCCTGCGTGGGTGCTCATCGGCGGGAACAAGCTCGACCGCGGCTTCACGGTCGAGGGGCTGAGCGTCACCTACATGCCTCGAGGCACCGGGCTCGGAAACGCCGATACCATCCAGCAGCGAGCGCGCTTCTTCGGCTACAAGTCCGCTTACGCGGCCTTCTGCCGGGCCTGGATGACGGCGGAGTCCGTCGAGGCCTACGTCAACTACGTCGAGCACGAGCAGCTGCTGCGGCAGCAGCTCCAGCAGCTGGACGAGAAGGGTCTCGGCCTCAAACAGTGGAAGCGGACGATGGTGCTGGACACGTCGCTCCGTCCCTGCCGACGGGGTGTCATCAAGCTCCCGGTGCTGCACAGCCAGGTGTCTGGCGATCGTTGGCTGCGTCTCGAGCGGCTGACCCGCTCCGTCGACACGGACCTCAACCGTGCGCTCGTCGAAGCCGTCGTCGGGGGCGGACTGCGCTGGCGTCGTCACCCTCGCGAGACACGTGCCGACCATCCCAACGTGGTGGCGCGCGTCCCGCTCGACACGGTCGTCAAGCTGCTGCTCAGCTGGTCGACGCACCCGCAGGACCAGACCCGCCTCAACCAGCACCTGCTGCTGCTGGGCGTCCTCCTCGACGACGCCCCGGACGCGGTCGCCGAGGTGGTGCACATGCGCAGTGGTCTCAAGAGGCAGCGGACTCAGGCGTCGCCCGAGGACGGTTCGGTCGGCAACCTCCACGAGGGGCGGCGCCCGGTCGGGGGGGCGGACGGCGGATACCCCGGCGACGCGGCCATGTTCGACTCCAGGGCTGTGACGCTCCAGGTCTTCAACGTGGAGGCCGTCCGCGACGACAGGCGGGTGGTCGTCGGGGCGGACCTTCCCGCCCTGGCTCTCCGTCTTCCCGAATCCAGTGGGCGAGGAGTTCTCGTGGAGGTCTCGTCATGACGGTGACAGCGCGCGTGCTGGAACAGCTCATCTTCGCCAACGAGGAGGTGCTCGGCGAAGGCGAGTACGCCGTCGAGGAGGTGCCCGAGGCTGAGGGCTTCGCCATCGGGCGCGGACCGCACGGCAGCGTGGTGCTGCTGACCCCGGCGGAGCCGGACGAGCGCAAGGCGACGGAGCGTCGTCTCAAGCACGTCCGGCTCCACGCTCGCGCCGATCTCGAGGGGGGAGAAGTCGCGGGACTCCTCGAGCTCCGTGATGCGCCGACGGACCTCATACCCGTCTTTTGCCGACTCGCCGTGGTGGCTATCGACTTGGTCGGGGCTGAGCCGGCCGACGGAGATGTGGAAGAGGCCTTCCGCCGTATCGCAGACCTGTTCGCGGCCGGACGGAAGAAGAGGAGGAGCCCCGAGCAGGTCGTCGCGGAGCTCGTGCTGCTGGCGGGGGCGGACGATCGCTCGCTGGCCGCCGAGGCGTGGACCGACAAGGCAGACGCCCGCTTCACCTTCTCCCTCGAGGGGCAGCACGTCCTCGTGCGGGCGACGAAGAGCAGTCGTCACGTCGACCTGGACAGCGCGGCGCTGGATGCGGGAGGGCGGGACGAACGCTTCGTGGCCACGGCGGTCTGCGAGCGGTCAAGCCAAGGTCCGTCGCTGCCGGAGATCGTCCAAGACATCACGGCGTCCCTCGGGGACGACGCGCTTCTGGTGGCACGGGTGCTCGACGTCGTCGCCACATCACTGGGTGACGCCTGGCAGGAGGAGTACCGGTCCTCCCGGTGGGACGACAGCGCCATCCGGCTCTCGCTGGTCGCTCTCGATGCTGTCGACGTGCCGGGCCCGCGACCGCCCTTCGCCGACGGCGTGCGCGCGGTGACGCTCCACCTGGACCTCGCCGACGTCCGGCCTGTCGTCCCGGCCGACCAGCTGCCGATCGTCGGGCGACGCGACCTCCGGACGAGCGATGTCGGAGGCGGGGACTACAACGTCTCGGAGGAGGACCGATGAAGTGGTCTGGCGTCGTGTGGCGCTCGGGCTGAGGACGGGGGTACGCGGTGAGAGGGCAGTGGCTCGGCGTCCGACGCGATTCGGCCACCCGCGGGACGACGGCGGCGCAGGCGGTCGCTCGCCCTGACGCCGCGAGGATGTCGCCGACAGGGCCCGTCGTGAGCCTCGACGCGGAGCCGCCGTTCCACGTCGTGCTGCGCCCACTCCTGACGATGCCCTCTGTCGGCGCAGGCTCCGAGGACGCCGTCACGCCGCGCGACGCGGCCGACGTCTTGGACGTCGACGTCTCCCAGGTGGTCCGACGCTGGCGGGTGGAGAAGAACGATCACACCTGCGGTGGCTGTTGCGGTGACCACCTGCTCGAGTCCTTGGACGCCCTCGGAGGCGTCGCGACCTTGCGTGAGCTCGCTCTGGCGAGCGCTGGCGGGCCCGCGGGGTACGCGATGATCCGCACGTGCGTCGAGGCTAAGGCCACAGGCGCGCTCTGGCGTCGGTCAGGCAGGTCGGTCCTCGTGTCGGCCGCCGGTACCGACGACCTGTTGGACGCGGCCGTGTCCTTCCGTGGCGCGGTCGACGACGAGAGGGCGCATGACGCAGACCGAGCGGAGCTCGCCGGTCTCGTGAGGGTGCACAGGCTCGACGCTCTCGAAGAGCTGACGTCAACTCGCCTAAGGGCGCTGGTCGGCGCGTTCCGCGGCGAGCCTGGTCTGGACGTCGCTTCTTCTCCGCCTGACCCGGCGTCCAACGCTCAGGCTCGGCCGGTCGCGCGACCGTCGGCACCCGCACCTCGCCTGCAGAAGATTTCTCGAGCCGGTGGTCCTGAGAGGCAGCGGCCTGGTGCAATCGGTGATGTTCAAGCGGGGACGTCTGCGCTCCCCCTCGCTCGCTCAGCGCCGAGCGCCCTTCAGACCGCTACAGACGTTCCTCAGTCGTCCACGGTGCAGCCTGTCGCTCGGCCGACACCGTCCTCAGACACCACCGGTGGCTCTCACCAGCAGGCCGTGACGTCACGGACCACGGCGCCTTCAGCGGGTCGCCTTCCGAGGTCGCCATGGGCTCAGCCGGCCGACGACACGACGCCGCGCGATCGTCTCCGTGCCCTCGTCGACGAGCTGCTCCGAAGGAACCCCTGGTCCTCGGCTGCGGAGGTCACCATCGAGTTGAGGCGGTCGCGAGGCATCGACGTCCCGCGGGGTGAGGTCAACGCGCTTCTTTACCGGGAACGTGACCGTTACGAGCAGAGCGGCGAGACGCCTCCGCTCTGGAGGCTATCGACTGGAGCGTCGGGCCTCGGCGG
>Ga0210040_10008092_pt1 | contig 12550 bp, 11 predicted proteins | sample CryGeyCG12114_NA_FD_185462 | JGI IMG/M metagenome (GOLD analysis project Ga0210040, IMG submission 185462) | Groundwater microbial communities from aquifer - Crystal Geyser CG19_WC_8/21/14_NA (SPAdes) (version 2) | ecosystem: Environmental > Aquatic > Deep subsurface > Groundwater | place: USA... | reverse complement strand
CCATCGATCACGAAGGTCTCGGGCACGCCGGAGGAGCCGAGGTCGAGCTGCACCTTGCTGATTTCGTCGGAGCCGATGCGGGTGAAGGGGTTGCCATAGGCGCGCAGGAATGTGGCGACATCCTGCGGCCGATCGCGGATCGCCACGGCGACGATGTCTGCGCCACCCTGCTCCAGCGCGGCGAGTTGCGGGGCTTCGGCAGCGCAGGGCACGCACCAGCTGGCGAAGATGTTGAGCAGGCGGGGCTTGCCGTCCGCGAAGTCCGCGCTGGAAAGGCCAGGCATTGTCTCCACCGCCGGCTCCAGCGCGAATTGCGGGACGGGCTTGCCGACCATCGCGCTCTGCACGAAGTCGTTTTTCGGGCGCGAGAGCTGCAGGGCGAACAGCCCGAACAGCGCCGCCGCCATCGCCACCAGCAGCCACAGCACCCACCGCGTCCGGGTCATGCGAGCGCCTCTGCGGGCTCACGAAAGCCTTCGACCCGGCGCTGCTCGATCCGCCCGCGCGCGGTGCGGCGGCGGACGTCGCCGACCACCCGCCCGACCAGCGCCGATGCGCCGCCGAGCGCAATCAGCACCCCGCCATACCAGATGAAGGTGACGAACGGCTTCCACCACAGTCGCAGCTGCCAGCGACTGGTGCCGGACGCATCGTCCGGCGCCTCTCCGCCGATCACGGTGTAGAGCTGCCCGTTCCAGCGGGTGAGCAACGCCGCCTCGGTCGTCTGCTGCGGCGGAGCCCAGAAGCTGCGCGCCTGCGGCTCCAGCAAGCGGGTTGCACCGCCGTCGTAACGCACTTGCAACCGGGCCGAAAGCGCCGTCCAATTGGGTCCGGCAACCGGGTCTACCGCCGCGAGCGTGATGCTCCAGGGGCCAACCTGGGCAGTCTCGCCCACCCGTGCCGCAACCAATCGTTCAGTTTGAAACGCTGAGTCCGCCGCCATGCCGAACAGTGCCACGGCAACGCCGAAATGGGACAGGCACATGCCCCACACCGGCAACGGCACCCGCCGCAGCGATCGGCCGCGCAGGGGCAGGAAGCTGCCGATCGCCACCGCCGCCGCCATCATCATGCCGAGCAGCGGCAGCAAGCCGATGCCTGAGGTCCACCAAGCCACCAGCAGGGCGACCACCGCAGCCGCCGCGATCACCAGCATCGGCCCGCGCACCCGAGCCAGCCGATCCCGCCGCCAGCGCAGCAGCGGGCCGACCGCCAGCACTACCAGCATCGGCAGGAAGAAGATCGCCCCCACCGGGTTGAAGTAGGGCGGCCCCACCGACACCCGCACGCCAAACGCTTCGGTCAGCAGCGGGTAGAGCGTGCCGAGCAGCACGATCCCGAGGATCGCCGATAGCGCGACATTGTTGACCACCAGCGCGCCTTCACGGCTCAGAACGGAGAAGCGCTCCCCCTCCGCCACCGTTCCCGCCCGCACGGCGAACAGCACCAGCGCGCCGCCGATATAGATCGCCAGCAGCGCGAGGATGAAGGTGCCGCGCTCGGGATCGACGGCGAAGGCATGCACGCTCGTCAGGATACCGGATCGGACGAGGAAGGTGCCGATCATGCTCATCGAGAAGGCGACCACGCCCAGCATGATCGTCCACGCCCGCAAGGCGTCGCGCGCGGCGAGCACGCCGGCGGAATGGAGCAGGGCAGTCGCCGCCAGCCACGGCATCAAGGCCGCGTTCTCCACCGGGTCCCAGAACCACCAGCCGCCCCAGCCGAGCTCGTAATAGGCCCAGTAGCTGCCGGCAGTGATTCCGAGCGTGAGGAAGATCCACGCGCCCAGCACCCAGGGCCGCATCACCTTGGCGAATTCCGGCGTCACCTGCCGCGTCACCAGCGCACCGACCGCGAAGCTGAACGCGACCGACAACCCGACATAGCCGGTGTAGAGCGTCGGCGGATGCAGCGCCTGGCCGATATCCTGCAGCGAGGGGTTGAGCCCTGCCCCATCTGCCGGAGCCGGCACCAGCCGGGTGAACGGGTTCGAGGAGAGCAGCAGGAAGGCGTAGAAGCCGATCGCCACGAAAGCCTGCGCTGCCAGCGTGGCCAGCATCGTGCGCTCCGGCAGGCGCCGCTCGACCAGCGCGATCAGCCCGCCGGACAGCGCCATCACCGTGACCCACAGCAGCATCGAGCCCTCGTGGTTCCCCCAAGCGCCGGTGATCTTGTAGAGCATCGGCTTGGCCGAATGCGAATTGTTGGCGACCAGCGCGACCGACAGGTCCGTGCGGGCGAACAGCAGCAGCAGCGCGCCAAAGGCCAGCGCGCAAAGCAGCGCCTGCACCACGGCCGCCGGCCGGACCAACGCCGCAAGCGCCTCACCGCCGCCGCCTCGGACGCCGAGCGCACCACCGATCAGCTGCAGCGCCGCCAGCGCTGCCGCGAGCCACAGCGCGGCGAGGGCAAACTCGGCGATCATGTGCCCAGCCTCATTCGCTGGTCTCCGCCACCGTCTCGCGCGCTTGGGCGACACTCATGTCCTGCAGTTCGCGAGGCATGTAGTTCTCGTCATGCTTGGCGAGCAGGTCGGTGGCTTGGAAGGTGCCGTCCGGGCCGAGCGAACCTTCCGCCACGACGCCGGAGCCTTCCACGAACAGGTCCGGCACGATGCCGCTGAAGCTCACCGGCACCCGCGCCTCGCCGTCGCCGACGATGAAGCTGAGAGTGATGCCGTCGGCCGCCGTGGCGAGGGAACCGGTCTCCACCATGCCGCCGAGGCGCACCGGCTGGCCAACCTGCGGCGGATCGGCCGCCATCTGGCTGGGCACGTAGAAATAGCTCGCCTGGTTGCGCAGCGCCCAGGCCGCGAGCAGGCCCGCGCCCACCAGCGCCACCAGCGCGATGAGGACGAGCACCAGCCGCTGGTGCTTGGGCTTCAGACCGGTGTTCATGTGCGCTCTTTCATTTGCGGCGCGTCTCTTCCCGCCGGCGCTCCGCGGCGCGCATGGCGAGCCAGCTCCAGCCGACCAGCGCGAGCGTTCCGAGCACACCCACCGCATAGGCGATGAGGACGAAGGTCCATTGGTCCAGCCCCTCCCGCATCAGGCCGCTGCCTCAGACACGTCGAGCGCGCGGCGCCGCAGCCGCGCCTCCGCCTGGATCTCCGCCAGCAGCGCGCGCATTCGCGCCAGCACCACGCCGCCGAACAAGAGCGAGAAGCCGAAGGTCGCCACCAGCAGCGGCACGAGGAACTCCGGCGACATCGCCGATCCGCCCGTCGTGATGCTGGGCGGCTGATGCAGCGAGTTCCACCAGATCGTCGAATAGTGGATGATGGGAATATTGATCGCGCCGACCAGGCCGAAGATCGCCGGAATGCGGCTTGAGCCGCCTTCGCGGTGAATCGCCTGGGCCAGTGCGATATAGCCGAGATAGAGGAACAGCAGGATGAGCATGCTGGTGAGGCGTCCATCCCACACCCACCAGGTGCCCCAGGTCGGACGACCCCAGATCGAGCCCGTCGCAAGGCAGATCGCCGCGAAGGTGGCGCCAGGCACTGCCGCGGCCCGCGCAGCCACACCGGCGAGGGGGTGACGCCAGACGAGCTCCACCAGGCTGGCAATGGCGATCGTGGTCCAACCCGCCATGCCAAGCCACGCGGTGGCAACGTGGAGGGGAAGGATGCGCGCGGTCTCTCCCTGCAACTGCTCCGGCGGCGCGAAGAACAGGCTGTATGCCAGCGCACCGCCCGCCAACAGCAGACCGCCCACGAGCAGCGGGACGGTCAGCCAGCGGGCGATGCGAAGGAAGCGAGCGGGATTGGCGAAACCGTGCATGTATGGCGAAAGCCTAGTTACCGCCGCTTTGACAGGTGGTGAACCGGGGGGCAAGCTCCAACGGGCGCCATGACCTCGCCGGGCGCTAACGGAGCGCCGTTCGTGTAAGCGCCGTCTCGATTCTTCGCTCGTAGGAGAGGTCGCAGGCGCTTAGAGCCGGCTAGGAGAGTGTGGCCGCCACGTCCGCGGCGGCCTCACTTCCTCTCAGGAATAGATCTTGGCCACTCGTCAGCCGCGCCCGATCAGCTCCTGCGCCATCTTGTCCGCGACGACGTCGGCGCGTTCCCCGGTGGCGTCGCTTTCCTCCCAGATCGCCTTAAGGCGGGCCGGGATCTGGGCGATGCGGCCGTGAACCTCGTCGATGTCGCAGTGCTTGCCGTTCTGGCGCGAAAGATATTCAAGGCTGACGTTGATGATGCCGCCGGCGTTGATGACGTAATCGGGCGCGTAGAGGATGCCGCGCTCCGCTAGCAGCGCGCCGTCGCCGCGGCGGGCGAGCTGGTTGTTGGCACCGCCCGCGACGATCGCGCAGCCGAGCCGGGCGATGCCCTCCTCGTCCAGCACGGCGCCGAGCGCGTTTGGGCTGAATACGTCGCAGGACGTGCTCATGATTTGGTTGCTCTCCACCGCCTTGCCGCCGAGCTCGGCCGCGAGATTGCGGGCGCGATCCGCGTCGATGTCGGCCAGGGTCAGCAGCGCGCCTTCGCCTGCCAGCAACCTTGCGACTCCGCCGCCGACGCTGCCGCAGCCCTGCACCGCCACCCGCACGCCCCCAAGGCTGTCCGTGCCGAGACGATGGGCGACCGCCGCCTTGATCCCGAGGAAAATGCCCATCGCCGTGAACGGACCTGGGTCGCCGCCGACGGCGCCCTCCTCCGCCGGCAGGCCGCAGACATGCGAGGTGCGGCGCGCGATCGCCACCATGTCCGCCACGCTGGCGCCGACATCCTCGGCAGTGACGTAGCGGCCACCCAGCGTCTCCACCGCATCACCGAAAGCCGCGAGCATCTCGGGCGTCTTGCGGCCGCTGCGATCGAGCAGCACCACGGCCTTGCCGCCGCCCATCGGCAGGCCGGCCATGGCGTTCTTGTAGCTCATGCCGCGGCTGAGGCGCAGCGCATCGCGCATCGCGCCGGCCGGATCGGCATAGTGCCAGAAGCGCGTGCCGCCCGCGCCGGGGCCGAGATGGGTCGAATGGACCGCGATGATCGCCGTCAGCCCGGAGGTGCGGTCATGCACCAGCTGCACCAGCTCGTGCTCGTCGAAATCGGGCTCCGTCCAGAACGCCGGCATGTGTCGCTCCCGCTGTCAGGCGATGTTGGGCCACGGCGCTCATGTAGGGAGAATGGGGCGATCGACGGGGGTTGAACCCGCGACCTCCGGTACCACAAACCGGCGCTCTAACCAACTGAGCTACGATCGCCATCAGCCTACAGCCGTGAACGGGCGCTGTTAGGCCGCTGCGCCACACGGTCAAGCGTGATCGGCGCGGGCCGCAGCCAATTGCACGAGGGACGCCGCGATGCAACGGGAAAGCGCAGCGAGGGGCGCTCGGGCGTAACATTGTTGCTGACGTGCGGCCGCTTGCCCGGCTGGCGCGGGCCGGTATGACGGCGCAATGGCGAATCCGGGGGAAACCAGTGCAGAATTCCTGCTCGCCCAGCCGGGCGTGCGGCGCGTGCCCTCGCCCAGGATCGAGCTGTTCGATCGGCCCGGCTTCCTGCCGGCCGAGCTGTGCACGCGGCTGATCGCGCTCATCGACCAAGGCCGCCGCCCCTCCACCATCGCCGACGAGAATGGCGACGCGACCTTCCGCACGAGCGAGACCTGCGACCTGGCCGCCGCGGACCCGGCGGTGCTCGATCTGGAGGAGCGGCTGTTAGCGCTCAACGGGATCGACCCTGCGCATGGGGAGCCGGCGCAGGGCCAGCGCTACGCCGTGGGGCAGGAGTTCAAGGCGCACACCGACTATTTCGAGCCCGAGGGCCGCGACTTCCAGAAGTTCTGCTCGGTTGCGGGGCAGCGCACCTGGACCTTCATGATCTACCTGAACCCGGTGGAAGCAGGCGGCGCGACGCGGTTCAAGGCGGTCGACAAGGTCTTCCAGCCTGAGGGCGGCAAGCTGCTGTGCTGGAACAACCATCGGCCGGACGGCAGCCTCAACCCCTCGACGCTCCATCACGGGATGAAGGTGCGCAAGGGCGTCAAGTACGTCATCACGAAATGGTATCGCGAAAGGTCGTGGGGATGGGAATAGAACGGGCTGGCGGCTGCCATTGCGGCGGGGTGCGGTTCACAGCCAGGACGGCCGATCCGCTGACGCCGCGGCGGTGCAATTGCTCGATCTGCGCGATGAAGGGCGCGGTGGTTGCCTATGTGCCGCTGACGGACCTGACGGTGACCGAAGGAGCGGACCTGCTGACGGTCTACCGCTTCAACACCGGCGTGGCGAAGCATCATTTCTGCCGGGTATGCGGCATCCACTGCTTCCACCAGACCCGCTCCGACCCCGACCAATACGGAATCAACGTGGCCTGCCTCGACGGGGTGAGCCCGTATGATTGGGCCGAGGTGCCGGTTTCGGACGGGCAGCACCATTCCAGCGACCATGGCGGCGTGCGGCGCCTCGCGGGCGTGATGCGCTTCGTTCCGCAAGGAGATTGAACCGCGCTTGCATCGGGCGTGAAAGCCGGATGCAACGCATACGAAAAAAGGCAGGCCTGGGCCCACCCTTTCGCGCGATCCGCACGAGATCCCGGCTCAATTCCGGGATGACGATGAAGGTCAGGGCGGCGTGGGCCGCCTTGCTTAACCTTCCTTCTTCTTGAGCGAGAGACCGCCAAAGCGCTTGTTGAACTGCGCGACGCGGCCGCCGCTGTCGAGCTGGCGGGTGCCGCCGGTCCAGGCCGGGTGGCTGGTCGGATCGATGTCCAGTGCCAGCGTGTCGCCCTCCTTGCCCCAGGTGGAGCGAGTCTCGAACACGGTGCCGTTGGTCATCTGCACCTTGATCATGTGGTAATCGGGATGAATGTCGGCCTTCATGGCATCGGTCCTTGCGTGCATGGGCCGGTTCCGACCGGCCTGGCAATATCGGGAAAGGCGCGCGGCTACCGTTTTCCGATCCGAAAGGCAACCCCCTGGTGTGGGGGTCAGCCGCGTCGTGAGTGCGAGCGTCCTTCGACAGGCTCAGGACGAGCGGACGTGGGTGACCATACCAGCACCGGCGCGCCGGCCGCCGACCAGGTGGCCGCAAGGCCGAACGGCCGCCCGCAGCGGCCCCGCAGCGAAGCGAAGGGAACAGCCGCGAGGACGCACGCCCGGATGGGCGTGCGCAAAACTCAGGCGTCCGCGATCATGGCGGTGAACTGCACCTCGCAGGTGACCTTCCCCTCCACGCTCGCCTTGCCCCAGAACTTGCAGACCCGCGCCCGCTTCTGGACGAAGCCGACGTTGAGCTCCAGCAGGCAGCCGGGCTCCACCGGAGCGCGGAACTTCGCCTCCTCGATGGCCATGAAATAGACCAGCTTGCCGGAGCCGGCGAGCTCCAGGCTTTCCACAGCGAGGATGCCGGCGGCCTGCGCCAGCGCCTCTATTTGCAGTACGCCGGGCATGATCGGGCGGCCGGGGAAGTGCCCCTGGAAGAACTGCTCGTTGAAGCTGACCGCCTTGATCGCGCGGATCTCCTCGCCAAGCTTCAGCTCCGTAACGCGGTCCACCAGCAGCAGCGGATAGCGATGCGGCAGCGCGGCGAGCACCCGCGTGATGTCGTAATTGCCGACATCGCGCGGAGTGCCTTCCGTACTGGCAGTCTGCTCCGCCATCAGCGGCCCTGGACGGGCTGCTGCACCGCGGGAGCAGGAGTGGCTGCGGCGGGAGCGGCGGCCGGCTGAGCGGCGCCCTGGCCGGCCTGGGCCTGCGCCGCCTCCTGCTGCTCGCGCATCTGGCGCGGCAGCCAGCCTTCTGGCGGGGTCAGCTGCGCAGAGGGAAGCAGCGTGTTCAGCTGGTCCAGCACCTGCTGGTTCATGTTGTGCGAGGGCGCGGCGTAGAGCACCGAATCCGGCGTGACCACCAGGCTCACGTTCGCCGCCGTGGCCGCGCTTTGGATGGCGGCGGCCAGCTGGTCGTTGATCTGCTCCTCGACATAGGCTTGGCTGAGAGCGACCGGGGCAAGGATCTGCTGCAGCTCCCGCTGGCCGGCTTCCTCGATCTGCTGGATCTGCCCGGCCTGCTGCTGCAGCGCCGCCTGATCGGCATTCGCCTGCTGGCTGGCGGTCTGCAGCTGCGTCACCATCGGCTGCAGCTGCTGGCTGATTGCGGTGCGGCGCTGGTTCGCCTGCTCGATCTGCGCCTGATAGGTGGTCTGGCGCTGCTGCTGTGCGGTACGATAGGCGTTGGAGTTCGCCACCACGGCGTTGATGTTCACGACGCCGATGCCCTGCGCGGTCTGCGCGGCCGCCGGCGCGATGACCGCCGGAGCAGACAGCGAGGCAAGCGCGATGCCCGCGGCCAGCGCAGGCTTGAGAAGGATCTTCATCAGAATTGGGTCCCTACGTTGAAGGAAAACAGCTTGGTGTCGTCGCCTTCCTGCTTGAGCAACGGATAGGCGATGTTGATGCGGAACGGACCGAAGGGCGAGTTCCAGTTGACGCCGAGGCCGATCGACACGCGCGGCTTGGCGGAGTCGCCATAGAACTCTTCCACGAAGGGCGGCAGCGACGTGCCGACTGCGGTATTGGGCGTGACGCCGTCTGGCGCGAGCGGGCTGGTGACGTAGGTCGAAACGCCGTCCACTGTCTGCAGATAAAGCGGCATGCCGGTCTCGTCGCGCTGAGCGAGGAAGCAGCCGTCAGGATAGGTGCACTGGTCATTCAGCTCCGGCGTCGTGATGCTGAACACAGAACCGACATCGAGGAAGAGCGACGGGCGCAGCCCCAGTTCGCGCGCACCGGAGCCCAGCGGGATCTCAAGCTCAGCGTTCGCCAGGTACATGGCCTTACCGCCCAGCGCGTCATCCACGGTGCTGTCGCTGTTGAGCGGGGTCAGCACCACGTTCCCGGCTTCATCCGTGGTGTAGAAGCGGCGCACCACGCGAGGGCCGACGCCGCGGACGTCGAAGCCGCGCAGGCCCTCCTGCTCGCCGAGGAAGAAGCGGTCGGTCAGCAGCACGTCGTCCTGACCCGCGCCGCGATCGGACAGACCCTTGATGAACCCGCCCCGCCCGCGGACGGAGAAGATGAAGCCGCTGCCCAGGTTCCAGTACTTGGACGCGTCGGCGGTGATGCGAGCATAGCGGGTCGAACCGCCAAGCCCGGCAAAGTCGAGGCTCACGGTTGCGTTCTCACCACGCGTCGGCCGCAGGCGGCTGTCGAGCGTGCTGTAGATCAGTGAGGCGCCGATCATGGAAGTGCTGCGATTGCCCACCGCCTCGCACAGATAGCGGCCGGTCAGGAGCGGCTCGCAGGTGGCAACGCCGTCGCCATCGAGATCCGAGTAATAGGCGTCCTCGTCCAGCGTGATCTGGTCGTAGTTGAAGGTGTAGCGGGCAAGCGCCGACAAATATTCGGTGAGAGGCACGCCGACGCGCAATTGCGTGCCGGTGGTCGCCTGCTCATAGGTGGCGCTCGCCCGGTCGTAATAGCCGTTATTGTAGTCGCGCCGGTAGATGTCGAGCCCGGCCGAGATGTTCTTGTCGAACACATAGGGCTCGGTGAAGCTGAGCGAGCCCGAGCGCGAGTAGAGGGAATAGCTGGCCGACAGCCCCACCGTCTGGCCGCGTCCGCGGAAGTTGTTCTGGCGGATCGAGCCCTGGAAGATGAAGCTTTCGAGGCTGGAGAAACCGGCCGACAGCGACAGTTCGCCGGTCGCCTGCTCCTGCACGTTGGCTTCGAGCACGATCCGGTCCGGCGCGCTGCCGTCCACCTGGTCGATCTCGAAGTTCTCCTGGAAGTAGCCCAGCGAGTTGATGCGCGCGGTGGAGCGCTTGACCTGCAGCGAGTTGAACGCGTCGCCCTCTGCGATGCGGAACTCGCGCCGCACGACCTTGTCCTGCGTCAGCGTGTTGCCGTTGATGTCAATCCGCTCGACATAGACTCGCGGCGCCTCGTTGATGACGAAGGTCACGCCCATCGTCCGGTTCTCGCGGTCCGGGGTCCAGCGGGGGCGGACATCGGCGAAGGCGTAGCCGAAGGCTCCGGCCGTCTCGCTCAGCTGCTCGATCGTGTCCTCGACCAGCTTGGCGTCGTACCAGTCGCCGGTCTGCATCGGCAGGGACCGGGTGAGCGCCTCGCTGTTGAAGTCGCGCAGCTGGCTCTCGACGGCGACGTCGGCGAACTTGTAGCGCTCCCCTTCCTCGACCACGTAGGTGATGATGAAGTCGCGCTTGTCCGGCGTCAGCTCAGCCACGGCGGAGACGACGCGGAAATCGGCATAGCCGTTCTGCAGGTAGAACGCGCGCAGCTGCTGCTGGTCGTAGGCGACGCGATCGGGGTCGTAGCTGGTGGCGGAGCTGAAGATCTTCAGCAGGCTGGACACCTGCGTCACCATCTCGTCGCGCAGCTCGCCGTCCGAGAACGCCTCGTTGCCGAGGATGTTGATCTGGCGGACCTTGGACTTGGGCCCCTCGGTGATCTCGAACACCACGTCCACGCGGTTCTGGTCCAGCTGCACCATCTGCGGCTGCACCGTGGCGGCGAAGCGGCCCTGCCGCTTGTAGAGCTCGATGATGCGGGCGACATCCGCGCGGACCTTGGACCGGGTGAAGATCTGCCGCGGCGCGAGCCGGATCTCGGGCAGGATCTTGTCATCCTTGATCCGCTTGTTGCCCTCCAGCACGATGCGGTTGATCACCGGGTTCTCGACCACGGTGATCAGCACGTCGCCATTGTTGTTCTCGATGCTGACATCGCCGGTGAACAGCTCCGTGGCGGCGAGGTCCTTCAGCGCCTGGTCGCCTGCGGCGGCCGTGTAGGTATCGCCCGCGCGCAGCTGGATGTAGCTGACGATCGTCTCTGGCTCCAGCCGCTGCGCGCCGGCGACGGCGATCGAGCGGATCGTGTCGCCCTGCTCCGCCGGGGCTGCTGGCGCAGCGGTCTGGGCTCCTGGAGGTGCAGTAGCCGGAGCCGGCGTTGGCGCGGGAGTTGGTGCAGGAGCGGGCGCCTGAGCTGCCGGCGCGGCCTGGCCCGCCGGCGGAACGGGCGCGCCGGTATCCTGTGCGTGCGCCACGCCGGGCACGCCCGCCAGAACGGTGCACCCCATCAGGGCTGCGGCAAAATTCGAGGGAGAGAGCGTCCTGGCCTTAGCGGTCATTTCCGTCCGTTTCATTCGACACCCATGTCACAGCCACGCGTGGCGATCCGCTGCCCCCTTGAAGGATCGTCATGACCGGCCGCGACACGAAAGAGGCGCCCTTGCCCGAAGGCTGGCGGGCGATCAAGCGAGCGAGCCGGCTAATTGCGCCGCGAGTGCCTTTCTTATCCCCGCCCCCTGCGACCGGGGGGCGCTGTATCTGGTCCTGCTGCCGACGATCGGCGGCGGGACGATGTCGTTGCGCTCGCTGCCGAAAATCGGCAGCGAGACGATGTCGTTGCCCTAGCTGCCGAAGATCGGAAGCGAGACAATGTCGTTAATGGTCACGAACAGCATCAGCGCTAGCACGAAGGCTATGCCGGTACGGAACGCCCACTCCTGACTGCGTGCACTGGCTGGCTTCCGGCGAACCGCTTCGGCCGCGTAGAACGCCAGATGCCCACCGTCGAGCGCGGGAATTGGCAGCAAATTGATGAACGCCAGATTGATCGAGATCAGCGCCGCGAAGCTGACGAATTGCCGCCAGCCGAGGCTCAGCTGCTCGCCCGAGAACTTGGCGATCTTGATCGGGCCGCCGAGCTCGTCGACCGAGCGGCGGCCGGTGATGATCTGCCAGATGCCGGTGACCATCAGCTCGACGATCTCGCCCGTCTGCCGCACGGCCAGCACAACAGCCTCGCCCGGACCGACATCGACGACCCGGCCCGGGCCGGAGCCGACGCCGATCTGGCCGACCTCGAACTGGTTGCCGAAGCGATCCTGCTCCGTGATGGAGGGGATGGTGAAGGCGAAGTCCAGCGTCTCTCCGTCGCGCTCCACCTCCACGTTCACCGTGGCGCCGGGATGCGGCGCGATGTGGGAGCGCAGCTGGTCGAAGCCCTCGATCGATTCGCCATCGATGCGCAGGATGCGGTCGCCAATGGCGATCCCGGCCTCGGCTGCCGCGCCCTCCTCCGCCAGAACCTGAACGACGGGCGGGATCTCCAGCTTGCCGTAAGCGACGTTGAAGCTGGCGAGGATGGCGATCGCGACGAGGAAGTTGGTCACCGGGCCGGCCGCGACGATCAGCGCCTTCTGCCAGAGCGGCTGCGCCTGGAAGGTCTGCGCACGCTCGTCCGGCGGCAGGGCCAGCCATTCCGGGTCCGCCTGGCTTGCCGGGTTCATGTCGCCCGCGAACTTGACGTAGCCGCCGAGCGGCAGGGCGGAGAGTTTCCAGCGCGTGCCGCGGCGATCCGTGAACCCCGCCAGCTCCTTGCCGAAGCCGACGGAGAACGCGTCCGCCTTTACGCCGAACCAGCGACCGACGAGGTAATGCCCCAGCTCATGCAAGGTGACGAGCGGCCCCAGCACCAGCAGGAAGCCGACGATCCACATCCAGAAAGGCGGCGTTTCGAACAAAGTCAGGCTGGCTCCGGCATGGCGGCGGCCCGCGCCCGCGCCTCGGCATCGACGGCGAGCAC
>Ga0210040_10008091_pt1 | contig 12550 bp, 7 predicted proteins | sample CryGeyCG12114_NA_FD_185462 | JGI IMG/M metagenome (GOLD analysis project Ga0210040, IMG submission 185462) | Groundwater microbial communities from aquifer - Crystal Geyser CG19_WC_8/21/14_NA (SPAdes) (version 2) | ecosystem: Environmental > Aquatic > Deep subsurface > Groundwater | place: USA... | reverse complement strand
GAGCTTTTAAACATTTGCGGACGTCTGTTTGGCCGTAAAGTGAACCAAATAGGCTCATCTTCGAAAGCAGCCGTGCGACAGGCTATACTAATGTTTATGCAAAATTTGAAAGAAATCCGTTGATGCGTTCGAAAGTTAGAGCATTGAGATGCTACGACACCATCACGGTTCCATAAGCCCTTCCTGTGTTGGGCTAAAAACTGAAATTTCTTAGCGCTTTAGAATCTAAGGAATAGAATTTTCCCCTGCTTTAGAATCTATAGATAAACTACGAAATTTTGAAATATCTCTTACGTTTCTGAAACCAGAAGAAAATGTCAGATCCTATATCCCGAAAAAATTTGCCTTTTCAAGCCTATTAGCCTACACATAGAAGGCCTAATTAATGCCTTCATTACTATTAGTCTACACACTGAAGTGATCTCAGAATGATTTTTTTCAAATAATGTAACGCACACAACACATACCAGAGCGGAAAAAAGTAACCAGATTTATATTTATTAGCAGAGTCATGATGCAGCCCTATAGCATCGCCTATGCCGAGGTTTAATGGAAACTTGGAATCTAACGGATCTCTCTGCTTCCCGTCCATGCATATAGCTTAAACCTGTTTTCCCTTTTGTATGCACAAAATTACAAGAGCCAACTCACTCACTTACTTAACCGGCGTATAATTCGTACATTTACATAATAGAGATTCACATTTTACGCCGGCCAAAAAATCAATCCCTCATCAAATATTTGTCTACTCATTTATTTCCTGCTGATCCACATAATTACTTATAAACCATGCCAGTCCTAAAAGAGAAATTAAAAGGTTATTCGCTTTGCCAACTAACTGAATCATGTGATTCTAGATTAATTAATCAAATCGGGGATGAATTTTCTTTCATGTTGAAAAAATCACATCAGGATTAACTAATGCAATTTTCTTGCGCTTTAGAATCCTTCAACTATGACATTTTGCAAAGCTTTAGAATCTAAAGTATCAAGTTTTCCAGGCATTTAAAATCTCAACTAATTCTAACTAAACTGTAAATACATGCATAAGTTGAAATTTTTCCGGCATAGTGCCATGGTGGAAATAAATTTACGGAACTACAAGAAAGAGTTGCAGCCATGTACAGTGAATGGGATGAAGAATTGTGTACAAGATGCAAGTTTTCCTGACTTTGTAGAATAATGAGCACCTGTGGGCATCATCGCACTGTGAGTGAGCCACCTTTGCCTAATTGCATCGCTTCTGGAACACTTTTTTTCCTCAGCCCTCAAGTTACCTAACTTATTTCTTCATTTCATTTTGGCCACCGGTCCAAAGAAATGGTTGAGGCGCAATAAATTAAAAATTGACAGCAGCACGCCTCTCATGTATGCATTATGAAAGGCGTGAGTTGTTTTCTGTACATTCATTAATTGTATGCCTTCTGGAGAGAAATCGGTCACTCTCACGGAAAAAGGCAGACGAATATTTTAGTGCGCGCTCATCTATACAGAGCAAAAAAATCACAACAACACAACTATGGAAAAAGAAGATGAATCAACAAACAAGGGATTCTGACATGGACTAACTCTTGCACTTCAAATAGTGATTTCTTGCTACACTGGGAACTGCAAGGAAAAAAATTTCCCATACATTTGTGACTTGACATAATATTGTGATAAGATGATAGATAATGTGTGTATCTTAACTAACTAACTATGGATCCAATGAAGCGTGAAAACCATAAAATTAGCAAATTCAAGATCACATGGCTATTTTTCCACATATTGAATTGGGAAACCATTCAATTTCCTAGCATTCTACCACATTAGACATAGAAATGGAATGAAGGTCAATCATTGTACACTAGTGTATATAGTGGAGCACGAAAACAAATTTCATAACTTGACAAACAATGATCTAACGAGAATAGTTAATGCCAGTCAGGGTTGAATACAGCATTTGTTGTATTCAATGAGCAGTATTAACGAGCGTCACAGTCTCTACAATACAAATACAAACGAGTGAATATAGATTTTGTAGCATGCAATGGCAATTCAAAGTATACTAACTAACAACGTCTATGTAAGCTACGGGAGGAAAATGGACCAAAAAGGAATTAATGTTGTTTAGTATAGGCAATTTATCGTAATTAGTTAGTTACTTATTTGCTTAAAACGCAATGGCAACTTTTGGTAACTAACTAACAACCTAAACTGAGAGAAACTAAACACAGCGAATGGAAAATATTTATTCCCACCCTTTAAATACACAGACTTTCAATGAATTCTACAAACGAGAAAAAAAAGCCACATCAAAAAAGATTTCCACTCTTGTTTGCTATTAGAAGCGAAAATTGTGGAACTAGAACCCTCTTATTGAATTGTGGAGAGTGGAAAAAAAGAGCGCTGACAGCTTTGCACTAAAGTTCCAAGTCAAAAATGTACTCTATAGTTGAGATGAGTTTACAAAATGTGAGCCATTTTTCACAGGAATAAAATTCTTAGCATGCATGTACTCAGGGATTCTATTTTTCCCATGCAATTCATATCCCCATGAGTTTTTTGGAACACATTTTTATTTATAATATATAATATACCGTTTTAATGCGTTAGAGTTAGAATGCACGCACTGGAACTTTAATGCCGTACATCCCAGTTTATTTTGCCATTATTCCCGCATTTTCTTCATAACGACACAGTGACAACAATTTCTCCTTTTCCGGTGCTGTATACACTTGCTCCTCGTCTAAAAAAGTGAGCCCTCAGGAGATCCATCGTAAGTTTCAATTTGAATTGCACCAACAAGTTAACAAGAGTGGTTTTCAAACTCACTATTGGCTGGTGCTATACTACGGAAGAAAATCCTTGCCATCAAATGATTGCAACAGAATATCAAATCAAGCTTCCCCCAATTTGAGACTTGATTTTATTTCATGCATCATTTTTTCGTCTATCCCACAGAGTATTCACCGTTTTAAAAGTAGCTTATAATACACGGCAGCACGGCAATCAAGCAACCATCCTATTTATTTCCACTTTTCATTTCAAATTCAATTTCATAACCAACTCGCAGCTAATATTTTCTCATCCCCACAGAAAAAAACACCTACACGTTCATTTTCCGTTTCAAATACTGGCGTACATACTATTACTAACTATAACTACCTCACTAACCATAGTACACATAAGTTGTTGTGCAAACAATTAGATGGGTACTGTACAGTTGCACCAAAAGTGTACAATTCCATTACCAAATTCATCAAATTTCCCTCATCCCATTTGACAAGGCCAAAACTTTGGAAACAATATGGAATCAGCAAAGCTTTTGGATAAAAACTGTAAACTCCATTCTTGCCTACACAATCCCATTCATTCGCATCCATGTACAAAGAAAACTAAACTCATTATTGAAATAAGTGTTACTCACTACACGTACGGCAGACTAGACAGAAAACTCAAACCAAGGATCACATTTCCCAAGTACACATGCAAACTTTACTTATATTTTCATTATATTAAAGTGTACATAGTAACACATTTTGGGAGTTCACTTTTCCAAAACTCATCTATTGTTTTATCCCTTATCAGATGTCATCCAAAATTCCTCGGTACAAAACTCTCACGCAAAATGGGATGGCGAAAAGACAAGGGTTTGGTCCATTCATCCCATGCAAATAGTTTACTAACAAACTAACTAGTTAGTTATAACTAACTATCTATCAATTCATCACAAGAGAAGGTGCATATGAGATTCTGCCGATAACATAACAAGAGAGTCGCCTGACAATGCAGTATTTGCACTCTTGAATGCTAAAAAAAGGGTGAACAACTATCTCATGTTATTTACCGTAAATCGGGTATTAAAATTGTAGCCTAACCCATAACTTTACCCTACATTACTGTTCCAGGGTGTAAGAAGTCTACGAAATAATGTAACCCGAGGTGTTATACTACCGTATTTAACGTAGTTTAGCTGGGAATATGCTTGTAGTTAGTATGGCAACGAAACTGGGGAACTTTATGGGACTTTTAAATTAAATCTGAAACCCTGTCAATGGAATATCGAATGATTTCAATGCTCTCCATGCATACTAACTAAACTAACTGATATCAATCTTGTTCTGCGTGCAAACCATTGCCAACCCAGTGCTCTAGATGTGTATTTGTTCAAGATCATGTAACTAACTACTAACTGTGAAGAAAAACGGAGAAAATCCGTTAACTTGTTTCAGTTGGGCGTTCACATTTAAGTTTATATAGTGGACTCCAGCAAAGATTACTAAGGAAATAATGCAACTCAACGTGTCGTCAGAGGACACTTGTGAAACACAGGACAAGAGTATAAAGGATGAACCAACTATCTATGCATGCAAATTATGTAGATCAAGTAGCACTACATAAAGAAAGAAGACGGGGAATTTTTGGCATACACAAGTGCACGTTGTTTAGTATATTGATGCTGCAATCTGAATCTATGCACTGCAGGTATAAATGGATTCAAAAAGTGGTTCACAAAACTTGCCAATCTAACTAACTAACTTGGATGAAGCAATGTGATTTCTCACACCTGATGATGAGTTGGATATTTTGTACGGAGCACGATTTTCATTACCTATTAGTTATTTAGTTAGTTAGTATTATTAAGTATTCATTATTGTGTAGTTACAAGCTGGTAGTTATTAGAATTCAAACAGTTAGTTATAGATAGCCAAAAGACAGGGAAAAAAGTAGATCTGGACCACACAAAACTATATAACTAACTAACTAACTAACTGTAGTTGTCCTAGAGCAAGTAATTGCTATAATTAGTTTGTGAGGTGTACCTTATTTATGGATCTAAACTTCCAGAAGAAACGTACTTAATCATTTGGTTTTGTGGACAGCACAATAGGGAAAACGTGCAACACGCACATATATTATAAAATCGATATAATTATGGAGACAATCGATGAGGACGAAAAAAGTTTCTAGTGTGGTGGGGATATGGCAAATAAAATTGCATGGAATTTTGCATACCGAACAAAAACTTATCTTTCAGTATTGTTATCACGGTCGCATCAATAACAAACTTTTGAAAGTTTCTATTCAAAACCGGAAACTAACCAACAGACTGACTGGTGAGAGATTAATGTATGCAAAAAAATGGTGGATTTTGGACGTTGCAGAGTGACTGCAATTTTATTTTTAATAATAGAGTGCTGACAATATACAAGACCTTGTGTGTTATATTCTTAGGGACACAAACTACAGTCAAAAATGAACTTTTCATTCAGTTCTTAGATAATATGACAAACTATTTGGTACAACATTATTGGTTTGTGACCACAAGTTTGTTGTCTGACAGTGATTGTTCACCAAACATGGAATTCTCATGATGATTAATTAGATTATGATTGATGACGGTTTGGAGAGACTCTATTCTTTTTGTAGGGATTCATGGTCGATGAAATGGAAAACTGTGTCCGTTAACTGCATTACGCAGATTAAGCTAGTTGGTGACGTCTGATGAAAACTTTGGTCTCTAACTTGAGTTACTTGGTCGAGACAAACTCATTAAGTGACTACACGTATTGGATTCAGTTTCGAAATACTCATATAAAGACAATATTATAGAGCCTAATGTATCTCCTCCCGAATTCCTAAAGTTGCAACATGACCAACCAACAGAATAGGACATATGCATCCACTATAGTATAGTCGTAGTTTGTCCGAATATTCTTAAAAGTTATAAAACGAAAATACAAACAGAAATGAATAAATGACAGAAAATACTTTGACATGGTTTAATTTTTCGATCACAAAACTTTAGCATACCACGCTTAAAACGTGTTGACAAACATGATTGTTTACTATTGTTTACGAACTAAAAGTAGTTTGTCCCGCAAAGAAAAAAGTAAATTTGAAATTGTCACAACACAACACGCTACGGTAAATGGTTACAATAGTTGCCTGCCGCAGTATTTTCACTTGAAAATTGTATCTCACCGAAAAGGCGACTCCACTAAAGACCCATCAAAAGTTCACGTCACAAGCAAACGTAGTTTTTGTAAAAATCCACTCACGATCTTTGAGTTGAAGCAAGACAAAACACGCGTTTTTTCACCTGTTCGTGTTCATCAACATGGACATACAAAGAATCCGTAAAGTGTGCACCAACAGAAACGGGCAAAAAAATTATCCACAACAACACATTGATTGAGAAACTGTGAAGTAAACACTTCCTTATAATTCCCTGCTGTGTAGGTCGAAAAAAAGTCGGACTTTTGGTCTCCAAAACCGGAAAAACAACGCTTTTTTTAATTTATCGTTTGCATATAAAATCTTGGTTTGCATACACCGTTGGCCTTCTACAGGCAATTAAAAGCGCACAGAATCAATAGCGGTAATCATCACTAGTGAGTTTCTCGTATTTGCAAACCAATCAGTGCCTACTAATTGTATTTAAGACCTACATAAATCACGGAAAGTAATTAGCAAATCTACCTTGGTTCGTGGAAAGGAATCTTGCACCGCTTTTTTCTTCAACTTCAATTCAAAACATACAACAACAAAGCATGTAGACTCGAGTTTGCACAAAACTAACCACGCAGTTATTTCCCTCGCTTCACCAGTGTTTATGTCAAATCGGAAGGTCAAAACAGGCCGAGTTTCACTGTCACCGAAACTTGAATTCAATCCCGAATTATTTGGACACTACTAACTTGTATGTAGTTAGTCAGTTAGTTATCCAGGGAATCGGATATCTGGACCGGAATTCGGAATGAACGATTCACAAACTAACTATCTGGAATGATCACAAGCATAACATGTGGGTTTTTGAAATGATCATTAGATGAAGGATTTTATGACCACTAATTAAGTAACTGTCGGAATGTTACAGAGAGCCAAAATGAACGTGTTGTGATCACAAACGAATGCAGGGGCAGACTGAAAGTCGTCTCACAAACTACCAAACGAAACCACTGAACTTAACGTACGGGCTATGCATGTAGCCGACCGCATCCACACAATTCATTTTGTATGTGCGATGATGATATGAGCTTTTACTTGTGGCAAGTGGCATCCAAATCATACAAGTTAGTTTGTTAATAGTTAGTTAGTGCAATGCATACAACCTGTGTGTTGCATGATACATACTCAGCTAAAAAATGAACTCACGACAAACCACTAACTTGTAAACTCTTTGAATGGCAAACCTGATAAATGGGAATAAAAACTGGGCGTCTTTGAATGAAAACGAAAAAATTACAGGACACAATTTTCATCGAAAAAAGAACCGTTCTAGACGTGTCTTTTTTGAAATGTTAAATCTGCTAGCAGAAAATAATGCATTTTTTGAAAATTGTAACGAATAAATAAAAGCGTACTGCTTCAACAAACGAGAAAAACGTGCAGGTTTTAGTTGGACTGTGAATCTTTATTTGGATGTCCACTTAGCAGAAATAAATGGAATTGTAGCCCCAAATATTTCTATTATAAAAAATGACACAGTGCGTTTCAAACACCGTTGTTATATGTTGGATTAAAAAATATGAATTGTCCAAAATTTATGCTTCAATTTAAAAACATGGGAATGGGTTCTAAGAGAATGACCAAAATTAATCTTGCTGACTGCTAGATAAACTGCTATGAAATGTGTCGATATAACTTGCATTTTCAAACCCATACAGGTTATTCTTTGTTTTGTTTCAAAATTTGGTACGTTCGATGGCTTAAGCGGACTAAAAGTAACAACAAAACTATGATATTCACATTGCAATAGGATGAACTAGGCTTGTTAAACATTTGAGATCTATTGCAGGCAACACTTATGCATACACAATTACACAAACATACACACACATGTTTTTCGTGTCGTATTACATTGGGTCGGGTGGGATGATATTTTTTTACATGCATTGATGCATTCATTCTGTTTGGTTCGCAGACTCATATGAAGTTGACTAGTCAGTATGCCGTGCATATTGATAGTCAGTTTAGTTAGCTTTGCCAGTCACCAGTATTGTTGGCCATGGAACCCTAATAATAATAACAATGGGATTACTTACTTACTGCTCACTCCCAGAGACATACACACACATAGCATTATAGCATGTTTACGTTCACAGTCAGTCACCATGGCTTAGTTAGAGAAAAAACCAAAACCATAGTTATATGGGATCTTGCTCAAATGCACACATAAACCATGGACTCATCTTATGTAATAATAAGAAGATAGAGTCAACTGCAATAAAATGTTATTATCATTCTCAAGTTTGGTATACACGCATCCATCTCTGTATAATCCCATTCGGACAGGGTATAGCCAGTTAACTTTGTTTGTGCGTACGAGTGGGCGAGATGCAAAGAAGCTCTTTCTGTTATTAACTCCCCTTTGCGGAACTTTTAGTACCTTATGGGGACTTAAAAACGCGTTTAAGTCACTCAACATACTGGCAAAAACAAAAAGAATTTCATTCATTTTAAATATTTTTTTGTGCTGTTTACCGTAAGGATTATTATCAACTGCATTCTGAGTGAAAGACTGAACAGTACTCCAGACTTTAACAGGGTTCTCTTACTTTCAGCAGGTCCCAATTACTCTACTATACGGTAAATAAGCTTGTTAGTTAAGAATGATTGCAGTTTTTTTTTTGTAATAGGGTTCACTCACTACATGGGTAGATATTTACATACTGCTGTGACTTCATACACAAAATCATCCAAATAATAAAATGCATCGAAAAAGATGCAACGAATGGATGAATGATCATCATGCGGTCCATATGTGTGGATTGTTAAAAATGGCCTCTTTTGTACGCATATGGACTGACTGGAAGGCCTTCTGTTTAACTAAAAACTTGAGTCATGATAAATGAAATGCACGAGTAGTTTTTTTATCTCCATATTCTCATTACATATTATACGAAATGAATGACTAATAATAGTTTGGATATCGGCAGTTGGTAAAAACTGAATAAATGTCTTGTAGACAGAAGTTATTACTATAGCGGTCAAATCATAATGATGAAGAGTTATTTCATATACTATTTCACTATAGCCATTATTTTTACATGTTCACCAACTGTGTAATACTGTAGGCCCGCTATTGTTTCATTTGTAGTTAGTTTAGTAGTCTCCATCGAATAACAAAATTCGTATTACAAATCTTTATTACGTTTCGCTATTTTAATGCAACACGTTAACAGTTTTTTTAGGATCTATTCAATTCATAACATACTGGGAACTGGGATGCCTGGAAGCGTTTTTTCTCAGTCGAAGAATATTAATAGCTAATTTCGATACGCATTACCAGCATCTAATTTCAAAACGCATTAACTAACTAGAGATGGAAAATTCAACACATGTGCGCAAGAAATCCTTCATATTATCGTTATTTCCTGTAACGTAAAACGAAAAAATTATTACTAACTTGTCCTTTGGATCTTCTAACTTAACTAATGAGTCCTACCAAACCTGAAGTAAGTAGTCATAGTTTCTTCCCATGCTTGTCGGCACATTTGACAATTTTCACTATCTTTAACTAACTAACTAACTAACTAGTTAAGTTTAAATATTATACACAGATAAGGGATGAATTGGAAACAACATGTGAGATTGAAAACTGTGATTTTGAACACATAGCTGTTCCATCATGAGAAAACCAATTAGCATTGATTTGGCACGCAGGTCAATATTTAACTGTTTTTACAGCCGTTTTTGATGGTGACAACGGGCAAAATCATTAACATTTATAGCTTTCTCAATCCCTTTACAGCCCCCGAGGAGAAAAAAAAACGCTAACGAACTATAAATACATGACCGCATCAGCTAGTTTTTATGGACTCATAGTACGTGACAACTACCACAAAAGTCAACTGGGGTCAACCTTTTGGCTTTCATTATGTAGTGTGTCAGATTTTCAAATGTTTTGTCAGATCCTCCGAACAGAAAAAAGTTTCAACAGACAAACTAACTAGCGAACTAAAAGACATTCCTTTTCCTTAGTTAGTTATTTTGCTGTGGAAACTAAATAAGATCACAAAGGTTTGTGAACTATGAAAACCCTTTCTAACTAACTAACTAAACAATGCTTATAGATCCATTTTTACTAGCTGTGCATCCCAATATAATGTATGAAGTGAATTTTATTGCCAAATCAATCCCAGTCGATATAAATTTGATTTCTCAATGAATTGCCGAACGCAATGGGCAAAATTAATAGGCCAACAGATAAGAAAAGACAATTAGTTCAAGATTGTGTTGATTAAACCCGTTGGTCACTGTGGGCTGGGCATGCACCATTTGCACTATATGAGATGAACTCTGCAAATCGATTGGATTGTGAGAACCAGAAAATAAATTAAATCACATGAAATGGCTTCAAAGTTTCAACTACGGTCCCATGATGAGTGCACAAAATGTTGCTACGTAATTTTTGCCTGCTCATTTTATCATTTTGTTCAAAATTTCAGTCATAGGGATTATGTTTTGTACTCACGACAATATGTCCTTTTAAAAATGCATTGCATTGTTTGCTAATTCTTCAAGTGTGTACAATGTTTTGAGTAGCTAGCCGGTAGGGGCATTATTTGAATCAATTGACTTTACATAATTTACATAGATCGTATGTTCAAACAAAAGGCTGTTGTAACCAACCAAGGAGTAATTATTGATAAGCATTAAATCACAGCCGATTGACAATGGAGGAGGGTGCAATGGGCAAAGACCTCATCCATTATTCTTGGGCCTACTATATGGCTACTGTCCGCAATCTACAACAATAATGAAACTGTTTTCTTACTTGGTCACTTTAGGCTATACGTTTAATTGGACACTAAACTAACTAAAGTTATAATCCAATGGCTGTAGCTATTAGTACAAGACAAAAATCTGAACTAACTGGGCATATATACTTTGACTAACTATAGAGGGAGATTGATTCCAACAGATAAATACATTTTCTTCACACTTGTGCCCACAAATACTGTATGAAATTGGACGCCGGTGGTAATGATACCACCACCATATAGTTAGTTCGTGCTCATAATATTATTATTGCTTAGAGTGTGACCAAGTATAATGTTACAAAAGTTGGTTGCAAGTGTCCGTGCAACTCAAAAACATGAGACTCATCCCTTATATATGTAACGAACGAGCATCTTACAGACTATTATACCTTGTATACATACATACATGTACAGTCACACTCGTATTCATTTCACATAGTGCAAATAACATTTCAAAATCTCACCTTATAGTTATAGTTAGTTAGTTGACTATCAAATTCATTTGTGTCCACTAAAAGTCTTGATTCAATTACGTTTGCTCTAAATTTTTTCCCTTGTCCATCTGAGATGTGCACATTTGAGAGAGTGATAAAAAAAGAGCCATGGACTCATGAAAAATTGGTTTCACAAATAAGTGCGTGTGTAGCACGTCTCTTAAAAATCTTCCCACAGGGGACAACTCAATACAAATATAGCCAAAAGGTTATTAGAATACCTGTGACTATGTAAATAATGATGATACTAAAATTATGAGCAACGTCTTTTGTGTGTGATGATGCAATTTTTTCCATTCCTAATCCATTGTGTCTACAACTAATTAGATTGTGTATTGTAGTAACCATGAATTTATAGGTGCAGAACTGACCTATATCCAAAATCTCTGTACAGTGCATTGAAAACGGCACAACATTTTAATTCCTATGTTACTTTTGCACTGCTGATTCGTTAAAGATTTTTTATTTTGCTGCCGATTTTTTAGATTGTATGGTGCCACTGCGTTACGGCGACTTTCCTTGCGAATATTTTTTTTGTGTCGTTTTTAACAAGGAGTATGGGTATGTCTTGTATGTAGTTATAGTAGAAATGAAATTTTCAATTTATTTTTAGTAAACACAGTCTAGAACCTCCTTTTGTGTAAATAAGATTCTTGTTGCTGGAACTTTCTTCTACATGACTTGTGAAAAAACTTGTTTGCGAAACCAATTGTGAGCTACAATGAAGGAGTTGTGCCGTTCCTTTCATCTTGTCTTGGCTCCAAACAAGTGAATATACATTTTTCCCTTTCTACAGAAAAAAGAACATTCATACATGAATGCAAATGTAAAGAATGCTTTGAGTTGCCGTACAACTTTCGCTCTTTTCCATTCTCCGTTGTTTTTCATTTTTGTACTCCTTTGTTTTCGCTGGATGATTATATAGTCATTTTGTAGCTAACAACTAACTAACTACAAATTTTAGTCTATTTGCAGATTTCTAGTTGAAGGAATTACGTGTATTATAGGGAAGGTGACTATCTGATAATTCTCAAGATTCTAAATCGATAGAAAATAAAAATGCTTCTAACTGCATATGAACTGTCTTGTGCTAAATGTACCTTCCCAAATTTTTCAGGGTTAGTAACTGTAGCAACTAATTTGGCTAATGAGCTTGTTGGATTTTTTCAGTTGGATCGCAAGCTCAAAGTCACTCCCTTTTCTTTGTTTCACATTTTTATTAAATTTTTATGTAAAAATTATTTACGTTTAATTAAAATGAATAAGTTGCAAATATTGAACAAAAAGTTTAAAACAGACAATAAT
>Ga0210040_10008090_pt1 | contig 12551 bp, 12 predicted proteins | sample CryGeyCG12114_NA_FD_185462 | JGI IMG/M metagenome (GOLD analysis project Ga0210040, IMG submission 185462) | Groundwater microbial communities from aquifer - Crystal Geyser CG19_WC_8/21/14_NA (SPAdes) (version 2) | ecosystem: Environmental > Aquatic > Deep subsurface > Groundwater | place: USA... | reverse complement strand
TCCGCGCTTCGACAAGCTGGCTGATGACCGCGAGCCGGCGCCCAGGTGGACAGAATTCGCAGGCCGGCCAGACGCTGTCATCCTGGAAGGCTGGTGCGTTGGGATCGAGCAGGCCGACCTGCCTGCCTGGTCCGGATCGATCAACAGTCTCGAGGCCGAACGCGATCCGCGCGGCGAATGGTTCGCCTGGTCGCTGGCCGCGTTGGCGAAATATGAGCCGGTCTGGGCCGAGCTCGACCTGCTGGCCTCGATCGAGGTGCCCGACCTGACGACGGTTATCGATTCACGGCTGCGGCAGGAGGAAGACCTGACGTCCAGCACCGCTCGGCCGAGGATGGACAGGGCCGCTGTCACGCGGTTCGTCCAGCATTACGAGCGCTACACAAGAGCCCTCTGGGCCGCGATGCCACACCGCGCCGACATTCTGTTCCGCCGCGATCGGGACTTCGGCTTCACCTATATCGAGGCAAGCGCATGACCGACCATCCCATAACCGTCCGCATGGCCGTGAAGACGGGCGTGGAGGAAACGACAATCTCCTCCCACCCATGGCCAGAAATCCAGCCTGACGAGGGCATCCTGAGGATCGAAGCCTGCGGCGTAAGCGGGGCCGAGCCGGAAGTGTACCGCGCCGGCGACAAGTGGCTGCCGGTGGCGATGGGCCACCAAATCGTCGGCACGATCGCCGCCATGGGGCCGGAGGCTGCGAAGCTCTGGCCCGTCTACGAAGGCGAGCGGGTGGTGATCCAGGAATACCTACCCTGCAAGTCCTGCCGCTGGTGCCTGCAGGGCGAGTACCGCTTCTGCCCGCAGGCGGACTTCTTCGGCGGCACCAATCCGCAACGATTCGGGCTTATCGAGCCGACGGCGGAACGGCCGCTGGTCGGCGGCTTTGCCGAGTATATCCGCCTTCCCTGGAACACCGTGTTCCACACGATCCCGCAAGACCTGCCCGCCGAACTGGCGACGCTCGCCATCCCCATCGGCAACGGGGTGCAATGGGTGGCACGGGACGTGAATGCCGGCCCGGGGAAGACCGTGCTGATCATCGGGCCGGGCCAGCAGGGCCTTGGCGCGGTGCTGGGGGCGAAGGATGCGGGCGCGGAGACGATCATCCTTGCCGGCAAGGGACAGCGCGACCAGGCTAGGCTCGCCCTCGCGCCTGAGCTGGGGGCGGATCACGTCATTGACGTGGAGCAGGAAGAGTTGCTGCCCGCGCTGCAGCGCATCCTCGGCAAGCGCGGGCTGGACGTGGTGGTGGACACGACGGGCGACCCGGCCGGCCGGAACATGGACCAGTACCTGGAGATCGCCAATTACGGCGCCTGGCTGTGGGTCAACTGTATGGATCGCGGCGTGCCGGTAAAGATGGTAAAGCGCAAGTTCCTGACGGTGCGATCAGGCCGCGGGCGGAGCTGGTGGGCGGTCGACACCGCACTGCGGATCATCACCTCGCGCCGCTTCCCGCTGGAGAAGATGTGCACCCACACATTCGGGCTGGACGAAGTGGACCTGGCGATCAAGGCCACTGCAGGGCGGGAGGTGGAAGGGGCGATCCACTGCATCGTGGACCCATGGAAGTAGACGGGGTCAGGCCGCCAGCCACACCCTCAGTGCGGCGCTGACCTTCGCCGGCTTCTCCAGCATCGGGAAGTGCCCCGCCCCTTCCACGATCACCAGCGTCGCGCCCGGAATGGCCTCGGCCATTGCCCGGTTGCGCTCGGGCGTGCTGAGCGGATCGTCCGCCCCGGCGAGGATCAGCACCGGCACCCCGATCCCGCCCAGCAGGTCGCGTGGATCAGGCCGCGTCAGCAGTGCGCGCACCTCTTTCTCGTAATCCTGAGGCGAGAAGGTGCAGGCCATGTCCTTGAGCAGGCCCATGAATTCGGCATCCTCTTTGCGGGAAGCATGCGCGATCCTCGGGTTCCACCATGCGGCAAGCGCTTCCATCCCGTGCTCGCGAGCCATGTCGATCTGCGGCTGGCGGCGTTCGGCCTCTCCTTCCGCAATCGGATGGATAGAGCTGTCGAGCAGGGCGAGACGCTGAACGCGGTGAGGCGCGAGCCGGACAATCTCAAGCGCCACGCGCCCGCCCATGGAAAACCCAGCGAGGGCAAACCCTTCCGGAGCATCAGCCAGTACCGCCTCGGCCATAACGACTAGTGAATCGTGCCCGTGGAGCGAAGGCACGGTGATTTCGGCGATGTCGCCGAGCGCCTCCATCTGGTGCCGCCACACCCGATCGTCGCACAGGGACCCCGGAACCAGGACCAGCCGCTGTTTACCCCCGCCCACTAGACGATCTCCTTGGTTAGTATACGATATCGGCTAACCTTTTTGCCTAGCGCTAGCAAGTTGTCAGGAGATCCGCCCGCCATGATTGTCGACGCCCACTGTCACGCCTCGCCACAATGGTTCGAGCCGGTGGAGCCGCTGGTCGCGCAGATGGATTTGAACGGCGTCGAGCGGGCCGTGCTCACGCAGGTGCTCGGCCAATTCGACAATCGCTATCAGGAGGAGTGCGTCGCGCATTACCCGAACCGCTTCGCCAGCGTTGGCGCGGTGGCTGTGCGACGCGAGGATGCGGCGGACCAGGTCCGCCACTGGGCCGCGCGTGGCATGGCCGGGCTGCGCCTGCGGCCGGAGGCGCGCAGTCCCGGCAGCGATCCGCTCGCCGTGTGGCGAGCCGCGGCCGATGGCGGCCTGGCGATCAGTTGCGGCGGCCCCCCGGCGCACCTGCTGTCGGAGGAGTTTGCCGCCGTCGCCCGCGAGTTCGCCGGAATGCCGATCGTGCTGGAGCAGCTTGGCGGATGGCCGCGGCCAGACTGCGACCGCGAGGCCGCAACCTGGTCCGGAATCCTGAGGCTCAGCCGCTTGCCCAACGTGCTGCTCAAGCTGCCGACCCTCGGTCAGGTCGCCCTTCGCCCGGTCGGCACGCCGCTGCCGCCGCCCGGCGAACCGGTGCTCGACGCCACCGAGGGCGCGATCCTGATCGAAGCGCTGAAGGCGTTCGGGCCGGAACGGCTGATGTGGGGCAGCGACTATCCTGTGGTCAGCAGCCGCGAAGGCTACGCGAATGCGCTTAACTGGACGCGCGCGATCTTCGCGGACCGGCCGGACGCGGAACGGGACGCGATCTTTGGCGGGAACGCGCTGCGCATATTCTTTGCCTGACTCGAGACGGCTTGCCTTGAACGGTGGGCCGGATAGTTATACAATCTCTTTATACACATCTTCCACCGGAGCACGCCATGTCAGAAAAGCCCGATGACACGATCATCTGCCTCTCCCCTAACGGCAAGACGGCCAGCGAGAGCCGCAAGGCCGCGCGCCGGATGCTGGTCGCGACCATCGAAGGGGTGCTCGACTTCCGCCGCGACGGGCCTGACGACGAGTGGCAGCGGCAGGATGCACTGCTCCTCCAGGGCAGGCATGTCAGTGCGCTCGTTTATGACGAGCCCACCGCTCTGCTCTTTGCCGCGCTGCATTTCGAGGGCGGCCTGCTGGTCAGCGAAGACCAGGGCGCGACCTGGGAGACGCGCAACAGCGGCCTGCAGTCTGGCCATGCCTACACGCTGATGGTGCAGCACGAGGGCGGGCAGACGATCCTCAATCTCGGCACAGAGCCGGTGATGTTCTACCGTAGCTTCGACCTCGGCCGGAGCTGGACGGCCTTCCCCTCCTGCCTTGAGGTGGAGGACATTGATCAATGGATCTTTCCCCGCTCCTCGCCGCACATCAAACACATTGCCTCGCCCCCCGGGCAACCCGACACGATCTACATCTGCGTCGAGCAGGGAGACCTGCTGCGCACCAAGGATGGCGGGAAGAGCTGGGAATCGCTCCACTCGATGGAGCGGGGAGATGACAAGTTCCGCCGCGACCAGCACCGCGTCACCTTCTATCGCGGCGATCCAAAGGAGCTCTTCTTCACTACCGGCATCGGGCTCTACCACTCGATTGACGAGGGCGCGACGTGGGAGCGGCTGACCGACACGACTCACCCGCTGGCCTATCCCGATCCGTTCTTTGTTCACCCAACGAAGGACCTCCTGTTCATGGCCGGGGCTGGCGAGAACCCGAACCCGAAATGGGCATCTGAAGGCACAGCGCACCCGATGTTTATGATCAGCCGCGATCACGGCAGGACGTGGCAACCGGCGATGAACGGCATGCCGAACCCGGTGCCGGGCAATCTGGAGGTCGCCGCCATGCACGTCTGCGAGGAACGCGGGGTGGAGTTCTATGCCGGCACCGCGCGCGGGCAACTCTACGTGAGCCGTGACGATGCCGAGAGTTGGCAGGTCGTAGCGGATTCGCTGCTGCCGATGTCGAAGGGCCCGCATTTCCGCTGGTTCCTCTCGCAGGAGGACCGGGAGGCGTACGAAAACAAGCTGCGGGCGATGAACGTCTTCGCCTGAGGGCGGGCAGTGTCGGCAGGGGCGCCCGGCGCCACAGAACAGGGGAGATCCCATGGCCGAGCGAGCGCGCTTTGGCGCCGATCACGTCCGCAACCTGCTGCGACCGTCGGCGCTACTGGCGATTGGGTGCGGCATGAAGCTGGCGAAGTTTCAGACGACGCGATGAAGGCCGCCGAGAACGAGGCAGTCGCGAGACAAGAAGCGACTGGCCTGAGTCCATGACCGATGGCGAGAACTGGGCGCTCGATCTCTTCACGCGGTTTTCAGGGCACGCGCCTGGTCGAGATGGAGGTCGCCCTAGCCGCGCATAACGGACCACTAGCAGGCTCAAGGTAGCTCGGCCCGGCCTCAATGCGGCTTCGCCAGTCACTAGGAGGGCAAACTGCTCTCCGGAAGAGCAATGACCAGACAACGCTTTGTCGAGCTTACGGCCGAGATCTGGCCGGAAACCTGAGGGGGGTTCCTTGACGACGATGATCGATACCCACGCGCATCTGCTCACGGGCGACGTTGCGGCCTACCCGCCCTCCCCGCCCGGCGGAGAGCTGAAGCCCGGCGAACTCGACGATCCAATGACGGTCGAGCGCCTGCTGACGGAGATGGACGCGAACGGGGTCGAGAAGGCGGTGCTGGTGCAGCGCGGCTCGGTCTACGGCTTCGACAGCTCCTATGTCTGCGACAGCGCCGCCCGCCAGCCGCAGCGGCTGTCTGCTGTCTGCTCGATCGACGCGACGCAGCCCGATTGTGGCGACACCGTCCGCTCTTGGATCAACGAGCGCGGCGCGGCCGGCATCCGCCTTATGGAGCTGGTGAAGGGCGCGGACATCTCCTGGCTCGACGGGCCGCACGCCCGCGCAGCATGGGAAGAGGCCGCGGCTCTGGACGCGCCGGTGGCGGTGCATTTCTTCCCTTGGAATCGCGCCGAAGGCCTCACCCGTCTCGCCGGAATCCTTCGCGACGTCACAGGCGTGCAGGTCGTGATCGACCACTTCGCCGCGATCAAGAGCGATGCGGGCCCTCCGGACCACGGCGTCGATGCGCTGCTGGAACAGGTCGCCGCGTTCGATCGGGCCACGATCAAGTTCACCACGATCCCGCTCGGTCGGCTTGACGCGGCGGGTGTCGACTACCGCCCGGTGGTTCGCCGTGTCGCCGATCTGTTCGGGGCCGGGCGGATGATGTGGGGCTCCGACATCACCCAGTCGCCGGGCACTTACGAAGACATGGTCGATCTTGGCCGGCAGGCTGTCGAGCAGTTCAGCACGGTGGAGCAGGAGCAGATTCTCGCCGGCACCGCGCGGCGCCTCTACGGCAAGGGCTGGAACTAATGCGCTGCATCGCCACCGAGGAAGCCTTCGTTATCCCCGAAGTGCTCGGCCCCATGCTCGAGCGGAATCGCAATGAGCCCTACGACCCTGACCTGTTCTTCTGGTCCAAGGCGGCCGACGGCTCCCCGCTCCAGCGCCGTCTGCTCGACCTTGGCGAGGAGCGGCTGGCGATCATGGACGAGACGGGCGTGGACTTCCAGGTCATCTCGCTCGCCTCCACCGGCGTGCAGATGTTCGAGGCCCACGCGGCCACCGCGCTTGCGACGCTGGCGAACGACGTGCTGGCCGACGCGATGCGCCAGCACCCTACGCGCTTCGGCGGTCTCGCCAGCTTCGCGCCGCAGGACCCAGCCGGCGCGGCCAGAGAAATCGAGCGGGCGATGACCCGGCTCGGCTACAACGGCGTGATCGTCAACTCGCACACCAACGGCAATTATCTAGACCAGCCGGAATATTGGCCGATCCTCGAGGCATGCGAGGCATTCGGCGCGCCACTCTATATCCACCCGCGAGCGCCCTCTCCGCAGATGATCCAGCCCTACATGGCCTACACGCTTGAGCATGCGATCTGGGGCTTCCAGGCGGAAACCTCGCTGCACGCGCTGCGCCTGATCGCAGGCGGCCTGTTCGACCGCTTTCCAGGCCTGACGGTGGTCCTCGGCCATGGCGGTGAGGGGTTGCATTATTGGCTCCCGCGTCTCGACGGGATGTGGGCCAACTTTCACGCGCCCGAGGGCAGCCGACCGAAGCTCCAACTGACGCCGGGCGAGTATATCCGGCGCAACTTCGCCATCACCACCAGCGGCATGAACTGGGCCCCGGCGGTCCGCTTTGCACTCGAGACGCTCGGCGCGGAGAAGGTGATGTTCGCGATCGACTATCCCTTCGTCGACAGCGGCAAGTCCGTCGCCGAGATGGAGGCGATCGACTTGGCCGAAGACGTGAAGGCGGCGATCTATCACCGCAATGCGGAGCGCATCTTCCGGATTGCCCCGAAGGGCGGCTGACCTGCGCGAATGGCGCTGGCCAGCGCGCCGCGCGCCTCGCGTCAGACCGCCTTGGGGATCTGGCGCCGGATCAGCGCCACGGCCAGCAGCGAGACCAGCAGCGCTCCGGAGATCAGCAGGAAATAGCCGGACGCGCCCCCCATCGAGAGCGCCATCACACCGGCATAGGAGCTGGCGATCGCGCCCACCCGCCCCGCCGCCGCCGCTGAGCCCACGCCCGTGCCCCGCGCCCGGTCCGGGTAGATGAAGGCCGAGAACGTGTAGAGGCCGTTGAGCAGACCGGCCGAGAAGAAGCCGATCAGCGCCAGGAAGGCCAGGATCACCTCCAGGCTCTGCACCTCGTTGCGGATCAGCAGGCCGAGCACGAGCGCCATCGCCACTCCGCCGGCAGCCAGCGCCAGCACGATGATGCGGGAGCCGTAGCGCTTGATCAGCCAGCCGCTGCCCATCCCGCCGACGATCCCGCCAAAGGACAGCGCCGTCATGCCGAGCCCGGTCACGGACAATGCGAAGCCCATCCCGGCCAGCATCGCCGGCACCCAGCTGAACATCGCGTAATTCGCCAGCAGGCAGAAAAAGAAGGCCATCCACAGGAACATCGTGCTCGATGCCACCTCGGGCGCGAAGATCTCGCGCAGCGGCGTGCGATGCGTGGATGCGGCGTTGGGGGAATTGGCGTCCAGCACCATGTCACCCACTGGAAGCCCGCAACGGGCCGCCACCGCGCGCAGCCGTGTCTGGTCCACATTGGCATTGGCGAGGTAGATCGGCGATTCGGGAAGCAGCACCAACATCACCACGGCCACCAGAAGCGCGATGGCCCCCAACACCACGAACAGCCCTTCCCACCCGTAAGGCTCGATCAGGGCGGCGCCGATCAGGCCGGCCAGCATTGCCCCAACTGCGATGAAGGTCATGCCGATCGCCAGCGCCAGCGCCCGTTCCCGCCGGGGCGTGAACTCGCTGATGACCGCCGCCCCATTGGGGATCATTGCGCCGATGCCGATCCCGTCAAGGAAGCGCAGTGCGAGCAGTTCGGTCGGGTTCGAGGCCCAGGCCTGGACAATGGTCATGATGCCAAAGAAACCCGTGCTGAGGATCATCATCGTTCGCCGCCCGAACCGGTCGCCCAGCAGGCCGCCGATAACCGCGCCAAAGGTCAGGCCGAGCAGCCCGAAGGCGGCGACGCTGGCGAAGGCCTCGCGGGGCAGCCCCCAGTCCTGCATCATCGCAGGGATCGCGAGGCCAAGCGACTGATTGGCGATTCCGTCCGTGAGGTAGGCGAGCGCCATCAGGCCGAGAATGAACTTCTGGAACGGGCTCCATCCCCCCTCGTCCAGCAGCTGGTTAAGATTGGCGCGCTCGGCGCCGGCTTCGCTTGTTGTGCTGCCCATATCGTCTAAATAAAGCGTCTAACGATACAGTCAACGAGGACAGGCGGGATGGAACGCCGGATTTGGTTCATCACCGGATGCGCAACGGGGTTCGGGCGCGCCCTGGCCGAAACCGCGCTGGGTGCGGGCGACGGCGTCGCGGTCACGGATCGGGATGTCGCTTCAGTCAAATCGCTCTCCGCTCGCTATCCTGACAATGCCCTGCCGCTCCAGCTCGATGTCACTCGCCCAGACGAGGTCCGCCGCGCGATCGGCGCCGCCTTCGTCCGTTTCGGCCGCATCGACGTTCTGGTCAACAATGCCGGCTATGGCATGCAAGCGGCCGTGGAGGAGGCGGACGAGGCGCAGGTCCGGCGTATGTTCGACGTCAACTTCTTCGGCCTCGTCGACGTGATCCGCACCGCCGTGCCGCGGCTGCGGCAACAGGGCTCGGGCCATATCATCAACTTCGCTTCGGTCGGCGGCCGGGTCTCGGCGCCGCTGCTGGCGCTCTACAGCGCCAGCAAGTTCGCCGTCGAAGGCTTGAGCGAAGGGCTCGCGCAGGAACTCGCCCATCTTGGCATCAAGGTGACGGCGGTGGAGCCGGGCGCCTTCGCCACGCGGTTCAGCGCCTCCGCCGTTACGGCGGAGGGCACGCTGGACGCCTACCGCCCGATCCGCGATCGCATGGAGGCGCTGATCGGCGACCTGCCGCTGGGCGACCCGCAGGACCTCGCCGATGCGATCGTCGAGCTGGTCCGGCAGCCCGATCCGCCACTGCGCTTTATCGCGGGCGCGGACGCCTATGCGATGATCGAGGGAAACCTGCAGGCGCAGCGCGAGGAGATGGCGGCCTGGCGCGACCTCGGCCGGAAAGCCAACCGGGCAGCGTCTCATGCCGGCTGAGGATTCTGCGAGCGCAGGATCAGGAAGCGAATTGATGCCGCCACGCCGATCAGGCAGCAGCCGATGACTACGCACAGCCCACGCGCCGTCCCGTCATAGAGCGCGCCGGCAATGGCGGAGGCGATCGCCCCCGCGGCAAAGGCGACGGCGCCGAACAGGGCAGCGGCCGATCCGGCACGCAGCGGATCGATCGCCAGACCGCCTGCCATCGTGTTCGCCTGCACCGGTGAGACGCTGCCGACCATGAAGAACAGGATCGCCGACAGCGACCACAGCCCGCCGATCTGCGTGGCCGCGAAGAGGAACAGCAGCGCGGCCAGGAACAGCGCGTTGCGCGCGGACATGCGCAGCACCTCGTCGGGGTTGCGGGTCTTCAGCATGAACCGATTCAGCTGCGCCGCCCCCACCAGCGCGATCGAGTTTACTCCGAACACCAGGCTGAACTCTGTCGGGGAGAGCCCGTACCCGTCCACCAGCACGAGCGACGAGTTGGCGACATAGGCGAAGAAGCCCCCGCTGTTGAACATCGCCGCCAGCAGGTAGCCGAGCAAGGCACGCTCCCTCAGCAGCGCTAGGTAGGCCCGGAACGGGTGCTCGCTACGCGCCTTGGCCGCCGTTTCGGCCGAACGCGACTCGCGCAACGCGGGCAGGCAGAGCACCATCAGCAGGCCGAACCCCATCATCACCCAAAAGATGGCCCGCCAGTCCGAGACAGACACCACCGCCGCGCCGATCAGCGGAGCGAGCACCGGCGCCAATCCGCCGATCAGCGCCAGCAGGGAGAAGAAGCGCGCACTTTCGGTCTGGTCCAGCATGTCGCGCACCACCGCCCTGCCCGCCACCATCACCGAGCAGGCGCCGAAGGCCTGGAGCAGCCGCGCCGCCAGCAGGACCTCGAATTGCTCCGTCATCGCCGCCGTCGCGGCGGAAAGCAGGAACAACAGCAGGCCGAGCGTGATCACCGGCTTGCGGCCGAAGCGGTCGGACAGCGGGCCGGCGATCAGCTGCCCGCCAGCGATGCCGAAAAGAAAGATCGAGATGCTCTGCGCTGCCCGTTCGACCGAAACGCCCAAATCCGCGGCCAGCGGCGGAAGGGCCGGCAGGTACATGTCGATTGCCAACGGCGCGAGCGCGGTGAATCCCGCGAGGATGGCGGTGTGCGTGCGTGTCAGCAAATGCGGGTTCCCCTCTTCTGCGCTTTTCGTTATCCCATCTTGCCTAACAATTGAAGGAGGAACCGTGACAGATTGGGTCCGCGCCGCCGTGAAAACCGGGATCGAGCGCACCGAACTCCGTGAGTTCCCGCAGCCCCGGCTGGGCGGGAACGACGGGCTCCTGCGCGTCGAGAGCTCGGGCGTCGGCGGCAGTGATCCGGAAATGTACCGGCGCGAGAACACGGCCCCGTGCATCATGGGGCACGAGAATGTCGGTACTATCGAGACCTTGGGCGAGCAGGCCGCGAAGCGCTGGGGCGTAAGGCCGGGGGACCGCGTCGCACTCCATGAATATCTGCCCTGCTGGCACTGCCACTGGTGCCGGCAGGGAGATTTCCGCCTTTGCATGGAAGCCGATTTCTTCAACGTGAAGGACCGCTTCAACACGCCCCGCTACGGCACCTGTAACGCTGAAATTTCGCCGCATCTGTGGGGCGGCTTTGCCGAATACATGTATCTTGCGCCCAATGCGGTTATTCACCGTATCCCCGGCACGATGGACGCGCGGCAGGCGACCATGGCGGTGCCGCTGGGCAACGGAGTGCAATGGGCGGTGCTGGATGGCGGGGCCAGAATGGGCAAAAGCGTGCTCGTCTTTGGTCCGGGTCAGCAGGGCCTCGGCTGCGCCCTCGCGGCCAAGGCGGCCGGTGCGCGGCTGGTGATCCTCGCCGGAATGGCGCGTGACCGCAGCCGACTGGACCTGTCGCTGGATTTAGGTGCCGACATTGCGGTCGACGTGGAGCAGCAGGATCTGGCGCGCGTGGTGATGCGAGCGACTAGCGGCGCCGGAGTCGATGTCGTGGTCGACACGACGGGCGATCCGGACGGCCGCATCGCGGCGCAAGCCGTGGAGCTCTCCGCCAAGGGGGCGTGGCTCAGCCTCAACGGTCTGGAACAGGCTGTGCCGCTGCGCGAGATCAAGAAGCGCTATCTCACGGTTCGTGCTCCGCGAGGGCACAGCTATCGCGCAGTGCAGATGGCGCTGGACATCATTGCGTCCGGGCGGTGGCCGATCGACAGGCTCTGCAGCCACGATTTCGGTCTGGACCAGGTGCATGAGGCCATTCTCGCCACCGGCGGACGTGGGATCGAGGGCGCGATCCACGTCACCGTCAGCGCCAAAGTCAGCCCCTAGTCAGGCTGCCAATGTGAGGCTGGCCAAACTCGTTTCCGGTCGCGCGCCATAGTGGCTTATGACCTCTGCCGCTGCCATGCTGCCAAGTCGTCCGCATTCCTCCAAGGGCAGTCCGCGGCTCAGGCCGTGCAGGACTCCAGCGGCATAAAGGTCGCCCGCACCGGTCGTATCGACGAGAGTCGAGGCGGGCTGCGCGGAAACTTCGGTCCGCTGCCCTGCACTGACCAGCAGTGATCCCTGCTCGCCGCGAGTGATCGCCGCGATCTGAACCATGCGACTCAAGCGGTTCGCGGCTTCGTGGAGATCAGCACTTTCGAACAGCGCGTGAATTTCAGCCTCGTTGGCAAAGAGAATGTCGACATGCTCGCGGATCAGTTCGCGAAATTCATCGCGATGCCGTTCGACACAAAAACTGTCCGACAGTGTCAGCGCGATCTGGCGTCCATTCTCCCTTGCGATGCGCGCGGCCTTGCGAAAGGCTTCCTTCGCCTGTGGAGGATCGAACAAGTATCCTTCCAGGTAGGTGATGGCCGCGGCGGCAATGAGGTCCGGGTCGATGTCTGCTTCAGTTAGCTGGGCGCTGGCCCCGAGGTGAGTATTCATTGTCCGCTGGGCATCCGGCGTCACCAGAATGAGGCACCGCGCTGTTGCGGGTCCAGTCCCCGCCGGAGCAGATTGGAAAGTCACTCCCAGCGAACGCAGGTCATGAGCAAAGATTTGGCCGAACTCGTCCTTCTTTACCCGGCCGATGAAGGCGGTTTGATTGCCAAAGGACGCGAGGCCGGCGATGGTGTTCGCTGCCGACCCGCCAGAAGCTTCCACTGCTGGCCCCATCGCATCGTAGATTCGCCGGGCCTGCTGCTCGTCGACCAATGCCATGCTGCCTTTGGCCATGCCGTGCGCTTCAAGGAGAGCATCGGAGATCGGGGCGAGAATGTCGACAATCGCGTTGCCGACACCCAAGACGTCGTAAGCGCAGTTCATCATGGTCAATACCGATAGTGCTCGGGCTTGTAGGGGCCCGAGACCGGCACGCCGATGTAATCGGCCTGGCGCTGGGAGAGCTGGGTGAGGTGCACGCCCAGCTTGTCGAGGTGCAGCGCGGCCACCTTCTCGTCGAGGTGCTTGGGCAGCACGTAGACGTCCTTGTTGTACTGCTCCGCCTTG